>SL_3KL_010_SEDDRAFT_10004503_pt1 | contig 12578 bp, 8 predicted proteins | sample SodLakKL_010_SED_2_FD_10381 | JGI IMG/M metagenome (IMG submission 10381)
AATAAACAAGCAACGACCGGGTGAAAGACCTTGAGATTTTTATCATGTGTCTGTGTGTAATTTCGAACGAAAAAAATTCATGTATATTTGATGTCATGTATTGATGGATCAATCCACAACAACCATTCTGTCATAAGTCATGGAAGACCCTGTTCTGCCGGAATGATGGATGGTATAAAAAGACACGTGAAATGAGAAACACAATAGTATGTATGCTTTTATTAACGATGGCCATGGCTTGTGGCCCGGGGCGCAAGCCTGACGACGCTGAGCCGCCGGTGGCTCCGAGGCACGAAAAGCAGCTGGTGATCCACGGCGACACCCGGATAGATCACTATTACTGGATGAACGACAGGGAAAATCCTGACGTGATTGCTTATCTGGAGGCGGAGAACGATTATCTGGAAACACAGCTCGCACATACCAGGGAGTTGCAGGAATGTTTGTATGAGGAGATGAAGGGCAGGATAAAGCAGGACGACCAGTCGGCGCCCTATTATGAGAACGGATATTACTATTATATCCGTTATGAGGAGGGAAAGGAATATCCGGTCTATTGCCGGAAGCCCGGCAGCCTGGAAGCTGGGGAAGAGGTGATGCTGGATGTCAACGAGCTGGCCTCCCCGCATCCCTATTACAGGGTAGGAAGGGTTGACATCAGCCTTGATAACCGCTGGATGGCATTTTCCGTCGACACCGTCGGGCGCCGGCAGTATACCATCATGGTGAAAGACCTTGCTACCGGCAAGGTTTCCCCCACAGGGATCAGCCATGCCGGTGGTGATGTGGTTTGGGCCGCTGACAACAACACTTTTTTCTACACCTCCATCGACCCTGAAACATTACGTTATTATCAGATCTACCGGTATAACTTTTTCGATGGTGAAGGTCCCGAGCTGGTATATGAGGAGGAGGACCACACATTCTATTATCTTGGCGTGTCGCGAACCAAAGACAATCGATACCTGATGATCACGGCCAATGCTACGTTGAGTAATGAAATATGGTTGCTTGAAGCCGACCGGCCGCAGGGAGACTTCAGGGTTTTTCATCCCCGGCTTCGTGACATGCGTTATCGTGTGTGGTCTTACAACGGGAAGTTCTATATACTGACAAACCATGAGGCTGAAAACTTTCGGCTGATGGAGGCCACCGAAGGACAAACCGGTATCCGGCACTGGCAGGAGGTGATCCCCCATCGCGGGGATGTGCTGCTTGAGAACGTTGAGCTGTTTGATGACTACCTGGTGGTCCAGGAACGGGAAAGGGCCCTGCCCCGGATGCGCATCATCAATATGGTTACCGGCGACAGCCACCATCTGCCTTTTGAAGAAGAAGCCTATACTGCATATATCGGCATCAATGCCGAATTGTCGACGCCTGTGTTGCGCTTTAACTATACTTCACTGACCACGCCCATGACCACCTATGACTATCATATGGAGACCGGGGAGTTGTCCCTGGTGAAGCAGCAGGAGGTGGTGGGTGACTTTTCTCCTGATGATTATGAAACCAGGAGGTATTATGTCAAAGCGCGTGACGGGGTGGCGGTCCCTTTGACCATTGTGCACCGGAAAGGTGTTGACCGCGACGGCACCAACCCGCTGCTGCTCTATGGTTATGGCTCTTATGGTTCCAGCGCCAACCCCCGTTTCAATGCAAATGCGCTCAGCCTGCTTGACAGGGGCTTTATCTATGGCATTGCACATGTGCGGGGCGGACAGGATATGGGACGGCAATGGTATGAAGACGGCAAGCTCCTGAACAAGATGAACACCTTTAACGACTTTATTGACTGTGCTGAATTCCTTGTGGAGGAAAATTATACCGGGCCCGAACACCTTTTTGCCTCCGGGGGCAGTGCCGGTGGCCTGCTGATGGGAGTTGTTGTCAACGAAAGGCCCGATCTTTTCAAAGGGGTCGTTGCCTCCGTGCCTTTTGTGGATGTGGTGACCACCATGCTGGACGAGTCCATTCCGCTTACCACGGCAGAATATGATGAGTGGGGCAACCCCAATGACCCGGAGTATTACAGATACATGCTTTCGTATTCACCCTACGACAATGTTCGGCGGCAGGACTATCCAAACATGCTGGTCACATCCGGCCTGCATGATTCGCAGGTCCAGTACTGGGAACCTACCAAGTGGGTGGCCAGGCTGCGGGCACACCATACGGGAGACGCCAGAATCTTGTTATATACCAATATGGAAGCAGGGCACAGCGGTGCCTCGGGTCGTTTCCGGAGACTGAGGGAGCAGGCCAGGGTGTTTGCCTTCATCCTTGACCTTGCTGATAAACACTGACTTTTTTGTTAACTAAAACAACTGTATTATGAAACGGTTTGCATTTGCTTTATTTTCCGTCATGATGGCGGCAATGGTAATTTCCGCCTGCCAGCAACAAACAGAACAACGGTATGAGACCCGCTGGGCCGGTGAAACCATGGAAGAGATCCTCGACAACATCGAGGACCAGATTGGGGGCTTTGACCAGACCATGATGGAGACCAATTATCGATACAATGAGCTTTACTGGGCCGGTCAGGATGAAAACTGGGGTTATGCCGGATACCAGCTTGACGAAATGCTTGGCAGCCTGAAAAAAGGTTTTGTCCGGCGCCCTGAGAGGGAAGCTTCTGCTGCGCAGTTTGTCAACACGTCAGTGCCCCGGCTGATGGAAGCCATTGAAGCGGAGGACAGGGAGGCTTTCCTTGAGCTCTTTAACAGAATGGCTGCCACCTGCAACACCTGTCATGAGATGGAAGAGGTGCCATTTATCCAGGTCATCATCCCTGAAAAACGAACCAGCCTCGTGAAGTTTTGACAACCGTTACGAAAATTGCTGTTACCGGTCCCGAATCTACAGGGAAAAGCCTGCTCTGTGAGCAATTGGCCGATCACTACAACACCCTGTATGTCCCTGAGTATGCAAGGGAATATGTGGATTGTCTCGACCGGCCCTACCGGAAGGAGGATATCCTGGTCATAGCAAGGGAACAGGTTGCCAGGGAAGCGCGTGCAGAAGCTTCCGCCAATGGATTTTTGTTTTGCGACACTGAATTGATTGTTGCCAGGATCTGGGAAAAGTATAAGTACGGCACCTGTCATCCATGGATCCTCCGACAAATTGAGCAGAACAGGTACGGCCTTTACCTCCTGTGTGATATTGACCTGCCCTGGGACCCGGATCCGCAAAGGGAATACCCGCATATGCGTGGATTTTTCTTCGACTGGTTCCGGCGCGAACTGGATGGCCATGCATTCCCTTACCGTATCATCAGCGGAAACAAGCAGGAACGGCTCGATAATGCCATTGCTGCAATAGATGCCTTTTTCAATACCGGTTGACCATGGCAGCAGCAACGTTTCAAAAACACTTGCAGCTTCACCTGGTCGTCATCCTGCTTGGATTCACGGCCATCCTTGGTGCCCTGATCACCATAGCCGCCATTGACCTTGTATGGTACCGGATGCTTATGGCTTTTGTGGGACTGTGGGTGTACTTTCTTGGACGCAAGATCCCCTTCCGGCTTTCTTACAGGAAAATTTTGCCCCTGCTGGGCATCGGCACGGTGGTGGCCCTGCATTGGATCACCTTCTTTCATGCCATCAATGTCTCTAATGTGTCGGTCACCCTGGGTGTATTTGCATCCACCACACTGTTTACCAGCTTCCTTGAACCCATAACCCAAAGGCGGCCTATCTTCTGGCTGGAAGTTTTCATTGGCCTGGTGATCATCGGAGGGATATACCTGATATTCCAATATGAGTTCCAATACCTGGAGGGCATTCTCTACTCTTTGTTATCTGCCTTGCTGAATGGGTTGTTCGTGGTATTGAACAGAAACATCAGCCTGCGCCATCACCCCACTGTCATCAGTTTTTATGAGATGATCGGGGGGTTTCTGTTCATTTCATTATTCCTTACTTTCTCCGGTGGGTTCACCGTGGACTTTTTCCGTGTTTCCACCTCAGACCTTTTCTATCTTTTGCTGCTTGGCTTCATATGCACTGCTTATGCTTTTACGGCCATCGTGCATGTGATGAAGGTGTTGTCGGCCTACATCGTCGTACTGGCTATAAACATGGAGCCTGTGTACGGCATTGTGCTGGCCCGTTTTTTCTTCCCCGAGGCCGAACGGATGTCGGGCGGCTTTTACCTGGGGACCCTCATCATCCTTGTCTCCGTGTTCAGTTATCCGTTCTTAAAACGAAAATTCCGCAAAGAAACGTTTTGAATCATTCTTGTTGGCAAAAGCGACAAAGGGTGGGTTGTGCAGGTCTTCTTTGGTGTATTTCAGGGGTTCGCCTGTGTGCAGGTCGAAGATGTCACCCCCGGATGCTCTCAATATGGCGTGGCCGGCGGCGGTATCCCATTCGAAGGTGGGGGTGAAGCGCGGATAGATCGTGCTTTGTCCTTCGGCCAGGTCACAGAACTTCAGGGAGCTGCCTTTGGCGTAAGTGGTGATGCCGCTGTGCCGCGCTGATAGCTTTTCTACAAGTGCCCGGGTCTTCGCGTCAGGATGGGAGCGACTGACAGCCACTGTGATGGGTTTGGCGTTGCTGGCTGGTTGAATGGTTGACATGAACCTTTCACCGTTTCCCGGACTTTCCGGCTGCAGCCCAGGGTTCTGTCCGAGTTCCCGTGTGTCATTGATCTTTTGTGGCTTGTGTTGCACAATGCCAAGCCAGGCCATGTGCATCGCGGGGGCCGTAACGACACCCATCACAGGTTGTTGTTTGTGTATCAGCGCGATGTTTACCGTGAACTCGCCGTTTTTTTTGATGAACTCTTTGGTGCCATCCAAAGGGTCGATCAGCCAATAATAGGTCCATGATCTGCGCTGAGCATGCGCCGGCAGGATGTTCTCCTCGCTGACAACCGGCCATGCTGTCCGTGAAAGCCGTTCGCATATGATGGCGTTGGCCCGCCTGTCAGCACGGGTAATGGGGGTGCCATCCGGTTTATCCGCTGCATCCAATGTTTCGTCAGCCACCTCCATGATGGCAGTGCCCGCCTCAAGGGCCGCCGTCAGGGCAATGCTTTGTAACTGTTTGATCTCGTGATGCTGCATTGCTTCCCTTAAGCGTCGATATTGGCGTATTTGGCGTTTTTCTCGATAAACTCCCTCCTTGGCGGTACTTCGTCGCCCATCAGCATGGAGAATGTACGGTTTGCTTCGGCGGCGTTTTCGATATCCACCTGGCGCAGTTTCCTGAATTCAGGGTTCATGGTGGTCTCCCACAACTGTTCGGCATTCATCTCACCCAGGCCCTTGTATCGCTGCAGGTGAACCCCTGTTTCTTTGCCGTTGCCCGAAAATTCAGCGGTGATCTGCTTCCTTTCTTCTTCGTTCCAGGCATAGCGTTCATCCTTTCCTTTTTTTATGAGGTAGAATGGCGGGGTGGCGATGTAGACATGTCCAAGCTCTATCATCTCTTTCATGTACCGGAAAAAGAAGGTCAGGATGAGGGTGGCAATATGGCTGCCGTCCACATCGGCATCGGTCATGATGATCACCTTGTGGTAGCGGAGCTTCTCGATATTGAGTGCTTTGCTGTCTTCCTCGGTGCCTATTGATAACCCGAGTGCGGTAAAGATGGTTTTGATCTCTTCGTTGTCGAAGATCTTGTGGGGCATGGCTTTTTCCACGTTGAGGATCTTTCCCCTGAGGGGCAGTATGGCCTGGAACTTTCTGTCGCGGCCTTGCTTGGCTGTTCCCCCGGCCGAGTCACCCTCCACGAGGAATATTTCGCATTTTTCAGGGTCGTTCTCTGAGCAGTCTGACAGTTTGCCGGGCAGGCCGGTATTGCTCAGGACATTTTTGCGCTGTACCAGCTCCCTGGCTTTCCTTGCGGCATGGCGTGCGGTGGCGGCCAGGATCACCTTGTTGACGATGGTCTTGGCGTCGCGCGGATTCTCTTCCAGGTAATGGGAAAGCATCTCACTGACGGCCTGGTCGACGGCGCCGCTCACCTCGGAATTACCCAGCTTGGTCTTTGTCTGTCCCTCAAACTGGGGCTCAGCCACTTTAACAGATATCACGGCGGTGAGCCCTTCACGGAAGTCGTCGCCGTTGATCTCAAACTTCAGCTTGGCCAGCATGCCCGACTTCTCTGCATAGGTTTTCAGGGTACGGGTGAGTGCCCTGCGAAAGCCGGCCAGGTGCGTGCCACCCTCTATGGTGTTGATATTGTTAACATAAGCCTGGACATTCTCGGTGAAGGATGCATTGTACTGCATGGCTACCTCCACAGGGATGCCCGTTTTTTCAGAAAACATGCAGATGGGACGCTCAATGAGCTTCTCCCGTGTGTCGTCGAGGTATTCTACAAACTCCACCAAGCCCGCATCAGAGAGATAAACATCCTTGAGCGGCTGTCCGTTCTCATCACGCTGCCGCATGTCGGTGAGTGTCATCTGAACACCCTTGTTGAGAAAGGAAAGCTCACGCAAACGGTTGGTGAGGATCTCGTAATTGAAATGGGTGACTTGAAAGATGCTTTTGTCAGGGGTGAAGGTTACCTTCGTTCCCCGTATCGCTGTTGTGCCGACGCGCTTTACGTTATCGAGGGGGACGCCCTTGCTGTATTCCTGGACATGGATGTTTTTGTCGCGGTGCACTTCCACCGTCATGTGCTCTGACAGGGCGTTTACACAGGATACGCCAACACCGTGCAGGCCACCGGAAACCTTGTAGGTGTCCTTGTTGAACTTGCCCCCCGCATGGAGCACCGTCATCACCACTTCCAGCGCACTTCTTCCCTCTTTTTCATGGGTGTCGACAGGGATCCCCCGTCCATTGTCAATAACTGTGACAGATCCATCTTCATTGATTATCAAATCGATCTGGTCACAATAGCCGCCCATGGCTTCGTCGATCGAGTTGTCGAGCACTTCGTAAACCAAATGGTGCAGCCCCTTGCTGCTTACATCCCCAATATACATGGCAGGCCGCTTCCGGACAGCCTCAAGTCCTTCCAGTACCTGAATGCTCGCGGCATCATAGTTCATCTTTTCAAGTTCAACGGGCTTCAATGGTGCCTTCATAATTATCGTTTTTCCTCTGTTGGTATAAATTGTTTCTGCAGATAAGAGCCCTGCGTGTTTTTTGGCTTTTCAAAAGTAACAGGCAAAGATAAGCCTTTTTGCCGACTTTTCCTATAAAAAAAACCAGCAGGGCAGGTGTTATAACTGTCTGAAATAAAATAGGTTAACCAGTGAAAAAAAGTAAGGGGTCAACCATTGTAAAAACCGGGGTTTAAAACGAGTACGAGACACCGCCCAGGAAGCTGAACCCATGGGTGGGATAATGCAGCCATCTTTCGTAGGATTCGTTCTGCATATTGTAGAAATTCAGGAAGACGGCAAGCAGTTTGGTATAGCGGTATTCGATGCCCAGGTTGGCGTCCACGTAGAAGTCGTGCAGCTTTGCGGCTACTGGCATAAAGGGTGGCCTGTCGGGCATTATTACACCATATGCCTTATCGCGCCCGTACAGGTCGGCAGTCAGGATGATCTTGTCCTGGATGCTGTAAGAGATGTTCATCGACACGAGAAAATCCGGTTTGTGCCATGCTTTCTGCTGGTTTTCAAGGGTGTAGTCGAAATAGTCGCCTCTGAGGCGCAATGAGAAGCGATCGCCGAAAAGGGAAAACAATTCGGCATGGAGGTGGATCTTTTTTATGTTGTCGTATATTACATGGAAAGGCTGGCTCAAGGTCCATTCTCCCTCCTTGGCTCTGATGATGATCCCATCGGCATGGATGGCCCTGCCAAAGAGGGGATAGTTGTCCACATTGCTGTGTGTGAGTCCCACCTTAAAGGACAAGACATCGCCAAATGATCCCCTCACGCCGTAGTCGATTTCTGAACGGACGTTGGTGAGTGCCATGTTGGGTGATGGCTGTACAAAGGGGTTTACTGCTGAGAGTTTCCGCCACGATTGTTTTTCCGTTTTGCCGGAAACCGCCATGTGGGCAACCAGGTACCCGGGAATGAGCTCCATTTCCAGTCCGGCGAGGGGATAGGCCCTCAACTCGTAGCTGGCGTTGTCGTCTTCCACACTCAGGTTGGCCCCCAGGTGAAACTGCAGCCTGTCGATGGTGGAATGAAGTTGTGGGCGGATGCTGTATATCCCGGTGTTTGATGTATCGGTGGGATTGTTGTGATGGTAGTAATCTGCACCCATGTCCATCCGGAAATATTGCCTGTCGGCGATATCAAAGGGGTCGGCGCCGATCTTCCTGCCGAGATTGCCCTTGAGGCTGAAATGATGCTCGTTGCCGTCGTGCCTGTCGCTGAGCCATTGATGGCCAATGCCTGCATGGTATTGCAGTTTTGAAACATCCGCGTGAGTGCTGCCAAATCCTGCCCGGGAAGACAGAAACTCGTATCGCTGGCGGATGTCGCTGGCCCCTGACAAGGTGGCAGGCAACACATCCGGTGCCCCATCAGGCCAGATCATCCCATCATGGGTGCCATAATAGTGCACCACTTGCCTGTTGTAAAGGAGATCAGTTTCCAGGGCATTATTCCTGAAAAAGCGGGTACCGTAAATGTTTGCTTTGTTTTCGCTGTAGACACTGTGGGGATGATCTTCTGTCCCGCTCCCGGAGGAGAGATGTTTCAGGTGTACGCCCAGTGCATATTGGTTGGATCGCAGCGTATTGTAGAACCCCTCGAAGTAGGGGGTCTGATAGCTGCCGTATCCGCCTTTTACATGACCACGGTATAGTTTGGACAGGGGTTCTCCCCGCATGCGTGCCGGGGTGATGGGGTCTGTCTCAAACTTGCTGGCGATCTTTTGTGGTTGTATGCTGTAGTCAAAATCCATTTCCACCCGCAGGGTGTCTTCAATGGCGGGGTTGACATTGATCTTGAAGGCATCTGAGATCGTCGGTTCATAGGGTGCTACCACCTGGATCTCATCGATATCCAGCACCCTTTGTGCATGCAATATGCTGCAGGAGAACGCCACTATGGCCAGCAGCATAACAAAAGCTTTCAATGAAATTTGTGTATTCATCATGCCAACACGTGTTTTTTTATTCTCTTTCACCAAGTTCAATTTCGATGGTATCTTTTTCCTGACGCCTTTCCATCATCCGTTCCTGTTCGAGGATAAACTCCAGTTTGTTTTCTGCCTTGATGCGCAGGTCGTCGTCCTCAACGTTTTCGATGATGCTTTCCAGGGTGTGTTTTGCCTGGAAGGTGTTGTCTGTTTCGATGTACAGGTCGGCCAGCAGCAGGAATGTTTTTGCCAGCCAATGATCGTATGCCGACAGTTTGTTGATGTATTCAAAGATCTGTTCCTCGGCCTCTTCGTAATTTCCTTGCCTGAAAGTGATCAAAGCCAGGTTATACATGGCTTCTGCAGCGCGCCGGTTTTCAGCGATCTCAACAACCTGCTGAAGGGATTCCCTTGCCACGGCTGTCTGCTGGACTGACAGGGCTGACAGGCCGCGTACCAGCAGGGCCTCCTGTTCTTCCTCCTGCGACAGTTTGTCGGTGTTCAGCACGGCATTTGCTGCTTCCATGGCTTCCTGGTGCCTTTCCATGTGCACCAGGCAGCGCATTGTTCCCTTTCGTGCCACAAGCAAATTGTTGCGCACCTCTGCCACCTCCTCCAGCTGATGGTAATATGGTAGGGCCTCTTCGTAATTGCCCTGGTTGTATTCAATGCCGGAAGCCCTGAGCAACGCGTTTTCAAGGAACTTCGACCGTGGCCTGTCAATGACGAATTGATAGCCCTCCAGGGCGCGCTGTTGTTCATTGGTGCGGAAGAGGCATTCTGAACGGTAATATTGGGCGTTCACCGCAAAGATCCCTCCTGGAAAGCGGTCAAGATAGTTGTTGAAGCTCTGGATGGCCTGGGCACAGTCGCCCTGCATGTAACGTTGTTCAGCGGCCTGGTATACCAGCGAGTCTTCCTGTGCCGTGGTAATATCGGCAATGCCTATCTCTTCTGTAAAACGGACAAACTCCTCCACACGGTCCAGTCCAACATAGATCGTACGGATGGAAGCCAGGGCTTCTTCCGCCTGGGTGGTGCCCGGATACTGCTCAACGACTGTCTTGAACATGTCGAGGGCCTTCATGTCTTCATTTTCGTTGTAATAGATCAGGCCGGTCTTTAACATGGCACTCTGGGCATAGGAACTGTTTGGATGCTGGTCGATCACCTGGTAAAAGAAGTCTTTTGCCCGTGTGTTGTTGTCCAGTATCAGCCAGGTATTGGCTATTTCGTACTTGCCATCATCGATGAATGACGACCGGGGGTAATCGGTGATCAGGGATTCCATTGTGGAGATCTTCCGGATAAAGTTGCCGGTGATCCCGTAGACCAGGCCTTTTTGAAAGACCGCATAATCGGTGTCGATGACGTCCAGGTTGATGGCGCGGTTATAGAAATCCATCGCCTGATGGTACTGTTTTGTGATAAAATAGGCGTCGGCGATCCGCAGCACGGCATCGTTTACCATCCGGGGGTCTTCACCGGGGGCGGCGACATATTTCCTGAATGCGGGGATGGCGTTGCTGTATTGTTCTTTCTTAAAGTAGGCATACCCGATTGAGTAGTTGGCCTGAGGGTAGAGATCCAGTGAGGAGGCGCCCGGGGTCACCAGGAATGTTTCGTGCCTGCTGATGGCTTCATCGTATTGTCCCTGGCGGTAGTGGGCTTCCCCCATCCAATAGATGCTTGATGCAAGGATCTCGCGGTTTTCGGTATATTGCTGTGCCTTTTCAAAATGGGCGATGGCATCCCGGAAGGCGCCATTGTTAAAAAGCTCCACCCCCCTGAAGAAGGTGACCCGCTGGTATGCTTCACGAAGCCTGGGGGTGTCGAGTGATACTTGTTCAAGCGAGGTGAGTGCATCTTTGTAGTTTCTCGTGGTCAGATACAGGTCTGCCAGGTAGCCCAATGCTTCTTCTGTCCTGGGTGATGCGGGATATTCTGAGACATACTTCTGAAAGGACAGAATGGCTTCGTTGTGTGGGTCATACGACAGTTCAAACGACAGAAGGGCGTAGTTGAAGAGGGATTCCCTGGCGATATCTTCGATGATGCCGATCTGGTGTGCCTGCATAAAGGCATTGCGCGCGAAGCGTTTTTGGCCGGTCTTGATGTAGGCGGATGCCAGGTGGAAGTAAGCATTTTGTGTCATCTCATCTGCCTCCGTGATGGCCCTTTCCAGCTGGGGGATCGCCTCTTCCATCCTCCCAGTCATGTAAAGAGCAAAACCCAGCTGGTAGTGGTCTTCCCTGCCGGCGGCACCCCTGCCGTGGTGGATAAACTGTTCCAGGTAGGGGATGGCCTCAGCGTATTGTGATTGCTGAAAGTGTGCCTCCCCTATCAGCCTGGCGATCTCGGCCGCACGCCGGGGTGTGGATTCTTCCAGCAGGGCGGGGGCATGCTCCAGCAATGCGTCGTAACGTCCTTGCAGATAATAGATGTGCACGATATAATAGGGCACCACAGGGCCAAAATGCCTGTCGTCTGTCAGCTGCTGAAAAGAACGCATGGCAGCATCATAATCGCCGGTAAGATAGGCCACATGTCCGTGGTAATAGGTTGCCGGTCCATAATAGCTGGATGTTGCATCGGTGATCTGACCAAACAATTGGCGGGCTGTGGCAAGGGACTCTGTCATGAAGTGGCTGTATCCCTTTTTGAAGACAAACTCATCCCTTCTGTCCCTGTCGATGTCGCGCGGCACCAAACGTGCATACCAGGTTACCGCTTCATCATAGTCGCGCTGCCGGTATTTGATGTTGCCCATATGGAACCGGGCTTGTTTTTGTCCATGGTGTGCTGGGTGGTCTTCCAAAAATGACAGCAGCAAGGTCTCGGCGTCGGGATTGAAAAGCTCTGCTGCACAGATGGCTGAATAAAGGGTGGCATCTGCCTGCAACACATCTTTGGGGTCGTTGATCCGTTCGATCGTTAGCAGGAACAACTGCCTGGCAGCACCGTATTTCTCTTTATGAAACAATTCCTTTGCCTGACGGTATGTTGCATCCGGTTCATCGTGAATGGCTGATCGCTGTGCCATTGCATCCTGGTGAAATGCCAGGAATAACAGCAGCAACAGTGGAAAACACTTTTTTGTCATTGCTTTTTGACGGATATAATGGAACAAAAAAAGAAAGAGGCAGGCTTGTAAGCCGGGTTCTGTGGCGCCCCCTGCGGGGTGCTTCCTGTCATTTATCTGGGATAACACTCACGTGTTACCTCTAACGGCCTACCCTCCGGGATCGGGCGAGCAACCCTCAAGCCCCGGTTTATTTGGCCTTTCAACGCATAAGGTTTGCCCCCTTACCCGGTCGCCCGGATAAGGCGTGAGCTCTTACCTCACGTTTTCACCCTTGCCGGCCCGGCAGAACCGGGCGCAGGCGGTTGTTTTCTGTGGCACTTTCTCTCGGCCTGCAAGTGCAAGCCGGCTTCCTGTTAGGAAGTATGCTGCTCTGTGTTGCCCGGACTTTCCTCATCCTGCCTTCCGGCAGAACGCGACAGGACGGCCTGCCTCTTTCAAAGAACGCTTGTATAACAAAAAGGTTGTTCAGAAACCCTT
>SL_3KL_010_SEDDRAFT_10004504_pt1 | contig 12577 bp, 3 predicted proteins | sample SodLakKL_010_SED_2_FD_10381 | JGI IMG/M metagenome (IMG submission 10381)
TACGATGAGCACGACAATGTGATCGTGCATGAGGCCCGAAACTTTTCCGGCACCGGTGTATCTGGCCTGCAAATCAGGGTAAACAGGTTCACCCATACCTATTACGGATACGATGGCAATACCAATAACCATCAACATTGTGCCTTTAATGCAGGCTTTGAGGCCTGCGTTACGCTGTGGAATGCCCAATCGCCCCTGTTTTTTATTTCGGCCCCGGTCGACACGGTACATGAGGGCGGGAACCAGGCGGGCCTGTTCAGGATACACCGCATCGGCAATCCCACGGAGGTGTCAGTAAGACTCTCCATCTCCAATACCGCCAGGATCTTTCGGGATTACGTTCTTGACCATCCCTCCCTGTTTCTGCCCTTTGAAGAGGGCGTCTATGAACGCTACATTCGGCTTACACCTATCGACAATGGCCTGGTGACGGGCGACCTGACTGCGAGGATGAGTATTTGGACGTCGTCTGGCTACAGGGTCTATTTTGAAGACAGCATCGCCGATATCACGATCGTTGACAACGGTATATCGGCCAATGACCTGTCGATATCCGGCGTTTCGCCGGTAAGAGGTACCGTTCGCGGCACGGCGGAGCTCAACGTGGCAGGACGTGCTTTCGAAACGGGAACCAAACTCTACCTGCAGAGGGGAGGAACCAGGATCGAGGCAACACAGGTGACCGCAGACCGGCGGTTGACCCAAAGCAGTCTGAGCGGCCGGTTTGATCTTCGCGGTCAGGCACTGGGCAACTGGGATGTGGTGGTTGAAACCCCCGGCGGTGCAACAGCGGTGCTGCCCGATGGCTTTGAAATCATCCCTGAACAGGAATTCAACCTGTTTTCCGGTGTCTATGGGCATCCCTTTGTCAGCATTCGGGCGCTTGGCCATAATTATCTTGTAAAAATCACCAACGCCGGCGACAACGATGTGTACGATGTCCTGGCTTTCCTGTATCTGAGCAACGGGGTGGAGGGCACCATCACGAACCTGCCCGAGATTGAATATGATGATCCTGATTTCAATAACGATTTTCCCCAGTTTTTTGATCGGGGAGATTTTCAGATTGCACCGTTATGGATCTACCGGATACCCGCCAGACAATCCATAGAACTGAACGTACACGTAAGGGTACCCCTTGAGCTTCTGGGAACGGAAATGGTGCTGGGAGTAACGCACCGGACACCAAACCCCGACGAAGATTTCTCCTGGACCGGAATTTTTGATGAAGACGAAGAGCGCCTTCCCTGGAATATGGGCGTACTGCAGGGCATGATGCAGCAGGCGGCCCTGGAATTCGATGAAAATGTAATGCAGAGCATCAAAAATGGAGGCCGCGACGAAATCCTGTTTTGTCCACCTCCTCCACCCCCGCCATCGGACGGCGATTGCGGGGATACCGGTTCCGGAGGGGGAATCACCGGCAATCAGTCGGATGATGCCTTTGATCTTGCCATGCAGTTGCAGAATGACCGACGTCGCATGTTCAAAGCGCTAAGTAAATCCGCCGAGTTTGGTACCGGACAATCGGTTATTGCATTGTCCAAAATGATTGGAGGCAAAGTTGGCGAGTGCATAGCCAAACACCTGGTCCACCGCGTAACCGGCATGAGCAGCTCCAGTGATTTTGCCAGGGCCATTGGTTTCGCCAATGGCGGAGGCGGCGGTCAGGGCGGGGGTGAAAATTGTTCGGAAGTTGTATCCTCGTGGGACCCCAACGACAAACTGGGTCTGGCCGGAGTTGGCGAGGGCCGGCATATCAGGGAACTGGATGAGTTTCCCTATCAGATCCGCTTCGAGAATGAGGATTCGGCATCCGCGCCGGCCCAGATTGTGATCATAACCGATACGCTCGACACAAGTGTGTTCGATGTCAACACCTTCCGGCTGGGACCCATTGAGGTTGCCGAAGAGACCATTGTTGAACCACCCTACGGGGCAACCTCCTATGTGACCACCGTCGACCTGCGGCCCGAAAAGGACATGCGGCTGCACATCAGTGCCCAACTGGAGCGCAACGATGACGAGAATTTCGCCCGGGTTCAGTGGATATTGACCACCCTTGAGCCCACGCAGAATATGCTGCCGGAGAATCCCATGACCGGATTCCTGCCCCCGAACGTAACGGAACCCGAGGGAGAGGGCAGTGTGCGCTTTTATATCAGTCCCTTCGAAGACCTCCCTGACGGCACCCGGATCAGCAACCATGCCGAGATCGTGTTCGATTCCAACCCGCCGATCGTAACCCCGGTATGGACCAATACGCTCGATTTTTCACCGCCGCAAAGCGAGGTGCTGAACGTCGTAGCCACCGATACCGCTGGTGTATACGTTGTGACATGGGATGGCAGCGATGCCGGCTCGGGCATTCGCAGCTACGGGATATTCGTGCAGCGTAACGACGGGCCGTTTGAGCTCTGGAAGGAATCGCGCGAGACCTCGGGTATTTTCCGGGGCGAGCCGGACACCCACTACGGATTCTTTGCCATGTCCATCGACCGGGTCGGCAATGTGGAGCCGGGCAAGACACAGGCCGAAGCCTTTACTCCCGGCACGGTGTCGGCGAGCGAGATCGATCTGCCGCAGGTTTTCGCCCTGCACGCCAACTATCCCAATCCGTTCAACCCGGTAACGGTAATCCCGTTCGATCTGCCCGAGGATGCCCACGTGCGCCTCAGCGTGTATGATATACTGGGCAGGAGGGTACAGACGCTGGTGAGCGCCGATCTACAGGCCGGCAGGCATACACGGAACTTCGACGCGGCCCGGCTGTCGAGCGGAACCTATCTGGTGCGCATGGAGGCCGGTTCGTTCACCTCAACACGGAAAATCCTGCTGGTGAAATAAAAAAACACGCATAAGTATGCTCCCGAATGGCATGGATTAGTATTCCGCGACCACCACTTACTCTAGCAGCGCCTCGTAGTAGGCCAAACGCTCCTCATCACCGGTGTTCCGGTACAGGGCCACCATCTTGCCGATGGTACGTTGCACCAGCGGATGGTCCGGCTCATGTTCCTCCTTGAGGGCAGTGTACACCTGGGTATAAATGGAATCCGCCTCCGAAACATATCCCAGCTCACTGGCAAACAGCGCCTGGCGGTTGCGGGTGTGGACCACGCGCGAGTGCGTGGGCGGGAGGATGCCCGCCATGAGCGTAGCAGATTCTGTCACTGTTTGGTGCGCTTTTTCAATATCTCCCTGCCGGTACTGAACCGATCCAAGCTGGTACTTGATAATAGCAAGACTGTAATCCGATACCTGATCCGCTCCTTTTTCGATATCCATGGATTCGAGCAGGGCTGCCTCCGCCTCGTCAAGCCTGTCCAGGGCCATTTGGAGCCCGGCATAGGCGATCAGGGCGATCGACAACCCCGGAAGATTGCTTTCGTGGTATTTCCTGTAGCGACGAATCGTCTCGGCCTGCTTCTCTTCGGCCGCCTCAAGGTTGCCCTGAAATCGCAGAATGGAGCCCAGCAGCCCAAGATTCTGCGTCACGTAAAGATGCTGCTCCCCAAGTGAGGCCCGGTTGATTTCCAGCGCTTCGCGAATGGCCTCCTCCGCTTCGTCAAATCTGCGGGCCGCACGCAGTTCCACAGCCAGATTGTTCAGTCCAATGGCAACCGACGGATGATGATCACCGTATATCTCACGTCGCACACGTACCGACTCGCGCATCAGGGCATGCGCCTCTTCCTGATTTCCGGTGCTGGTCAACAGGCTTGCCAGCGCGCCCTGTGTGGAAGCAACTTCCTGATGGACAGGGCCGAACTCCTTTACCCGCATATCCAGCGCACGACGCAGCAGCGGTTCGGCCTCATCCCAATTATTGCGGTCACTTAACGTAACCCCGAGCGCATGCATCACATTGGCCAGCTGTATATCGCCGACACCGGGATAGTCCCGGGCAATTTCCAGTCCCTCGCGAAGTACTTCTTCCGATTCGGCATGCCGCCCCTGGACATAGTGCAGAAAGCCCAGATTGGCATAGCTGTCAAGGAGCTCGTTCACATCCACCCCGGGGTCATCCTTTCGCAGCGCAAGAGAGCGGGACAGATAGGTCTCGGCCTCCTCATAAAGTCCCATCCCGCGATACGCAATGCCAACCGAATGAAACATGTTCGCCTGCAACTCCGGCCGGTCGGCCAGCTCGGTTTCCGCGGTTCTTGCACCGCGCTGCAACAACTCGAAGGCGCGCAGGGTGTCGATGCGCTCGGGTTCGGGATTGTAAGGGTTGGATGCGTCAAACAGTCGCTCCATGAATCCGGCAAGCATCAGCGCCTTGTCACGCTCTGTCTCGGCAATATCACGCTCCCTGGCGGTTTCTAGCTGCTGCATCCGGGAAAAGATTCCGAAAAGCACCGAGATCATGATGAGCAGGCTCACCGAGGCGACAGCGATTTTGTTGCGTCCGACAAATTTCCGGAAACGGTAGAGGGATGTTTGCCGGCGGGCCTGAACGGGGTGTCCGCTCAGGTGCCGGCTGATATCACGATACAGTTGCTCCGCCGACCGGTAACGGTGTACGGGATCAGGATGGAGCGCCGTCATCACGATATTTTCCAAATCGTTACGGAGACGGCGCACAAGCGTGTTCGGGCTGGTTCTGCGCGCATGGAATACCCCGGAATCCACCGTTTTTTTGACCCGGGTTACAGGCGACTCCACCCATTTTGTTGCGTCGGGGATGCCGAACGTATTGCGCCCGTCACTGTCTTTGTATGGATGCGATCCGGTCAGCAATTCGTACATCAGGATGCCTAGTGAATACACATCCGTCGCCGTTGTGATGCGATTGCCGGCAAACTGCTCGGGGGCGGCATAATCCGGCGTGACCAGCCTCATCCAGGGACGGGTGTGGGGCGCATCCTCCACGCTTTGATCCTGCAGCAGTTTTGCCACGCCGAAATCCAGAAGGCGCACAGAGCCGTCGGCGGTGACCAGGATATTGGACGGTTTCAGGTCGCGGTGCACAATCAGGTTCTGGTGGGCGTACTGGACGCCCTCGCACACGGTCCGGAACAGCTGCAGCCGCTCCTCCACGGTCAGCCGCTGCCGGTCGCAGTAGTCGGTGATCGGCTCCCCTTCAATATACTCCATCACCAGATAGGGCCTGCCGTCATCCGTGGCGCCCCCGTCATACAAACGGGCGATGTTGGGATGCTCCAGCGATGCCAGTATCTGCCTTTCATGCCGGAAGCGATGGAGGATTTCGTCGGTGTCCATTCCCCGTTTGACAAGTTTCAGGGCGAGCTTCTTGCGGAACTGGCCGTCGGCCCGCTCCGCCAGGTAGACCACACCCATGCCGCCCCGGCCGATTTCACGCACAAGCCGGTACGGACCTGCCTGTTCTGTGGGATGTCCGCCACCCGGGCCCAACCCGGTATCCCCTGACTGTGCAGGCTCATATCCCCCATCCACCAGATCATCGGGCACCAGGTCAAGCAGCGTGGAAGACTCCCCGTCAGCCCGGAGTAGGGCCAGAACTTCCGCCTCGAGATCCACATCCCCCCGGCACACTTTTTTCACAAACGCCCTGCGGTCATCAGGCGACGCCTCGCAGGCCTCGTTGAAAATCTCCTTCACCCTGTTCCATCGATCGGTGTTCATCCTCCCTCCGCACCTGAGATTCCCATTTCATGGATCATCCACGCCCGCGCCAGACGCCAGTCCCGCTTCACGGTCGGCACGCTTACGCCGAATGCCTCGGCCGTCTCCTTCACGCTCATCCCGGCGAAAAAACGATACTCCACGATTTTCGCCTGACGCTCATCGATTTTCTCAAGCTTTTTCAGGACCTGGTCCAGGGAGATCAGCTCATCGGGGTCGATTCCGCCCATTGGAAACAGTCCGTCCACAAATTGGTACTCCACCTTTTCGCCACCCCTTTTCTCGGCGCTCTTGTATCGCGCATGCTTGATGAGCACCTGCCGCATCGCCCGGGCGGCAATGCGCAGGAAGTGGTTCTTGTTCTGCCAGTTCTGCTCCTTTTGAGGGATCAGCTTGAAATAGGCTTCGTGGACGATTGCCGTGGTGTTGAGCGTCTGGGCGGCGTTCTGATACCTCACCCGGCTGGCCAGATGCCGCAGTTCGTCGTACACATTCTCATAGAAGCGGTTGAACGCTTCATTGTTGCCTTCACTTGCCTGATGCAGCAGGGATGTGACCGAATGATCCATAGTGATGATGCCCTGTCTCCCGATTAGCCGTGACGATTTTTTTTAAAACCGGTTATCCCCATCGTTGGGTTTTGGGTTATATAGAGGCAAAATATAGTAAAAACGGAATAATACCGATAATTAAAATGATAACAGGATCCTGAGTAAAACGAAATCCGTCAATGCCGGACTGGAAATGGTATCTGATACCGGTCCTGATCCGCGCGGAGCAGCAACCCGGGATCCGGATCGGTCATTATTCCACCAAACTTCATCGTACAAACCTGCAGACACCATGAAAAAGACGCACACACTTTCAAGGATTTTCTCCATAAGCTTGCTGATGTTGTTTTTTGCAAGCAGCATGCTCCATGCCCAGTCATCAGGCACGTTCACGATCAACCCTGCGGGAGGTGGCGATTACCTCACCTTGCAGGAGGCGGTCGACGATCTTGCTTCGGAAGGGATGAGCGGACCGGTTACACTCCAGTTTTCATCGGGCACACATACCGTCGATGAAGTGGTGGTTGGATATGTGGATGGCATGTCGGAAGATAATACGCTTACCGTCCGGTCGCAGTCCGGCAATGCCGAAGATGTTACTCTTGAGGGAGGCGGTGCTTATGTCATTCGTATCGAAGGAACATCCGGCGATCCGGTGGAGCATGTTACGCTTGAGCACCTGACCATCCGGAATACCGGTGGATTTACGGTCGTAGAAGTGCAGGGGGTGGTCGCAGAAATTCGCATAGCCGGCAACCGGATATTCGGATTGCCGACCACGCTTTCCCATGTGACTCGTTCGCTGATTCGTGCGTATGAACTCGCCGGTGAAGGGCTTTATATCGAGCGCAACCTGATGGAAGATAACGCTCGCGGTATTCACGCCCAGAGCGCCAATTCGGGCAACCCGTTCCGGGGTTTGCACATCGACGGCAACCGTATCGGAAATGTCACCAGTGGAAACGTACTGCATACCATCGAGTCGGCGCAGTTCATCAACAACCGGGTGCAGGTAAATAGTCTTGATGCACTGCAGCTTAACTCCCCACGCGGTAATGAAACGCTGGTTGCAAATAATGTGCTGATATCCGAAGTCGCTACCGTTGTTCGGACAGAAAGCTCTCCCATCCAGCCCGTTCGGTTCTACCACAATACCATAGTTGCCCTGGGCGGTGGGCTGGGTAATTATGCGCTCCGTGTAACGCAAACAGCGCATGATATCCGCAACAATGTCATATTCAATGCCGGTCCGGGCAGGGCGTTCATCGACACCAACACCGGTTCAGACTGGTCTCATAATAACCTCTATACCACCGGTCCGTACCTCGGGCAATTCATGACAACAGATAATCCGGACAACATCGGTTTTACGCTTGCTGACCTTATCGATAAAACCGGCCGGCACCAGAACAGTTTCGGGGTATTCCCGGGGCTTGATCCGGATGACGATTACCGCAGCAACTCGCCGTTCCTTGATGAGTCGGGCGATGATCTGTCGTTCATCATATCGACTGACATCGATGGCAACCCGCGCTCATCCACCCCGAGTATCGGCGCTTTTGAATACGGAAGCACCGTAACGCCGTTAAGCGGAACGTACACCGTCGGAAGCAGCGGCGATCTTTCCACACCGGCTGCCATGATCGATGCGCTGCATGAACGCGGTAGTGCGGATGATGTGACGTTCGAGATCTTCCCCGGAACCTATGCCGTGGGCCGCACCCTGCACGTGGTCCCGCCGGCGACGGGTAAAGAACGCGTTACCATACGCAGCCAGTCGGGGAACCCGGAAGATGTGGTTCTTGAAGGGGTGGACGGTATCGAGCATGTGCTGGATTTGAACGGCGCCCGCTTCGTGACGATCGAAAATATTACTCTTGATGCCCGGGACCTAACAACTACAGTGCGTCATGCACTCGGGCTAAACAACGGAGTCTCGGATATCACCATTCGCGGCAATCGTATAATCGGTGAGGAGAGTGCTCCAAATGCGAACCGGAGCCTCATCCGAGGATCTGATGTACGCCAGAAAAATTACCTTTTTGAAGCGAATGAATTCGAAGGCGGCTACTATGCACTGCGACTGAATACCCATTCGGGGGGATCGCTGCATGCGGAAAACCTGATATTCCGGCAGAACCGGGTCGCGAGTCTTGGCGGGATTTTCGTACAGTCGTTTGGTGATGTACAGATTGAAAAGAATTTCATCCATGCCGACAGGGCCGTGCGCGTGGATCACATGAACCGTACCCCGCAGGCGCAGGATGCAGGAGCGCAGGCGCTCATTGCTAACAACCAGATCGCCTCGCGAACCATTGGCACTAATGTTGCTTACGGATTCTGGGTTCGCACATCGGAAGCGGTCGATGTGCTGCACAATACGGTAAGGATTGTAAAAAATACGGCCTCGGAGGGCGTTGTGGATATCAACAACAGTTCCGATACCGACTTCGCCAACAACATCATTGTGGTCGAAACACCCACAACATCAAATCCACTCTATCGCATTACGGCCAACACCTCCGATCTGCGATCAGACCATAACCATTTCTTCGGCCTGATGGATAATAAATTCCGTCTCGGCTCAACGAATTACACAACACTTGAAGATTTTCAGAGCGCCACCGGGCATGATAATGCTTCCACGTTCGGGCAGGTGAATTTTGCATCGGACGATGAGCTTGTTCCTGCCGGGGCATCGGCCAACGACCCCGACCTGTTGGGCACGGGTCAGTTTCTGTCCCTGGTTCCCGATGACATCAACGGACTTCTGAGATCGGATCCACCCAACAAGGGAGCTCACGAGGTGGATGGCGAACAGCCCAATTTACCGCCTTTTTTCACCTTGGTACCCGATGATCAAGCCATCCTGGAGACGGAAACCTTTCAATTCCAGTTTGAGGCCGAAGACCCCGATGGCGATACGCTCACATTTACGTTGACAGAAGGGGACGATGTTGCCAATGCGTCGATTACATCAGACGGACTGTTTGCCTTTTCTCCCGTCGTGGGCCAGGCAGGCAGTTACTCATTTACCGTGCGGGTATCGGACGGAGAACTTCACGCCGAGACCTCCTTTACAGTCAATGTGAATACCGAACAGAATAACCCGCCGGAGTTTACGGTTGTTCCAGGCGATACAACCATTGAAACCGGGAGTACCTTTACCTTTCAATTTGAAGCGACAGACCCCGATGGCGATGAACTGACTTTCAGCCTGTTTGAAGGGGGAGACATTCAAAACGCTTCCATTTCGGAAATGGGACTGTTCACCTTTGCACCTGAAGCAGGCCAGTCAGGGACGTTCAATTTTACCGTGCGGGTTACCGACGGCGACCTTCATGCAGACGCTTCATTTGCCATCACGGTGTCTGAACTGATTGAACCCGTCCCCTTTATTACAACCTGGAAAACGGACAACTTCGGAGGTTCAGCACTCAATCAGATTATAATACCCACCAAAGGCGAGGGATACAATTTCGATGTGTATTGGGAGCATGTGGATGATGCCGATATGAATGGTACCATTAACGGTGCAGATGGCGACCTGACCATCACCTTCCCAGAAGTGGGAACCTACCGTGTTGAGATTACCGGGGATTTTCCGAGAATTTTCTTCAACAATACAGGCGACCGTCATAAAATTCTATCCATTGATCAGTGGGGGAGTATCGCATGGTCAAGTATGGAGCGTGCATTCTATGGAGCGTTTAATTTGACATCCAATGCTGAGGATGCACCGGATCTTTCAGGGGTAACCTCACTGGCCTGGATGTTCGGTGAAGCATCTCAATACAATGGCGCGATAGGGCATTGGGATGTATCGTCTGTAACTGATATAAATTATATGTTTTTTCGTGCAAGTTCATTCAATCAGGACATCGGAGATTGGGATGTAAGCAACATCACAAATATGGAAGCTGCCTTAAGGGACGCAGTAAATTTCAATGGAGATATTGGCGAATGGGATGTAAGCAATGTCACCAATATGCGTCAATTGTTTTTTACTGCGGAATCATTTAATCAGGATATCGGGGACTGGGATGTAAGCAGTGTTGAAGATATGAGGTCAATGTTTACAAGAGCTCTGAGCTTCAATCAGAATATTGGCGGATGGGATGTTTCTTCTGTAACTAATATGCATCATATGTTTTTTCGTGCGGAATCTTTTAATCAGGATATCGGGGGCTGGGATGTGTCGTCGGTAACAGATATGGGTGGGATGTTTTATCGTGCGGAATCTTTTAATCAGGATATCAGTGCCTGGGATGTGTCTTCAGTTACAAACGTGAATGGGATGTTAGGTCGTGCGGAATCTTTTAATCAGGATATCGGAGATTGGGATGTATCCTCTGTAACTTCTATGAGGGATATGTTTTTGGGTGCCGTCTCATTCAATCAGGACATCGGGGACTGGGATGTGAGTAATGTTTCGGATATGTCGTGGATGTTCCGGGAGGCCTCAGCATTCAACCAAAATATTGGCGGTTGGGATGTGAGTAATGTTACGACTATGACGAGGATGTTCCAGGAGGCCTCAGCATTTAACCAAAACCTTGGCGCCTGGCATATTTCATCGATTGAAGGTTCTTTTACCATGCAAAACATGTTCGATGAATCCGGCATGTCCATCGCAAACTACGATGCCACGCTTAGCGGCTGGGCTGATTTTGTAGCAGAGAATAATCAGCCGAATAACGTGACTCTTGGAGCCTTGGAGCTCCGGTACTGCAGCAGCTCTGCAGCCAGAGATTACCTGGTGAATCAGGCCAACTGGACCATAATCGGAGATGGATTCACCTGCACCATTCCCCGGATATACGTGAATGCAGAAGTGGGGGATGATGCCAATTCTGGTGAGAGCTGGAGCAGCCCATTATCAACGCTGCAAGAGGCGCTCAAACGGGCAGCGTTCGGAGGAACAGACGAGATTTGGGTAGCCGCTGGAACCTATTATCCGACCAGCGAATCGGGGGACCGGGAAGCTGCATTTGATTTAAGAAATGGCGTAGCCATATATGGCGGGTTCGCCGGCTTCGAAAATGAATTGAGCGAAAGAGACTGGATCCAATATCAGACAATTTTATCCGGCGATATCAACGGCAGCGGAACACTCACCGGAAACAGTCTAAGCGTGGTGGATGCGTCCGGCACCGATGAAACGGCAGTGCTTGACGGGTTTACCATAACCGGAGGCAATGCCGATATAACTCATACCCTCCTTATTGCTCCTACACGCTCCGGTGGCGGGATTTTTAATGAAGGTGGTTCTCCAATGCTTGCAAATCTGATCATCGAAAACAACTTTGCTGATTACGGAGGCGCTGGATTGGCGAACATTAACAGCAGCAGCCCGACCGTCACGAATGTGGTATTCAGGAACAACTCAGCCCACTCCGGGGGCGGAATATTAAACTGGCAAAACAGCTCGCCGCTCATTGACCGGGTAGTATTCCGGGAGAATACGGGAAGAAATGCCGGTGGGGGTGGCATCAGAAACCTGTACGAAAGCCATCCGATCGTCATAAATTCACTTTTCGTCGGCAATGCAGCTGGCATTGATGGTGCTAAAGCTATGGGTGGCGGTATGCATAACATTGCTGACAGTGAGCCGGTCATCATAAACTCGACCTTCACTGGCAATACGGCTATTGGAAGCGGCGGAGCAATAGTGCACCACACATCCGGCTCGATTGATTTGATAAATGTTATACTCTGGGATAATCATTCTGAAGAAGATGCTTCGGAAATTCGGAATTTTGAATCCGCCCCCGTTACTATATATAACAGCCTGATTGATGGTGGAACCGATGGCCCCGTCTTTAACGGTGGCATTCAGGATGGCGGTGGAAATATGCATACCAATCCGCTTTTTGTGGATGCAGAGAACGGAGATTTCAGGCTGACTGCAGATAGTCCGGCCATTCAGCGCGGGATGAACGAACCGTACTTTTCGGGTGGTATTGCAGAAAGCATTGCGACCGATCTTGCAGGCAACTCGCGTATTTCAGGGGGAACGGTAGACATTGGCGCTTACGAAAATCAACGCGCCACAAGGTCGTCAAGGGGCAGGATCACCGAAAACAACGTTAGAAAGGAATTCGGAGAAACCGGGGTATCGTTGCAGTTCACCGGCATCCCGCAACATGTACAGTTCGACGTTCTGGTCGATTATCTGGAAACGCCCCCCAAAGAGGTGTCATTCACAGGGCCAACGCCTAAAATCCAGAGTGATTTCAGCTGGGTCGTAACTTCGCTTGGCACCTCATTTGACACGGCGACACTCTACCTGCATGATTTTATGTTGCCCGGTATTGAAGATCCCGAAGATCTGGCCATTTACAGCAGGCCTGTGGCCGACATCGGGGAATTCTCCATGCTGCAAAACACCGAGTACGACCTGGATCTCGACGCCC
>SL_3KL_010_SEDDRAFT_10004505_pt1 | contig 12577 bp, 7 predicted proteins | sample SodLakKL_010_SED_2_FD_10381 | JGI IMG/M metagenome (IMG submission 10381)
CTCGGAGCGCTGGCAACGTACCCGCCGCAAGGCGGCCGAGAAAGTCCGCGACGCCGCTGCCGAACTGCTCAACCTGCAGGCCCGCCGTGCCGCGCGCCAGGGTCATGCCTTTCCCGTCGATCGCGGCCTGTATGCCCGCTTCGCCGCCGGCTTCGAATACGAGGAAACCGAGGACCAGCTCGACGCCATCGAGGCGGTCATCGCCGACCTGGCCTCCGAGGAACCGATGGACCGGGTCATCTGCGGCGATGTCGGCTTCGGCAAGACCGAGGTCGCGCTGCGTGCGGCTTTCGTCGTCGCCGAATCGGGCCGGCAGGTGGCCATGCTCGCCCCCACCACCCTGCTGGCCGAACAGCACTACCGCAACTTCGCCGACCGCTTCGCCGACTGGCCGGTCAACGTGCGCCTGCTCTCTCGCACCGGCAAGCAGACGGCCAACACCGTTTCCGGCCTGACCGACGGCACGGTCGACATTGTCATTGGCACCCACAAGCTGTTGCAGAAAGACATCAAGTTCAAGGACCTGGGCCTGGTGATCGTCGACGAGGAGCAGCGCTTCGGCGTGCGCCAGAAGGAACGACTCAAGGCGCTGAGGGCCGAGGTCGATTTGCTCACGCTCACCGCCACGCCCATTCCGCGCACGCTCAACATGTCCATGGCCGGCCTGCGTGAACTCTCCATCATCGCCACGCCGCCGGCCCGGCGCCTGGCCGTTCGCACCTTTGTGTCGGAATGGGACAGCGGCACCATCCGCGACGCCGTCAGCCGCGAATTCCAGCGCGGCGGCCAGGTCTACTTCCTGCACAACGAAGTACGCACCATGGCCCGCCAGGTCGCCGACCTGCAGGAGATGTTCCCCGAGGCGCGCATCGGCATGGCCCATGGCCAGATGGCACCGGGCGAGATGGAAAAGACCATGCGCGATTTCTATTCGCGCCGCATCAACCTGCTGGTGTGCTCGACCATCATCGAAAACGGCATCGACGTGCCCACCGCCAACACCATCATCATCAACCGCGCCGACAAGTTCGGCCTCGCCCAGCTCCACCAGCTCCGCGGCCGGGTCGGCCGCTCGCATCACCTGGCCTATGCCTACCTGGTCACTCCGCCGTGGAAAGTCATGACGCGCGATGCCCAGAAGCGCCTGGAAGCCATCCAGTCACTGGAAGAACTGGGCGCGGGTTTCACACTGGCCAACCACGACCTGGAAATCCGCGGCGCCGGCGAACTGCTGGGCGAAGACCAGTCCGGGCAGATCGAGGCGATCGGCTTTTCGCTCTACTCCGACTTGCTCAACCGCGCCGTCGAGGCATTGAAAAACGGCGAGGAGCCAGACCTGGACGAGCCGATGTCGATCACCAGCGAGGTCGATCTGCACCTGACCGCCATGATCCCGGACAACTACCTGCCCGACGTGCACCAGCGTCTGGTGCTCTACAAGCGCATCACCCAGGCCGACAGCGACAAGAAACTGCATGATCTGCAAATCGAAATGATCGACCGCTTCGGCCTGCTGCCACCGGAAGTCAAGAATCTGTTCGCCACGGCAGAGCTGCGCCTGCGCGCAAAACGGCTGGGCATGAAGCGACTGGAAGTCGGTCCGGCCGGCGGGCGCGTCGAGTTTCAGGCCAAGCCGGACATCGACATGGGCGAGTTGTTGAAGATGATTCAGAAGGAGTCCCACACCTTCGAGCTGCCCGACAACGACAAATTGCGCATCAAGGGCGAGTTCGAGTCGGCCGAGGACCGTTTCCACATGGCCGAGGAATTGCTGGAGCGGCTGGCGCCGGAGGAGCGGGCGGCGGCCTGAGACCGCCCCGTCCATACGGGCTCTCGATAGGTTGCAGGAAGTGCCCGAACGCGGCTGACAGCCGATTCCCGGATCCGGGAATCGACGGGTATCGGCGAGAATTACCCAATCAATTGGCCTCCTGCTCGGACTCGGACGATTGGTTATCCGGACCGGCTCTATTCCCGCCTGGCCGCATGCCGCACTGATCGAGCAACGCCTGCCAGACACCGGTGTGACGGGCGATGGCCTGGTCAAAGGCCTGCCAGTAGCCCTCCTCGCTGCTGTCATCCAGCACCGTGGTCACGTAGCGCTCGAAAGACTCGCTGGGGCTGGTCTCAACCAGTCGGGCCAGCGACAGCAGCGCCGGCATGAGATCCTGCCGCACACGCTGAACGCTGGCGAGATAAGGCTGAACCTCGGCGGCGTAGACGGAAGCAAACATGTTTTGCATGATCTCGGCCTGGCGATTGGGACGGCCGCCAGGACACAACGGTCGATCATCGAGGCGCTGTTCGATCATCCGCGTGGCATCGTTCAGACGGGTCGTGACCAGGATGGCACTGCGCAGCGCCTGGCCGGCAGCTGCATCATTGCGCCAGCGTTGGTAGACCGGATCGAGGGCCGACGAGATGTCCTGCTCCAGATCCCCATCNAGCAATGCGCGGACGCGCCATTCCATCCGGCTGGCGTGGTCGACGGTCGAACTCATCTGCTGGCGCTCCAGGCGCACGGGCAATGCCCCCCGCGAGCGGGCGAAGTGATTCTCGATTTCGCGACTGCCCCAGATCGCGTTCCAGGCAGCATCGGGGAGTGACTGGCGTTTCTGCGTGGCGGCGTCGGTCAGTCGTTCGGCCAGCACCTCGCGTTCGAGCGTCTCGGCGCACTCTTCGGCGGCGATGATGAAACGGCGCTCGTAGTCCAGCCGGGTCAGCGGGTGGGCCACACGGCCGAGGATGGAGTTGCGCTCACCAACCACATACTGCACTTCACAGCCATACAGTCCGAGAAAATCCAGCATGCTGATGTTGATCGAATCGATCTCGCGCACGCGCTCGCGGACCGAAGGCAATCTCGGCGCACTCGGCACCGGCGAGAGTTCCGGCTCGACATCGAGCACCCGGGCCAGACGCTCGTTGTACTCGTCCAGCATCGACTCGGGCTGCGAGAAGGGATCGCAGCCCGAAACCAGAATCGCGATGAGAGCTATGACCAGGGCGCGCATGGCTGCCTCGCCGGATGACACGGGTATTGGACAGCGCCATCGTGCCATGACTTGAGCAACGTCGGCGTCAATGCACCACGGCCGGCCATATCGTTTTCTGTCTTTCGCGGGCCGGATATCGCCCGTGGCGCATGACTCAGTCGCCTGAACTGACCAGTTCCGTGGTCAGGGATCCGTCACCCAGATCGGCGGGTACCGGAGCGCTGGCCTTGACGAAAGAGCGCGGGCTATCATCGCTGATCCAGATGGTCTGCTCGTCTTCGAACTCATCCGTGGCTTTCACGTGGACCGGCCAGGCACTGAATCGGCCGGCAGGTACCTCGATGGTTTCCACCTCGCCCACCCGGATACGAAATACCCGCACTGCGGTCTCTACATCGATTTCAATAACACGCAGCTCGAAGTCCTGCCCACTGGCCAGCGGCATGGCCATCAGTACCGCTTCCAGCCCGGACTCGCCGGCATACGCCGGTTCGTCCAGCGCCAGGTCAACGGCAACGGTCTGGCCGGCGGCCTGGATGGTGCCGGTAACTTTTCCCGGACCGTAATTGACCTGCATCCGGCCATCGTCCTGACGCACTCGCCGGTCGATCGGCAGCAGGGATTCGAAATCCAGCGTCAGCTGGTCTTCGGTCTTCCCCATGTCTGTCCGGGTAACCGTCCGGATCTCAAGTGTACGCGCTGGCGCGTCATTGCCAACACGGATATGGCGCACCGACTCGATATCCAGACGGGTATCGCCGACTTCGAGAATGGTGCGATAGTCAAACTGCCCCGTGGCCACTCTGGCACTGTCGAGGTCATGCTCGTTGTCACGATCATTTTCACGACTGTCGCCATGGCTGGCGCTGGCGAGCAGCAACCCCGTGATGAGTGCTGCCGTGGCCGCTTTCCTGGTCATCATGGGCATGATGTCCTGACTGGGTGGATCGCTAGTGTACCGAATCGAACCCAACCCGGTGCGGCCCCGGGCAGTCCGGGGCCGCGAGCAGGGCCAGGAGGACTCGGCACTCATCATTGGATGCTGAATCGATCCTGGTGGATACCCTCGCCGACCGCGATGATGTGCTCGGCACCCACTTCATCCAGTCCATCGGCCTTGGCAACGGCCTGGTTGACGATGAAGCCTTCTTCGGCGTCGGCCTCGGTGACCACGTATTCGCCTTCCAGCACGCAGTGATCGCCCGGTGCGAGGTGCTCGCATTGCTCGCTGGACGGACTGATCATGTCGTCATTGACGAGCACATCGGTGAGGGTGACCGTGCCGGTATTGGTCACGGTGATCGTGTAGGTCACTGTCTCGCCCACCTCGACAAATGACGCCGAACTCTCGAGGACCTTTTCGATGGCCACGCTGCTCTCGCCTTCCACGGGCGTCTGGACGGTGGCTTCTTCAGCCTCCACGGTCTGGCCATCGGCAGCCTGGGCCTGGGCCGATCCGGTATTGATCACTTCGCCGGCATCGACATCGTCCTGGGTCACGGTATAGGTGCCAACCAGCTCGCAGCTCGCCTCCGGCTCCAGGTCGTCACAGGCGGCGCTGTCCGGCGTGATCTTCTCATCGGATATTTCGACATCGACCAGCGCAACCTCGCCGACATTGCGAGCAGTGAGGGTATATTCCAGCTCGCTGCCCACCTCGATCGTCTCCGGCGCATCCGTCAGTTCCTTTTCCAGGCTCAGACCGCTTTCGGCCGCCGAGATAGTGGTCTCGGCCGGCTCGGACACTTCTTCCGTGATGCTGCGGCGAGCCACCGTAACCAGCGTGTCGCTGAGTAAATCACCGGCCTGTGCCTCGATCTCGATGGTTGGCTGGTCTGCCGAACCGGAACCCGGCTGGGCAGGCACCGGCACGTCATCCAGGGTCACGATAAATTCCTCCGTGGGTCCGGTGACCTCGAGATCGTCAATCGCCAGCTCCAGGCTGATGGTGGCCTCCCACTCCTCGAAACTGACCTGGTAATCGATGATCGCTACCGCCTCGGGCGCGGGCACTGCGGGAACTTCGGCCAGGGCGCTCTCACCGCTCAGTGTCGCCGCATCCACCAGTCTGAGGGACGCGGCGGGATGCTGCTCACCCACCACCGGACTGGTGTAGTCGGCAATCTCCAGGTCCACGCTCAGCGTGCCACTGAACACATCATTACCCTCACTTGCCAGTTCGACATTCACGCCATCATCAAGCGCGATGGTCTCCACCTCGGCAATGGGCGCGGAATGACCTTCTGCTGGCTGCACGCTCAGATCATGCTCCAGCACCGCCCCGGAGAAACGCTGGTTGACAAGGGTCACCGCCGGCAATGGCGGCGGCCCGACATCGGCCACTGCGACCGTCGCCGCAGGCGAGACCAGCGGATTCTGACCCACCCCCTCCATGTTCACGATGGCTTCGGCATCGCCGAATTCCGGAGCACTGGCATTGTCCAGGGGAAGNTCGGTGTTGTTGTCGGTGGTCGGTGCCGCGGCGGGTGGCGAATTGGTCACGACAACAGTCACCGTGCCAGTTGGAACATCGCCCCCCTCAAGCAGCGCCAGAGCGCTTTGGCCTGACGCAAAAGGATGGTAATCCGCCCACGAGACACTGGTGACATAAGCTTCGATGGCATCCTCCCAGGTCGGTTGCGATGCAGCCAGATCGCTCAGCGGCTCAATACTGTCGATGAAGACCGGAATATCGGTCGATTGCGGTGAAGAAGCCAGACCGTAGTCATTTCGAGCCTCGACACTTACACTCTCAGCGACACTGAGATCTTCCGCGGCGACTGTCAGGGTGGCGACAATTTCTGCTGCTCCGCTGCCACCTTCCCTGACGACCTCGATGGGCCCACCGACTGCCTGGTAGGTGAAAACGTATTCCCCCGGCTCGGCCTCGACATCACCGACGAAACCCCAGTTGTCGACGGCACTGACCTGGACATCGACCTCGAAATGTGAATCGCCGACCGCGCGCACGGCCTGGAAAACAGGGCCGTCGGCGAGAACGGGGGCTGTCAGGGCCGGCACATCCGTGCTGACGGGCGCGCTTTCGCCGAAGTCGTTTTCGGCAGCGACGCTGATCTCGCCGCCGTCGAGCTCGAAATCGACTTCGATGAACGGCTCGTCGACTTCGAACAGGTTCTGCCCACCGCTGGCAAGCTCGGTGCGGACACGGTAGCCCGTCACGGCCGTTCCACCATCGTCCGCCGGGGCCTGCCAGGTGAACTGCCAGGTCGCCACGATCCCGTCAACATCGAGACCGACAGGCTCAAGATCGCTCACCGGCCCCGGCACCGTCGGCAAAACGGCAGCAGCTTCGACCACCGGGCCCTCGAGGTTGGCCTGGCCCACGGCGAGCAGTTCGACCGGCACGAGGCCGGTATCGGCCAGCTCGGTGTAGTCGAAGGTCACCACGGCCGAAGTCTCGGTCGCATCCAGCACCAGATCATCAAAGGCGCCATCGGCACTGCGCAACTCGTAGCGGTCGATTCCGCCCCCGCCGTCGAACTCGGGATGTTGCCAGGAGATGGCAATGTCGCCTTCGTTCAGGAACATGTCGAAGCTCCCTTCCACGTAACTTGCCGACACATCGCGCGGGCCGGAGGGTGACTGCAACCGCTGGGCGACGGTCGCATACGGCTCGTTTCGGTGAGCCATTGCCACGTATTCGTCGTCGCTCGAAAAGGTGATGCTGAGGGCCGCGGAAGGCAGGTCCGTCGGGCCGATGGTGTCGTCGATGGCCCAGTCGGACGGATTCGCTGACGATGAATCGATCCAGCGAATACCTTCGTCGCCAACCTCGTTGAAGTAGCTTACGGCTAGGATGTCACCGTCTGACGAAAATTGGACGCTAGTACCACTTGCTCCGATATCGAAATCACTGACCTCGTTCAGGGTATCGGCTTCGAACAGGTCGATCCCATCATCATGAGTGACCACGAACCACTCCCCGCTCGGGTGGAAATCGACAGCCCAGGCCCTGCCACTGACATTGGGCTGATTGAATAGCCCGAACCATTCGTCTCCCGAGGAATTGATGACGGTAATGTGCTGATCCGAATTGTCCTCCTGCTCGGTATGGTGCACGAAAACCAGAAGATCGCCGTCGGGTGAAAACGCCACATCGCGTGCAGTGCCTCCCAGCGCGTCGTCACCGGATATGAATGACGGCCGGACATCCGAGAAATCCCAGTTCGCGGGATCGGGGTCGCTGGTATCGAAAACGTCCCAGCCGAAATTGAAGTCGTCATCCAGTGTGCTGATGGCCATGCCCACGGCAAGAAACGCCCCGTCAGCGGTAAATTCCAGGCTTGTTCCCTCGGGGCGTGGCCAAAGCGTGAGATCACCGAACTGCACCTGCTGCCAGTTCTCCGGATCCGGATCACTCGCGTCAAAAAATGCGATGCCGTCTTCGTTGTTGGTTGCTGCGTGGGTGACGGCAAAGGCATCGTGTTGCGGATGGAACGCGATATCCCGCGCCTGGGCGGGGAGGGTAAAACCGAGTTCGGATTCAAGTGACAGAGTCGCCACACGAGTCCACTCGGCCGGGTTTTCCGACGAGCTGTCGATCACGTTGACCCTGATGGACTTGGCTTCAGGAGCACCGGGACGGCTGTTGGAATAGACCAGCCAGTTTCCGCAATTCGAAAAATCAGCCGCTTGCCCGACCGGTGTGAGCGGGAATTCGATACCGGCATCGAACCAGGGGCGAAAGGCCTCGTCGGCGTTTGCTGCCACCGGGACGAGTGGCAAAACCATCGAAGCCGCAAGCAGGAAAATGGAAAGCAACGGGCCGCGACCACTTCCGCAGAACTGCCTGCCCTGATCAACTGGCGATCTGCTGTGCCTTGCACCTCGAGCGAAGGTGGCTGATCTTATCGTTCTGGTTCTTCATCATTTATCGAGACCTTTTCATTGATTACGGCATCAGTAGGGTGACCCTTCAACAAGCCACAAATTTCAGTCATCCGGGTGATACAGGACATGGCGATCGGGTTTCACGAAACAATCTGGCGAGCAGCAAAAGCTTTCGCCCCTTGCGATCCAGCGAGGATTCTACGGCGATCGACAGTCGTTTTCCCCGTTACTTCGCGGCATGTTTGCAGCCGATTGACAACTCAGGTTCCCCGGGAATCGACGCCCCCGTAAAAATCCGTTCGAGGGTATACAAGCATGACACCACAATCAATGCTTACCCAATGAATTCACGTGAATTTTTGAAGGAAAACCGACGAATGATACGAATTGCCACGGATTACGCTTAACTACTAATGCGCTCAGTCTGTATCTACGACTGCGTGAGTCGAGTTCATGAATTCGGTGACCGCATCGCCGATGCCATTGATCACGAACTGGACGGCGATCACGGCCAGAATCAGGCCAAATACCTTGGTCAGGATGCGCCGGCCGCTGTGTCCCAGCCAGCGGATGACGTGAGTGGAATACACCATGGTGAAGTAGCACGACACGGTGGTCACCACCACGGCAAAGAACACGAGAATGGAATACCAGAACCCCGGCGCTTCACTGGTCAGGATCATCGCCGTGGCGATGGCGCCCGGGCCGCTGATGAAGGGAATGGACAGCGGAATGATGGCGATATCCTGCCCCACCACGGCGCGTGAAGGGCGAGCATCGTCACTGGCATGGTCGGGCGACTCGCTCTTGTTGAGCATGCTCATTGCGATACCGAACAGGATCAACCCGCCGGCGATCCGGAATGCCGACAGGGTGATTCCGAACAGCTGAAAAATCAGCGACCCGAGCAGGGCAAACGTAAGCAGTATCGTTGTCGATGCGATCACCGCACGGCGCGCAATCTCCTCGCGCTCTTCATCGTCGGCCTCGCTGGTCAATGACGCGAACACGAACGCCGTTGTCAGCGGGTTGACGATCACGAACATGCCGACAATGGCAATCAGGAAATACTCGATAAGTGAGGTCATCAGGAGCGCCTGTCGTTATTCCGGTCCATTGCATTCTGAAAATAGCATGCCGCCATCGCCGCCAATACCCGGAGCATTCAGGATCGAATGACTTTACCGGGATTGAGTACGCCATCCGGATCGAAAACCCGCTTGATCCCGAGCATGAAATCGATTTCTGCCGGGCTGCGGCTGTAATGGAGATCTTCGCACTTGAGCAGGCCGACGCCGTGCTCGGCCGAGACGCTGCCCTCGAATTTTTGCACCAGTTCGAACACCCCGGGGCTGAGTTTGCGGCCGGCAGCATGGAAGTCCTCCACCGACCAATGCTCGGGCCTGAGGACGTTCATGTGCAGGTTGCCATCGCCGATATGGCCGAACCAGACCACCTCGAAGTCCGGGTAGTGTTGACCGACCAGTTCATCCAGTGCCTGCAGGAAGTCAGGTACGCGTGAAATGCGTACCGAAAGATCGTTCTTGTAGGGGGTGCGTTCGCTGATCGCCTCGCTGATCGCCTCGCGCCAGCGCCACAATTCGGCGGCCTGAGCACCGGACTGGCTGATCGTGCCATCGGCGACACGGCCGGCTTCCAGCAGGTGTTCGAACAACGCCAGCGCCTTGTCTTGCGATGCCTGCCCGGGATCATCGAACTCGACCACCGCATAGTAAGGACAAGGCTCGTCCAACGGAAACTGCTCGCCGGTCTGATCAGCCACATGGTCGATCGAGCGCCGATCGAAAAACTCGAAGGCCGACAACTTCAGGCCAGTGCGGAGTTTTGCAAACGCCGGCATGATCGCCTCCAGCCCGGTAAAGCCCAGCAGCAGAACGGACTGCTCCGGCGGCGGCTGGATCAGGCCGACCGTGGCCTCGGTGATGATGCCCAGCACACCTTCCGAGCCGATCATGAGATGTCGAAGATCCAGCCCGGTATTGTTCTTGACCAGGCCGCGATTGAGTTCAATGACCTCGCCGGTGCCAGTCACCACGGTCATTCCCCGCACCCAATCACGGGTCATGCCGTATCTGAGTACGCGAATACCGCCGGCGTTGGTGGCGATGGAGCCGCCCAACTGGCTGGAATCGGACGCGGCCCAGTCAACCGGGTAAAACAGACCGGCATCAACGGCAAGGCGCTGGAGTTCACCCACCGGCATGCCCGCCTGGGCGGTGAGACAGGCGTCAACCGGGTCGATATCGATCAGCGCACGCATTTTCTCCAGCGACACGACGATCTCACCGTCCGCCGCGACGGCTCCGCCGGACAGTCCGGTACGCCCCCCGCTGGGCACCAGTCGGCGCCCGCTCTGCCGGGCCCAGCGCACCAGTTCAACCACCTCCCGCGTGCTTTTCGGGAAGGCGATGGCTTCCGGGCGCGGCGTCCAGAACCGGGTCCAGTCACGTCCGTAATGGCGCAGGCTTTCGGCGTCGGTGAGCAGCTCGATGCGATCAATGGCGGTCATACATGCATTATCGCTTGATTGATTCGCGGTTTGTGACCAAACTTGCAGTCTCACTACTTCCCCAAAAGGACCGCGCTCGGAGCATGAGCGACAAGCCCCACTCACTGTCCAAGGAAAAGATCAATTTCCTGCTGCTCGAAGGCATCCACGAACGCGCCGTGGAAAGCATCCGGCGCGCCGGCTACAGCAACCTGCGGGTGGAATCCAGCGCCCTGCCCCCCGATGAGCTGAAACAGGCCCTGGCCGGCGTGCACTTTCTCGGCATCCGCTCGCGCAGCCAGATCGATGCCGAAATACTCGAGCAAGCCGACCGACTCACGGCCATCGGCTGTTTCTGCATCGGCACCGACCAGGTCGATCTGGGGGGCGCACGCCGGCGCGGAATTCCGGTATTCAATGCGCCCTATGCCAATACCCGCTCGGTTGCCGAACTGGTCATGGCCGAGATCATCATGCTGATGCGCGGCATTCCGGCCAAGAATGCGGCGGCCCACCGCGGTCAGTGGCTGAAGACGGCCAAGGGCTCCCACGAGGTGCGTAGCAAGACCCTTGGCATCGTCGGCTTCGGCCATATCGGCTCGCAGCTTGGTATCCTCGCCGAGGGATTGGGCATGAACGTGATCTTCCACGATATCGCCGACAAGCTCACCCTGGGCAACGCCACCCCGGTCGGCAGCCTGATGGAGTTGTTGCACGCCGCCGATATCGTCAGCCTGCATGTGCCCGATACCGAGCTGACCCGTGGGATGATGGGTCATGCGCAACTGGCGGCCATGAAGTCGGGCAGCCACCTGATCAACGCCTCGCGAGGCAAGGTGGTGGATATTCCCTCGCTCGTCGATGCACTGCGGTCAGGGCACCTGGGCGGTGCGGCCATTGATGTGTTCCCGGTCGAACCTTCCGGTAGTGAAGAGGAGTTTGTCAGCGAGTTGCGTGGGCTGGACAACGTGCTGCTGACCCCGCATATCGGCGGCTCGACACGTGAAGCGCAGGAGAACATCGCCCTGGATGTCGCCACCAAGCTGGTGCGCTACTCCGACAACGGTTCGACCATGGGCGCGGTCAACTTCCCGGAGGTCAGCCTGCCCGACCACGCGACCGCCCGTCGCATCCTGCACATTCATCGCAACGAACCGGGTGTGCTGCAGGCCATCAACACGGTTTTCTCCGAGGCCGGCGTGAACATCGCCGCACAGTACCTGCAGACCACGCCCGATGTCGGCTACGTGGTCATGGACGTGGAAACCGACGACGCCACCACGCTGGTACGTGGTCTGGAAAAGATTCCTGCCACCTTGCGTACCCGGTTCCTGTTCTGAATGAATCGACAGAGGCAGCCATGAGACAGATCGACATTGAATTGAATGCTGACGAGAACCGCTTCGAAATCACCGTCGATGGCCACCTTTGCATTCTCGAATTCGAACTCGACGGCGATGTCATCCACATGAATCATGTTCGGGTACCGAAGGCCGTCGGTGGTCGCGGCATTGCCGGTGACCTGACCCGGCACGCTCTCGATCACGCACGTTCACAGGGCTGGAAAGTCGTCCCCAACTGCCCCTACGTCGCCCGCTGGATCGAACGCCATCCGGAGTATCAATCACTGACCGGCTAAAGCCGGTGGCTTGCTGTTGCGGCTCAAGGCCGGTGCAGCTCCGACAGGGGGGCGGCATAGGGCCATGCGCACCGGCCGCTTGCTGCAACACCGTGCCGGTTTCGATCATTGAAAATTCGGTGATTGGGTTTTGATTGCAACTTGGTACTTGGTAATTGGAATTTTCAGGATCAATCGGTGGCTTCATGCAGAAAGTTTGCGGTTGCCCCATCGGGAACTCCAGACTCTCATATCAAGTGCCTCTGCGCATAAGCCTCGCGCCAGTACGCCCCTTCCTTGTGCGCCACCTCGGTATCGAAGTAATGACGGAAGCGGCGGCGATCGTCGGGCTGGTCCTTGAGCGCCGAACCGATGATGAAGTGAATCAGGTTGTCGATGCGCAGCTCGCCGTCGCTGTAGTACCAGGCGTGGATACAAAGGGCGTGGGCCACGCTGACCGCCTCGGCCGTTGACATGGTGGCGCCGGCCAGGCGGTCGGTGGAACGGCCGCTGAGGGACTGGCCGTTGCGCAATTCATGAAAGATCGTGACCAGCACTTCAATGACATTTTTATCCAGCACCACTTCGATGCCCGAGTTCTCA
>SL_3KL_010_SEDDRAFT_10004506_pt1 | contig 12573 bp, 7 predicted proteins | sample SodLakKL_010_SED_2_FD_10381 | JGI IMG/M metagenome (IMG submission 10381)
GCTGCCGAAGAAGAAGCGGCTCGTCAAGCCGAAGCCGAACGTCGTGCCGCCGAGGAAGAGGCCGCTCGTCAGGCTGAAGCTGAACGTCGTGCCGCCGAACAAGAGGAAGCCCGTTTGGCGGCCGAGCGTGCCGAGGCCGAGCGCCGTGCTGCCGAGGAAGAGGCCGCTCGTCAGGCTGAAGCTGAACGTCGTGCCGCCGAACAAGAGGAAGCACGACTGGCGGCCGAGCGTGCCGAGGCCGAGCGCCGTGCGGCGGAAGAAGCGACACGCGCTGCCGATGCGCCTGCCGTGGCGGTCGAGGATGTCGATGCCATTCTCCCGCGAACCGAGGAAAACATCGCACGTCTCGGCAATGACCTGACGCCTATGGGCTCCATTCGGGCCGGCAGCCCGGATGGTCGCATTCCGGCCTGGGATGGCGGCTTGAGCGAAGATGACTGGCCGGCCGGATTCGAGCCCGGTGATCGCCATCTCGATCCGTTCGCCGATGATGAGCCGCTTTACATCATTACCGGGGAGAACTTCCGCGAGTATGAAGATCGCTTGTCGGTGGGGCAGATGGCCACCTTTGAGCGTTATCCTGATACCTACCGGATGAAGGTCTACCCGACCCGACGGAGTGCTTCGTTTCCAGAGTTCGTTTACAACGCATCGATTCGCAATGCTTCGACCGGTCGCCTGATCGCCGATGGCGAGGGTGTTGCTGATGTGGCCGAGGGTTTTCCATTCCCGTTGCCGCAGAATGCCTACGAGTTGATGTGGAATCACAAGCTCAAGTACAAGGGCACTGGTGGTACCCGCTACAACAACCAGGTCGCACCGACGGCGCGTGGCAGCTTCCAGTTGGTTCGATTGCGCGAGGAGTTGCTTGGACTCTATTACGTCGAAGGCAACACCATCGAGGACACCAACAACATCCTGCTGTACTTCTTCCAGGAAGTGGAATCACCGGCTCGTCTGGCCGGTAACATCCTGCTGGTCCATGAGACTCTCAACCAGCTGGCCCAGCCACGGCAGGCCTGGATTTACAACCCGGGTCAGCGCCGCGTCCGGCGTGCGCCCAACGTGGCCTACGACAATCCCGGTACTGCCTCGGATGGCCTGCGCACCAATGACATGACTGACATGTTCAACGGCGCGATGGATCGGTTTACCTGGGAAATCGTCGGAAAGAAGGAAATGTACATTCCCTACAATTCCTACAAGGTACACAGTGGTGATCTGTCACCGGACGACATCGTCCAACCCGGCCATTTGAATCCGGAGCTGATGCGTTACCAATTGCATCGGGTCTGGATAATCGATGCGCACCTGCGTGATGGCACCCGTCATATCAATTCACGGCGCACCTTCTACCTGGACGAAGATACCTACCAGATTGCCCTGATCGATCACTATGATCAGCGTGGCGAATTGTGGCGTGCTTCGGAAGCACACACCATCAACTACTACGAGGTCCCGACCTACTGGTCCACGATCGAAACGCACATGGACCTGCAATCGGGCCGGTACGTGGCCACCGGACTGGACAACCAGGACCCGGTCAACACGTTCAATGTCCCACTGAGTGCAAGTAGCTATACCCCACAAGCCTTGCGCACCAGAGGGCGTCGATAGCCATCGGCGCGCATGGACTGAGCCGGTCGGATCACCGACCGGCTTTTCCATGTCCAAGTCGGGGCTTTGATTGTTTCGCACTCACGTTACTATTGATCGGTCACTTCCATGCTCAACCCCATTCAGAAAATTCGTCCTGCCATAATGCTGCGTTTACTGGTATTTCTGACGCTTGCTCTGGCCGTGGGTATTGCCCTGGCCGAGGAAGACAGCGCGCCCCCACCCGAAGAAGCTGATTTCATTCTTCCCCGCAGCGATGAAAATATCGCACGGCTCGGTGATGATTTGACGCCAATGGGTTCGATTCGTGCCGGCAATGAAGCCGGTACCATCCCCGCCTGGGAAGGTGGGCTGAGCCAGGATGACTGGCCGGAAGGTTTCGAGCCGGGTGATCGCCATCCCGACCCATTTGCTGATGATGAGCCGATCCTGGTGATCACCGGTGAAAACTACCGCGAACACGCTGATCAGCTCTCGGCCGGCCAGATCGCCACGTTCGAGCGTTATCCCGAAACCTACCGGATGAAGGTCTATCCCAGCCGACGTAGCGCCTCCTTCCCGGAGCGCACCTACGAGATGACTCGAGCCAATGCCGAAACCGGGCGCCTGATCGCCAATGGCGAGGGTGTGGCCGATGTCGCCGAGGGATTCCCTTTCCCGTTGCCTCAGAACGCCTATGAGCTGATCTGGAATCACAAGCTCAAGTACAAGGGAACCGGTCTGACTCGCTACAACAATCAGGTTGTGCCCACGGCGCGTGGCAGCTATCAGCTGATTCGCCTGCGCGAGGAAATGCTGGGCCTTTACTACCACAAGGGCAATACCATCGAGGACACCAACAACATTCTGTTGTATTTCTTCCAGGAAGTGGAGTCGCCATCACGCCTGGCCGGAAACATTCTGTTGGTTCACGAAACATTGAACCAACTCGCTCAGCCGCGCCAGGCCTGGATTTACAACCCGGGCCAGCGCCGCGTCCGCCGAGCACCCAACGTTGCCTATGACAATCCGGGGACTGCATCGGACGGTCTGCGCACCAACGACATGACCGACATGTTCAATGGGGCCATGGACCGTTTCAACTGGGAGATTGTGGACCAGAAAGAGATGTACATTCCCTACAACTCGTATCAGGCCCACAGTCGGGAGCTGGATGCCGATGACCTGGTGCATGCCGGCCATCTCAACCCTGAACACATGCGCTACGAGTTGCACCGGGTCTGGGTCGTGGAAGCCACTTTACGGGAGGGGACGCGGCACATCAATCCACGCCGGACGTTCTATCTGGATGCGGATAGCTATCAGATCGCCTTGATGGATCATTACGATCAGCGGGGCAATCTCTGGAGAGCCTCGGAGGCGCACACCATTAACTTTTACGAGGTGCCGACTTACTGGTCAACCATTGAGGTCCACATGGACCTCCAGTCGGGTCGTTACATCGCCAACGGGATCGACAACATGGATCCGGTCCCGACCTTTGACGAGCGCAAGCGGCCGAGCGACTATACCCCACAGGCATTGCGGACCCGGGGCAGACGTTGATGGCGGCTTCCAGGAGCCGGCTCGCCCGGAGCAGAACGGAGAAATCCTGTATGACGTTCAGCCTGAGGATTTGCATCCTTTCATTGATTTTCGCTCCATTGACGATGGCTTGGGCAGACGATGTTCAGCCCAGGCCCGCCTGGCACGCACCGCTTGCCGCTGAAGCTCTGACTCTGGATCTGGTCCGTGCAGGTCAACGTTATGTGGCCGTTGGCGAACGTGGACATGTTTTGTTGTCTTCGGATGGCCGGGATTGGGAACAGGCCGAGTTTGTACCGGTGCAGGCCACCCTGACACGTGTCACCTTTGCTGGCGGCAGACTTTGGGCAGTCGGGCATGATTCGACCATTATTCACAGTCGTGACATGGGCCGAACCTGGTCATTGCAACACTTCGAGCCTGAATGGGAAAAGCCCCTGCTGGATGTCCACTTCTTCAACGCCAACGAAGGCGTCGCCATTGGTGCCTATGGCCTGTTCATGCGCACCAGCAATGCCGGACATGACTGGGAGGTGTTGAATATGGCCGACCTTGTGACATCGGAGGCGATTGACTGGGAGGAGGCAGCACAAGCTGCCGACGAACTCGAAGGCGAACATGCCGATGATCCGTTCAATGGGTTCGATGATTTTGACGATGAATTCTACGATGCCGACCTCGATTTTGATCGAGGCTGTTACGAGTTCATGGAATGCCATCTCAACGCATTCCTGGAGCTGAATAATGGCCATCAGATGATTGCTGCAGAACGTGGATATGGTTTTCGGTCCACGGACAGGGGAGAGACCTGGGAAGCATTCCGGTTTCCTTACCCCGGATCAATGTTTGGTCTGCTTCATCTCGGTGATGGGGGGATCATGGCCTTCGGGTTAAGGGGCAATGTTCAGTTTTCGAGTGATTTTGGTGATACCTGGGAAATCCTTGAGACCAACCTTGCCTCGAGTCTCAAAGGCGGAGCATCACTGGGGCGTGGCCAGTTCCTGATGGTGGGAAATGGTGCGGCAAGGCTTCGTTATAACCACACAACCGGTGCGTTTTCTTTAAGCGAGGATCGTCTCGGTAGTTCCTTTGTCTCTGTCCTGGTCGCCGAGGATGGGACCATCATTCTGGCCGGCGAGGATGGATTGAGTTATGAGTGAAGCCACTTCCCTGACCCGCCGTGTGGCGGATGCCGTATTCAGCATCCGGCCGCTGATTCTCCTGGTGTTCCTGATCGGCACGGCAGTGATGCTGTTCTTCATGGCCCAGTTGCGCGTGGACGCCGGGTTCATGAAGCAGTTGCCGCTTGACCATGAGTACATGCAGACCTTCATGCAGTACGAGCGGGAATTCGGCGGCGCTAATCGGGTGATGGTGGCCCTGGTTGCCGAAGATGGCGAGATGTTTACGCCGGAGTTTTTCGACAAGTTCGAAACCATTTCCAATCGGGTGTTTTTCATTCCGGGTGTGGACCGGGCCAGTGTGCGTTCGATCTTCACGCCCAACGTTCGATTTGTCGAAATCGTCGAGGACGGGTTTGCCGGGGGCAATGTCATACCCGCAGACTTTTCGCCCAGTCCCGAAATGTTCGAACGAGTGCGTTCGAATATCGTCAAGTCTGGCGAAGTTGGTCGCCTGGTTGCCGAAGACTTCTCCGGCGCCATGGTCTGGGCCAATTTGCTCGAGACCGATCCCACGACCGGTGAGACTCTGGATTACCAGTTCGTCGCCGACCGCCTGGAATCCATCCGAGCCGAATTCGAGGATGATCAGCACACGGTCCATATCGTCGGTTTTGCCAAGATCGTTGGAGACATTGCCGACGGCGCCAGGGGAGTGGTGGCCTATTTTGGAGTCGCCTTTCTGATCACTGCATTGCTGTTGTTGATCTATTCGCGTTCCATCTGGCTGACGGTGCTTCCGTTGGTGTGCTCAGTCACGGCGGTGATCTGGCAGCTTGGCCTGTTGCACCTGATGGGCTTTGGCATTGACCCGATGAATATCCTTACACCTTTCCTGGTCTTTGCCATCGGTGTCAGTCACGGGGTCCAGATGATCAGTGGCTGGAATTCGGAGAAACTTTTCGGTGGTTCTTCTCCGATGGGATTGCTTCAGGATGGCAAACGGCTCGAGGATGTTCCCATCGAGTCCAGTATCGAGGCGTCCAAGCGCACCTTTGCGCGACTGCTGGCGCCGGGCTCAATTGCCCTGCTCAGTGACACCATCGGTTTCTTGACCATCCTGCTGATCAACATCCGGATTATCCAGGAGCTGGCGCTGACCGCGAGTATCGGTGTGGCGGTCATCATCATCACCAACCTGGTTCTTCTGCCCATCCTGTTGTCCTATGTGCGCCTGCACAAGGCGGAAAAATTCCGTCAGCGTCAGTACGATGCCGGCCAGAAGACCAGCATCATCTGGTCATTCATCGGTTCGTTCACCCGTCCGCGCGTGGCGATCCTTGCGGTCACGGCGGGAATCGTGCTGTTCACCTTTGCCTGGATCAAGTCCCAGGACATGCAGATCGGAGATTCCCAGCCGGGTGTGCCTGAACTGCGCGCCGATGCCCGGTACAATCAGGATGCCCGCCTGATTGCAGATCGTTTCTCACTCGGAACCGACCTGATTTCCATCATCGCCGAAACCGTGCCTGAAGCTTGCACCGAGTCGTATGCCGTCATGGAAGCGATCGATCGATTTGCCTGGAAGATGGCGAATGTCGAGGGCGTTCAGCAAGTGGTGTCGCTTCCACAGGTCGCCAAGGTAGTCAATGCAGGCTGGAATGAGGGCTACCTGCGCTGGAAGGTGCTGCCGCGCAATCATTTCATCATGCGCCAGAATCTGCAGGACATCGAAACCGGCACCGGGCTGCTCAACGAAGACTGTTCGGCCATGCCGATCATGGTGTTTACCGAAGACCATCGCGCCGAGACCATCATCCGCGTGGTCAAGAGGGTGCGCGAATTGCGTGCCGAGATATTTGTGGAAGGGCTGGACTTCGCCGCTCCGGGTGAAGTCCTGGACGAACTGATCACCCAGGAAGAAGAACCGTGCGAGGAGTGCCTGAAATTCAGGCTGGCCACCGGCAATGTCGGCGTCATGGCTGCGACCAACGAGGTGGTCGAGGCGGCCCAGACGCCCATGCTGTTGTATGTCTATTCGGCCATCATCCTTTTGTGCCTGCTGACCTTCCGCACCATACTTGGCACGCTGTGTATCGTCTTGCCACTGGTCCTGGTCAGCTACCTGGCCTACAGCCTGATGGCCTTCATGGGGATCGGCCTGAAGGTCAATACCTTGCCGGTGGTTGCCCTGGGGGTTGGTATAGGCGTGGACTATGGCATCTATATCTTCAGTCGAATGCGAAGTTTCATGCAAGAAGGTTACAGCCTGGACGAGGCTTACCTCAGAACCTTGCGCCTGACCGGCAAGGCCGTGTTCTTTACCGCCATCACCCTGGCTGTGGGTGTAGGCACCTGGCTATTCTCGGCCCTGCAGTTCCAGGCCGATATGGGCATGCTGCTGGCGTTCATGTTCATCTTCAATATGATCGGCGCCATGCTACTGTTGCCGGCCCTGGCTCGTATCCTGCTGTCCTGGAATGATGCCAAGCGCATCGCGGCTTCGGTGCGGGAGTCGAAGTGATCTCGGATGATGGTTTCGGCAAGCAGCAGCTTGCCGAAACCAATCTTGTCGTGGGCTGATGTCCGCGCAACCAATCATCGTGTTGTCTTCCGGCGGCAAGGACAGCCTGTTCATGCTCGAACGCCTGCGCGCCGACCCGGCCTGGGAGGTGCAAGGGCTACTGACCACCATCAACGAAACCAATGGCCGGGTGGCCATGCATGGCACTTCCGAAACGCTCGTTCGTGCCCAGGCCAGTTCGCTTGGATTGCCCATCGATCTGGTCGGTCTGCCGGAAAACTGTGATAACCAGGTTTACGAACAACGCCTGGCGCATGCCCTGAACAGGCATCGCCAGCAAGGCGTTGGTCACGTCGCTTGCGGAGACCTCTTCCTTGAGGACATCCGGCAGTGGCGTGAAGCCCTGTTCGAGCACCTGGGCTGGCAGCCGGTCTTTCCAATCTGGAACGAGCCCACCGATCGCCTGGCCCGCCGGATGATCGAGGATGGCTGGCAGATCACCGTGGTCTGCGTCGACACCGAAAAGCTTCCGGAGAGCTTGCTCGGTCGACGTTTTGATTCATCCTTGCTCGATGGCTTGCCGGAAGGAGTCGATGCATGCGGAGAAAACGGCGAATTCCACACGTTTGTTCATGGGGGTCCGGGCTTTTCCCGGCCTATTGCCGTGNGGTCTGGCCGGGTGGTAAGGGTTCATGAAAGATTCGCCATGCTCGACCTGGGCTAAACCTATTGGGGAGATCCCCCGGCTCTGTCGGGGAGGCATTCTCAGTTTGACGATTCCGGAAATCTCATGGTAACTCCAAGGTGTGAGCCGCCAAGCATCACGCCAAGGAGAAACCATGAGAGAAGTCAATAGTTTAAGCCACACCCGCTGGGAGTGTAAGTATCACATTGTATTTATTCCGAAATACCGTCGGAAACAGCTTTATGGTCATATTCGACGGGAGCTGGGAGAGATATTCCGTCGACTGGCTCGGCAAAAGGAGAGTGAGATTGAGGAGGGACATTTGATGCCGGATCATGTCCACATGATGATTTCCATTCCTCCGAAGTACGCTGTTTCTCAGGTGGTAGGGTTTATCAAGGGCAAGAGTGCGATCCATATTGCCCGGGTCCACGTGGGTCGAAAGGGGATACTTACTTCATAATTAGACTTTAAATTGTAGCAATTTCCCGATGATCATCTTGAATGGATAGCGACTGCAAGCTGTTGCACGAGGCGCAAGGCTTAAAAATCAAGGTTCAAGGCTCAAGGTGCTAGGAACAAGGAACAAGAAATAAACCAACAAACCAACAAACCAACAAACCAATCATCGAACCAACGAACAAACAAACTCAACGCCCTTGATGATTCTTGGTGTGGGGCGGACCAGCAGGGTGGGTTCGACCCGATGCAGCTCGGTCATCCCTTCCTCGACCAGGCGGGTGTCGCGCCAGGGGGCCAGCGGGTCGTCGTTGTTGTTTTCTTCGCTGGCGATGATCAGGTCGGGCTCGGCGGCCAGCACGGCTTCGGCATCGATGACCGCGGCCTCGACATCGAGGTCGGCGAAGATGTTTTTCATTCCGCACAGCGCCAGCACCTCGTTGATGACATGCCGGCTGCCCAGGGTATAGAGCGGGCGGGCCGAGACCTGGTAAAACACGGTTTTGCCGGGCTGGTCGGATTCTGCGGTGTCCAATCGCGACAGCTCGGCGCGTAATTCCGTAGCAGCTTGTCGCCCGGTCTCGGGTTGGCCCAGACGCTGTCCCAGTTTCTCCAGTGCGGCGGCGATGTCGTCCAGGCTGCGCGTTTCGATCCAGACGATCTCGATACCCAGTTGCCCAATCCGCTCCACCCCACTGACCGGCGAACCACCCCGCCAGGCCAGCACGTAATCGGGATTCAACGCCAGAATGGCCTCGAGGTCATACCGGAAAGCATCACCGATCAACGGCAACTCGGCCGCCTCCGGCGGATAATCACTCCAGTCCACCGTCCCCACCAGCGTCTCTCCCACACCCGCGGCAAAAGCCAACTCCGTCAAATGCGGCGCCAGACTGATCACCCGAGGCGACTCGGCATTTCCAATCCCCCACATCAGGCACGCTGCCATGAAAAAGGCAAAGCGCCAGCGAGCCAGCCCCTTAAACCTTAAACCTGAAACCTTAAACCTTCTTTTCCTAAATCTGATACGCATAACTCAAAGTCGCCGTCAAAACCAGCCACAACAGCAACATCAGCGGCAGCCCGACGCGCACGAAATCATTGAACTTGTAACCCCCGGCATTCATGACCAGCAGGTTGGTCTGGTAGGCCATGGGCGTAGCGAAACTCAGGTTGGCACCGAACAGCACGGCCAGCACGAAGGGCTCTGCGGGCAGCATCAATTGTTGGGCCAGGCTGATGGCAATCGGGGTGCCGATCACCGCCGCGGCATTGTTGGAGACCACGTTGGTCAGGGCGGCCATGGCCAGCATCAGCGTCCCCAGAATGACAAACGAGGGCACGCCGAAGCTGATGGTCAGAAAGACCTGGGCAATCCAGTCGGCCCCGCCGGTACGCATCAAGGCCATGCCCATGGCCAGACTGGCCACGATGATCATGACCACCTGAATCGAGAGCGCACTCATGGCCTCCTTCCAGGTCAGGCAGCGGGTCAGCAACAACAGCAAGACGCCGAATACCGCACTGATGGCGATCGGCAGGATACCGATGGCGGCGACCACGATCACGCCGGCCATGATGCCCATGGCCAGAGGCGCCTTGGACGTCTTGGGCAGGTTGACACTGCCATCGAGCACCAGGAAGTCGCCACCGTCCTTGAGTGCATTGAGCTGTCGGGTAGAGGACTGCACCAGCAGCACATCGCCCGAACGCAACACGGTATTGTCCAGCCCGGTGCTGCGGGTCTGGTCTTCGCGGTTGAAGCGATGCAGGGCCAGCAATCTCAGGCCATAGCGCGACAGCAACCGCGCCTCGCCGATTCGCACACCCAGTAGCTTCGAGGTTGGGGTGATGGCCACCTCGGCAATCTGTTGATCGTCCGGCTCCAGCGGATGGGCGTCATCCACCTCGACATCGCCCGAGTAAAGCTTGCCGCCGAGCAAGTGGGCGAATTCGCGCAGGTTGTCCTGGGTGTTGGTAGTGGTAATGCGGTCACCGGACTTCAGCACCACGTCCGGCAGTGGCGTCACGAAAACCCCGGGCCCGCGCTGGATTTTTTCGACCTTGAGCTCGCCGTTGCAGCGCTCGATGGCGTCGGCGAGTTTTTCACCGGTAGCGTCGCTGGACTTGTTCAAGCGAATCTGGGCGGTAAACAGGCGCTTGACGGTGTGCTGCATGGGCACCTGGCGATCCGGCAGCAGGCGGGGCGCGATCAGCCACAGATAAAGCATTGCGACCGTGCCGGCAATCGCGGCCGGTACGATGAAGTCGAACATCTCGAACTGGGCCACGCCCATGTCGGCCGAGACCCCGACGACCAGCAGATTGGTCGAGGTGCCGATGGTGGTCGACATGCCGCCGATGATGCTGATCAGACCAACCGGCAACAGGATTCCCGAGGGGGAATGACCGGTGCGAAGCGCCACGCCGATCAGGATGGGCAGCAGCATGACCACGATCGGTGTGTTGTTGATAAAGGCGCTGAGCACGGCACAGACCAGCAGTGTGGCCAGCATGGACAGAGCCGGCGAACGTTTCCAGAATACCGCCAGTATTCGACCCACCGGTTCCAATGCGCCGGAGCGGATCAGCCCATGCCCAAGAATCATCAGGGCACATACCGCCACCAGCGCCTGGTGACCAAAGCCCAGGTAGAAGTCGGTGGGACTGAGGGTGCGTCCATCCGGGCCGGTGTAGGGAAACAGGTAGAACCCGACGGTGAGCAACGCCAGAACCACCAGCGAACTGGTTTCCAGTGGAATGCGGTCCCGGGAAAACAGGATGAGCGCGAACACCACCAGAAGCAGAACGGCCAGGGCATGGTAATTGGGCAGCATCAAGCTCATGGGATCAGGATTCTATGTGGAATGTTTTGCCAACGGAACGCAGGCGTTCTTCCAGTTGCTCCAAGTCATGGGCCGGTTCCAGGCATTTCAGTCTGGTGCAGACCAGCGCGGTGGGCGTTGTCAGGGCGCCAACCTGGGCGATCAGGGCGGGCGGGTCTTCCAGCTCGATACCCGATTGGATGCGGAACACATCCAATTCACTTTGCTGGAACAGGCGCTCGTGCCACTGTGCGGCAGGATCGTCCGGTCCCGCGATCAGGACTTGTGTCGGCGGATTTTCCAGAAACTCGAGAGCCGCCAGCATGGCGGCATGCCCCATGGGCGAGCGCTGGATCTCGCCTCGCGCAGCATCAGCCATCCACCGGGCAGTCCTGAGTAGCTGCTCATCGCCGCACAGGTGGCCGAGCCGGGTCAGTCCTTCCAGGGCCAGGGCCGCGCCGGCCGGGGTGGCATCGTCACTGAATGCCAGCGGGCGGGTCGGCAGGGCTTCGTGATTTCGTGGTGTGAAATACACGGCACCGGTTTCGGGGTCAATGAACTCCTTGTCGATGCGTCGCGCAGTGCGACGGGCCAGATTGAACCAGCGCGACTCGAAGCGCCATTGCAGCAATACCAGGCAGGCCAGCAGCATGCTGGCATGATCGTCCAGATTGGCCGTCTGGGCAGCCCGTCCATTGCGCCAGACCGAGCGCGGAGGTTCCTCTCCGAACAGGCGACGAGCCGTGGCATCGAGCGAGCCGGCAGCCTGCTCGATCCAGTCAGTTCGTCCCAGCAGCCGACCGGCCTGGGCAAGATTGGCGATGGCCAGACCATTCCAGGCGCCGATCAATTTGTCATCACGCGCCGAGGATGGCCGTTGGCGACGCGCTTTCAATAATGCCTCTCGGGCTTGTTCCAGCCGGGAGCGAATGACTTGTCGGTCCTGATCCGCTTCGGTCAACTCATCCAGGTCACGGGCGATCACCAGGTGCCAGCTTTTCTCTTCAAAATTGGCCGGTCCGTCCAGTCCAAACCGGGCCTTGACCAATTGTGCCTGGCCCTCGGGCAGGGCTTGATCAACCTGCTGCGGGTTCCACACGTAATAGGCGCCCTCGCCGGCTTCATTATCGGCATCCAGACTGGCGGCAAATCCACCGCCGTCCAGCGTCATCTCATCCGTTAGCCAGGTCACTGTTTCGCGGCACGCCCGGGCGAAGGATTCATTGCTCCAGCGTCGTGCCGCGCGCGCGTACAGGCCCAGCAAAAGGGCGTTGTCGGACAGCATTTTCTCGAAGTGTGGAATTTCCCAGGCGCGGTCCGTACAGTAGCGAAAGAAGCCCCCACCCAGGTGATCGCGCAGCCCGTTTCTGGCCATGGACTGGAGTGTGTCGTACAGCATTTGCTCGGCCTGATCATCGTCCTCGGCACGTTCGAGAAACTGCAGCAGCGGACACTGCGGAAACTTCGGGGCATCGCCAAAACCGCTGTGGGACTGATCGAATCGCGCAGCGAGTTGAGAGATCAATCCGTTCCGAAGCGCTTCCAGGGGAGTCGGATCGTCGGCCGGCTGGGGTTGGCTGATGGCCTGCAAGGCTTGTTGAACCTGCAGATTCTGCTCGCGCAATTCCTCGCGCCGACTGGTCCAGACCTGGCCGATGCGCTGGAGCAGGTCGGGAAAGGCGATCATTCCGTGGCGGGGCTCGGGCGGAAAATAGGTGCCGGCAAAAAATGGCGCCAGCGAGACCGGGTCGAGAAATACCGTCAATGGCCAGCCACCCCCGCGGCCGCTCAGCAACTGGTGGGCGAGCTGGTAAATAC
>SL_3KL_010_SEDDRAFT_10004507_pt1 | contig 12571 bp, 11 predicted proteins | sample SodLakKL_010_SED_2_FD_10381 | JGI IMG/M metagenome (IMG submission 10381)
GAGATGGTGGATCATATTTATGGACGCGGTCCGTCACTGGTTCCCGCGCACCGTCCGCACATGTTCGCCAAGGAGATGGCCATGTACGTGGACTACATCGGTCAGCAGATGACGATCACCGATCCCGACGATCCGAAAGGCGTGAAGCGCATTCGCACCCTGCGCGACAATCTGATTGAAAGCATGGATTACTGTGCGGAGATTGCCTCCGGGAAAGCGTATGGCGATGAAAACCTCCCCTCGCTGGCCGAGGCGGTCAAGACCGAGCGGGTCCGGTTGGATGCGTTATTTGCCTCGGAATCCGCGCTGGCGTAGTTGCGCAGCACCCTATGCTGGCCTTATTGCACAGCATTCCATTCTGACCTGGTTGCGTAGCACTCCACGCTGGAGTGATTACAAGGAATCCACGCTTCAGAACCCCCATGGCGGCGGAGGCGGCTCCACGCTCCGGCTCAGGTCGAAATCCACGCGAAATGTCCATTCTTCGTCGCGCATGGTGCCGTAAGTGAAGCGCTCTTCGGGGTGGATCTCCACACGCCATCCCATGAAAACGCCCATTTCTTCGGTGCGTGGCGGATAGACGAAGCGTTGCCAGTAGGCGCCGCCTTCAATGGCATCGCCGCCGTACCAGGTATTCTCCTCTTCGGAACCGTCCTGATGTCGGTGGTCGTGCCGGAGCTCCAGTCCGTCGGCGCCATGGTTGAAAAACACCCAGGTCCGCGAGCGGTCCCAGGCGTCGGGACCTTCTTCGATATGGAACGGCAGGCGTGTCTCAAAATCCGAGCAACTGCGAAAGTGCACGATCAGCCGTTCACTGCCGTCCAGAAGATCAAACCCGGGGGCCGCCGTGACCAGTCGCCCCTCGAATGCTTCGCCGCAATGCGTGTGCAGGCGGGACCAGAACTCGGCCTGGCCCTCAAGCCCGGTGGCTTCTCCTTCGTTCGGTGCCCTTACATCGGCATCCACTGTGGTTTCCCTATCATGAGGAGCCGGTCGATCGTTGTTCGCGGGCGCTTTCGATTTACGGTGTTCCTCGATTTCGGGCGTGTCGGCGGTTTCGGGTGTATCAGCGGCTTCGGGACCGTCGCCCTGGCCGGAACCGCATCCACCCATGACAAAAAGAAACGCCGCCAGGAGCACTGTCACAGTGTTTTTTTTACCTCCGGTCCGGTTCGCGAAATATTCCATATCCTATGTTTTTCTGTACGTTGCGATCAATTCCCGATACGGTAGTCACCGGTCAGATGGAAAGGCAGGCGTTCCAGGTTACGGAAAGCCGGGTGATCCAGCTCGAACAGCCCATCGCCCTTGACCTCGTAGCTGAAGTCGCGGTTGCCGCGCAGCATATCAATCAGCGTGCCGCCGATGCCGCTCAGGCCCATGCTGAGGCGCACGGGTACGGTCAGGTTCTCCCCGGATGAGACGGCGATGTCGGCCACATCGATGCCGCCCAGGTCGTGCCCACCGATGGATGCGGCCAGGTTCAGGTCCGACAGCTTCATGCCCATGGGATTCGGATTGCTGATGTTCAGGGTCAGGGTCATATCCACCCCGGAAAACGACAGCGAATTCACATCAAAGCCCACAAAACCCACCTCGGGCATTCGCAGCCGCGGCAGGCTTCCCTCCACCGTCACCGGGATCATGGCCTTGCCGTAAACCGGGATGTTCACCCCGACCTCGGTGTTGAGCCGGTAGCTGAAGCTGTCGGCCCGAGCCACCGACGAGACCGACTGGTAGACCTCGCGATAGGAGAGCGAGAGCGGAAGGGCAACGGTGCCGGAGCCGCGCGAGGCGATTTCCAGCTGCTCGCGGTGTGACCCGGACAGGAAATCGTACTCGTTGATGAGCAGGCTGTAGGCGTACTCCTCAAGGGTGACCCCAACGCGGTTGGGATTGTCGATCTCGAAATGGAATTTGAGGTCGATTTTCTCCAGCGAGATACGTTCGACACTCATGTCGGTGTAGCGGACATCCGGCTCCTGATAGCCCATGATGCGCTGGACGGTGCTGCAGCCGGCGGCGAAAAGCAGAAAAAGCAGCACCGCGGCGAGGGGTAATGTTTTGTTCATGTTGGATTATTGCAGGTTGCACATCCCGCCGGGACAACCTCCCATGGGCGGAGGCGTGGATGACGATGTTTTTGGGTCCTGGGTCACGGCGAAACCGCTGTAAACCTGGGTGAAATTGCCGGATCCGCAGGATTCGCAGTTAAGCGAGGCGGCCATTTCCTCTTTGGCGGCCATGGAAGAGCGAAACTCGACCACTTCACCGCAATCCTTGCATCGGTATTCGTAAAGGGGCATAATAAGAATTTTTTGGGTGGATGGATATTGTTTGGTTGCCACGCATATGTTGGACATGCAAACACAAATGTCCGCAGTGGCAGTTACGTATATAGATTTCTATATAAGTTAAGGAACACGGATCTTTGCGTCAAGAGGAAAATCCGGGGTCGGGACGTATTTATCTTTTCCCGGGGTCAGGGCGATGCATACCGGCGCATGGCACGGTGGATCTGGCGGACGGCCTGGCGGATACGGTGCGTGTTCTCGACCAGGCTCATGCGCACGTAGCCCTCGCCTGCGTCGCCGAAACCGGTGCCCGGGGTCACAAGCACCTCGGCCTCATCTAGTAACCACTCGGCGAATCGGTAGGATCCCATGGGCCGCCAGGGCTCCGGGACGGGTGCCCAGACGAACATCGCACCGCGCCTCGGCGGGATGTGCCAGCCGGCTCGCGCGAGGCCATCCAGAAGCACATCCCTCCTGCCCTCGTACTTTTTGGCTACCTTCCGGACTTCGCTGGCGTCCTTGCGCAGCGATATGATGGCGGCCACCTGGATGGGGGTGAACATCCCGTAGTCGAAAAACGCCTTGATGCGGGACAGCAGCGCAATGATCTTCGCGTTGCCCGCGCAGAAACCGCAGCGCCATCCCGCCATGTTGAAGGACTTGCTCATGGTGAAGAACTCCACGGCAACCTCCTTTGCCCCCGGGACCTGGAGCACGCTTGGGGCCCGGTAATCACCGAAAGTGATGTCCTTGTAAGCGAAATCGTGGATCAGGATCACCGAATTACGACGGCACCAGTCCACCATCTCCTCGAAAAAGGAGAGGTCGACCGTCATTCCGGTCGGGTTATGCGGGTAGTTCAGGTAGAGAATTTTGGGCGGAGCGGGTGGAACTGGCTGAGCGGTTTGGCCGGTGGTCCCGCTTTGTGCCATGTTCGTCTCAAGGTTGCGGATCATGGCACCGGCGTCATCGGTCACCGGCACGGTGGTCACCTCGGCCCCTGCAATAACGGCGCTCCACATGTGGACCGGGAAATAGGGTTCGGGGACGATGCACCGGTCGCCCGGGCCCAGCAGTGCCAGCGACAGGTGCGACAGGCCTTCCTTGCTGCCGATGGTGGATATGATCTCAGTTTCCGAGTCCAGATCCACCCCGTAAAGAGATTTGTAATGATCGGCCGCGGCGAGCAAAAGATGCGGGATGCCGGTGGCGCGGGAGTAACGGTGCGCCTTCTCGTCGTCCAGCACCTGACGGATCTTCTCCACGGCATCGGGCGATGCCGGCATGTCGGGATTCCCCATGCCGAAGTCGATGATGTCGACCCCGGCGGCGCGGCGGCGCTGTTTTTCGGCGTTCAGCCGTCCGAACACATATTCGGGAAGCAATTCCATGCGCGCGGCCGGACGGATGAACATACTGCCGTCCTCGTTGGGCCCGGCTTGAGCGACTTGTCTGACTAGCTCGTCGTGCGTGACTTGCCCGTCGTGCCCGCCGTGCCTGACTTGTCTTTCTTGACCATCTTGATCATTTTGGCCGTCTTGTCCGACTTGGCCGTCTTGGCTGACCTGACTGACGTGCCTGTTCTGCTCGTCATGCCTGTCCTGTTTGTCTTGCCTGATCTGTTTGCTCTGCTCATCAGTCATGTGCTGTCCGGTTGCGAGGTGTTTTAAAAGTTGCTGCCCTTTTGGCTTGTTTTCGGATATCATCGAAGGGCATCCTCCAGTTCCAGTGAAGCATTGCTCTTCTCGTCACGGTACTTAATAATCAACGCACAGGAAATTTGCAAGCCATGCCGGCGCGCCCAACCCAGATGCTCCGAGGCCGGACGGCTTCCCGGAACCACCACCGCATCCTCCGGAATGGGCTCACCCGGCTCCAGCCGCCGTTCATTGACGCAATCATAGACCGGCACGCTGCGCGACAGCTTCACCCCCGGGGCGATGACGGCCCGTCGGGATACCTGCACGCCTTCCACCAGTACCGATCCCGCACCCACAAAGGCATCATCCTCCACGATCACAGGGGCCTCGTTTACCGGCTCCAGCACGCCGCCTATCTGCACACCGGCCGAAAGGTGCACCCGTTTGCCGATCTGCGCGCACGACCCGACCAGCACATGCGAGTCGATCATCGTGTCCTCATCCACAAAAGCGCCGATGTTGACGTACGAAGGCGGCATGATGATCACACCCGGGGCAATGTATGAACCGCAGCGAACCGAAGTGCCACCCGGCACCACGCGAACATTCCGGTCCAGGGTAAACCGCTGCGGAAGCAGGTTGTGTTTGTCGACAAACGCCTCATGTTCGGTCATTTCACCGGCCCGGAATGCCTCAAGAATAGCCTGTTTGACTTCGGTGTTGGCCTCCCAGCGCCCGTTTTTCTTCACCGCGCTGCGGATCTTTCCGGTTTCCAGATCCCGGATGGCCTGTTCCCAGCCGGACGTTTTCCTTTCCTGATCGATCAATACTGAGCTGTTTCTACGGTCCATGGTAATTAAAAAATGTTTTTCTGTGATGGATTATTTCAGTTTTCCCTGCGGGATGGGGCGTCGGCTTGTTCAGTGACGGATTCCGATGCCTGCACCCGGTACCAGTCGCGAACCTGTTCGGAACAGTGACGGACCAGATCCAGCGAAGTCATGTCGTTCCGGTGCAGCGGCAGTTTGACTTCAGGGGTGCGGATGCGCTCCTCCGCTGCAAGTACGGCTTTGGCCGGTACGGGATTGGACGCCACAAACAGCGCTCCCGCGGCGCGCCTCCACAGTGCAATATCGCTTTCCGTCAGGTTGCCGGCAATGGCCCGCTCGCTGTACATGCGGGTTTCGCGCGGCCATACATTCGCGGCCACCGATACCACGCCGGCCGCGCCATGGGCGACAAAATCCGGCAGCATCACATCATCGCCGCTGAACATCACGGCACCGCTCGATGCCCGGCGATACTCCAGATAATCCTCCACCGAACCGCTGGCCTCTTTGATGGACCAGAAATTGCGGTGGTCATGCAGCCGCTGCACGGTTTCCAGATTGAGCGGCGCACCCGTGCGGCCGGGTATGTTGTAGAGCATGACGGGACGGCTTACAAAATCCATCAGTGTGGAAAACCAGTGGAACTGCCCCTCCCTGCCCGGCTTGGCGTACAACGGGGTAACCATCAGATACGCGTCGATAGCACGCGTCTCCAGGTAACTGAGCCATGAAATGACATCGGGCAGATGGTGTCCGCCCACACCTGCCATCACAGGCACTTGCAGATTCAGCGACATGGTGAATTCCACGATCAACCGCCGCTCTTCGGGCGACAGGTTCAGCGCTTCACCGGTGCTCCCGAGGATGAGCACGCCGTTGCCGGCCTCCTCCTGCTCACGGAGAAGCCGCTCAAAGCTTGCCAGGTCGGGCTGACCGGCGGCCGTCAGCGGAGTCACCATGGCGGTCCATACAGGTTGATTGATGTTTTGATGTGACATATCGTTTTTTGTTTGGGGTTGGATAAGTTGGATGGGGTTTTTGAGGTTCAATTCCGATGAAATCCGTTTCCCATGCGCAAACCGCGAAGCACCAGTTGCTGGAAATCGTGCAGGCCGGGTCCGGGCAGCAAATCGCCGTGCAGCACCTGGCTGGCAGCCCAGAGCGCGCCGGATGCAAACAGTTTACGGTCACGTGCCGAATGGTGGATGCGGATCTGCTCGTAGGGCGTAGTGAGCGTCAGATAATGCTCGCCAACCACATCGCCGGTGCGTTCCGATGTGACCTCCGCCGGCACTCCCAGCCAGCGGCGCCACGACAAGGCCGTCCCGCTCGGGGCATCCTTTTTGTTCTTGTGATGGACTTCGTGGACAGAAAAGCTGTGTTCGTCGTAAAGCGTGCCTGCCATGCCCAGGATCTGGATCATTTCATGGATCAGGCTCATGCCCAGGCTGAAGTTGCTCGCGTGCAGCCAGTACAAACCGTTATCCGAGAGACTGGTGGAAAACGCCTCGCGGCCGCCAGGCCACTCAAAGCCCGTGGAACCGGTCACGACGGGAATGCGGCTGGCTGTCAGCTCGGGGATGCAGGACAGAAAGGCGGGTCCGGGCAGAAAACTGATGATAATGTCATGTCCCGAGAGCGCCTGGCGCTCCGGCGGACGACTGGTATTGAAAATGGAAACCGATATTCCGGGGGTGGATCCGGCCAGCGCATGCACATGCTGACCTGTTTTTCCGTTTCCAAGCAATGCGATATTCATTTTTTGTGATCTTTCAGTAGTTCGGGGTGATATACAACCCGGGAGGCGTCACTTCAGACCACTCAGCGATATCGTAAAAGGCGGGCAGGCGGCGAATCGCTGTATCGATAGGATTCACATCCCAAAGCGCTCCACGATACCCGCACTGGCGGGACTTCGTGACAGTTCCAGGGATTCAACCACTGGACCCAGCGCCACGGAACGCCGTTGTTCCGCAACGCTTCGGCAGATCGTCCCCTCACCATCGGTCATCGGTATCGCGGCTTTTTTGCCGCTTACGGCACCTCGCGATGGCTGCCTGACGTCTGCACCTCTTCAGGTTACAGTTGGAAAAAAGAACATGTCCCGGACAGGCATAAAACCGGTCCGGCAACCGGCCTGACACTGCAGAAAATAGATCCGGCCCGCCGGGAAGCCACCCGATCTTCAGCTCCCCTCAAAGCTTCGATCCATGGTGAAATCCTTGGCTGGCCGGATATGTTCTGCTGCGGCAAACCACACTCCTTTCAGAGAAGGAAGTAAGTCACTGGACAGCATGGCGGGCCGCTGGAAACAAAAAGTCCGGTTTTCAGAAAGGACCTTAAGCTCTCCACGGCCAATTTCACATGGAAATCGGGTGACAGTCCCCGGGATTCAACCCGAAGTCCCAACACGCCGGACAGCCGTTTATCCGGTATGCTTCGGCAGCCTGCCCCCTGGCTGTCGGTCATCGGCTCTGCAACTTTTTGGCCGCATACGGCACCTCGCGACAGTTACCTGGCATCTGCACCTCTTCAAGGTAATCAACAACATAGCGACATTATCGGCAAAATCAAAATGTTTTTAAATAAAACCCGGTACCAGGCGGACATCGCTGCAAGACTAATCAATGGGTCCTGGAAAAGCCCTTCCAATGTCTGTGGCCCGCGGGGCATTTTACCGGTCTGGTGGCGTCACCCGGTAGATTTCCTGCAAGATTTTTGAAAAAAACTGACAAAAAACCTGACTAAAAGAAACTCAATCCAGCCACTTGCCCATGGTCAATTCTTCCGCATAGCGGTCACCAAGACGCATGGATGCCGGGTGCCTCCCCTCGGTTTCGTATCCCATCTTGCGATAGAGCGCTGCAGCCGCCTCGTTTTCGGCTATCAGGGTCAGATAGAGGCGCCGCATACCGTGCTTCCGGGCCCACGACTCCACTTCCTGCATGAGACGCGTCCCCACCCCTTTTCCACCATACCGCTTCAGGATGCCGATGACCAGAAAGGCCCGGTGCTGCACCCGTTTCCAGGGCAGGCGCCGCACCTCAAGATAACCCGCAAACTCCGTGTTCATATCCGTTTCCGGTCTGGTCGACGGTTTGTCAGGGTGGACAGCACGGACGGTTTCCGCGACAAAAAATGTGCCGAACCGGGGCGGTTCCAGCTTGCGGATGTGCTCCCGCATCGCATCCACGTCTATTGGACGCTCTCCCGGCTCGTAGAGCAGATATTCAGCTTCATGGTCCAGCTCATGCATCAGCTGCAGCAATTTTCCGGCATCATCCGGGGTAATTTCCCTGATTTGGATCATATAATCTCTGTATGTTTATATTCTGCTCTCACGCGGACATTCGTGAACATCCAAAATAACAACAAATCCGCACTTCCCCGATGGCAACACGCTCCGGACTGCTGCTCTTGTCGCTCGTCTCGGCGGTAATTTACGTGTCACTCACGCTGGTGATCGTGCACTATTTCCACGATGAGCCGCTTGCCTCGCTGTTCGATCATGGACTCGCAACGCCAATGCAGCTGCTCGCCGGCGCCGTTTTCGGGACCCTCGCCGCGGCAGGCATCTCATTCGTGATCTGGCGCACACCCATATCCGAAATCCTGAAAGACTACGGCATCGTGGAACTGATAATGCAAATGCGTTTCACCCGGTTCGACCGCATCCAGATCTCGCTGTTTGCCGGTGTTGGCGAAGAACTGCTTTTCCGCGGAGCAATGCAGCCGGTCCTCGGCATATGGCTCACCTCCCTCATTTTTGTCGGAATACACGGCTATTTCAAATTCCGCTCGACGCGGCACATCCTTTTCGGGCTTATGATGCTTGCCCTTAGCGTCGGCCTTGGCCTGCTGTACGAATGGGCCGGACTCATTGCTGCCATGACCGCCCATGCCGTCTACGATTTCATCATGCTCGAACTTACTCACCGGTTTCCGGCTCCGTGGGGTCAAGAAACCCCCGAGGAGTCCAGCGATGAAATTCTGTAGCGGACTGGTAGGCACGCGCCAGGGCCAGTACCGTACCCTCGTCGAACAGATGGCCGTTGAAGGTGATGCTCGCAGGCAGCCCCACTTCCGGGTCATAACCCGTCGGCACCGTGACGGACGGATGCCCGGTCAGGTTGGTGATCAGCAGGTTGCCACCCGCAAATGAAGGCGAAACGTACACATCCACCCCGCTTATGGCCTCTTCCATCTGCTCCATGAGCAGCGTGCGGATGCGGTTGGCCTGGATGTATTCCACGGCGGGCACAAAGCGGGACGTGCGGAACACGTTCGGCCAGGCGTTTTTGATCTGCCGGACCATCATGGTGTCGCGACCCGAGCGCGTGATCTCATCAAACGCCGCAGCCGCCTCCACACTGAGGATAAACCGGATGGCCGACGCAGGCATGTCCGGCAACGCTATGGGCACCAGCTGCGCACCGAGGGATTCCAACACATCCAGCACCGCCCGGTCATACTCCCGGTAGCCGTAATCAAACTCAAACGCCGACTCCACGTACCCGATTTTCAGATTTTCGAAATCGAAGTCGGGCTCGTAGTTGAACGGCAGATCAAACACACCCGTTTTTCGGTGGATGAGAACCGGGTCGGTATCGGTGTATCTGTTGTCCGCATCATTTTCGGCCGGGCCATGGATGGCGGCAAACACCAATGCGGCATCGTGCGCCGACCGGGTGATCGGCCCGATCTTATCCATGCTCCAGCTCAGCGCCATGGCGCCCTCGCGGCTCACACGGTCATAGGTGGGACGCAGGCCGGTGACCCCGTTTCGGGTGGATGGGGATACGATCGAGCCCAGCGTCTCTGAACCAATGGCAAAGGCCATGAGTCCGGCCGCCGTTGCAGAGGCCGATCCCGCACTGGAACCGCTGCTGCCATACTCGGTATTCCAGGGCGAGCGGGTCATGCCACCAAACCAGACATCGCCCCAGGCCAGTTCGCCCAGTGAGAGTTTGGCCAGGTGCACGGCGCCGGCCGCATCCAGCTTGCGGATGACCACGGCGGTTTCGGTGGGAACCTGCTCCTTGTAAATGGACGAGCCCCAGGTGGATGGGTATCCGGCCAGATCCAACAGGTCCTTGGTGCCGTATGGAATGCCGTGCAGCGGTCCGCGCCACATGCCGCGGGCAATCTCCTCATCGGCCTGACGTGCCTGACGGCGTGCCAGCTCAGGCGTGAGGGTTACGACCGTCTTGAGTTCGTCGTCGTACCGCGCGATTCGGTCCAGATAGAGCTCCGTAAGTTCGGTGGATGTGATCTGGCGCTCGCGGATCAGCACCGCCAGTTTTTCAACGGGATAAAAGGCCAGCTCCTCCCGGTTATCCGGCAGGGATACCGATTCCGGCAGTTTCCAATCGACGGGACGCTGTTCCAGATCCGGCAGCGATCCGGCAGCAAGCACGTTGAACTGCATCGCGGGTGCGACATTGTTCGGCAGATCGATCTCCCGCATGACCTTGTAGAAGTCAAGATTGGTCCGGAGTCCGTCCATCATGGAATCACGCTGGGCTTCGTTGAACTGCAAACCGAGAAGCTGCTGCGCCCGGTCCACATCGTGCATCACGAATGGCGGCTTCTCGATCCCGGAACCGCCGTCCGCATCCACCCCCTTGTAACTGCCAATTCCAATGATAATCAGTGATGCCGTGGCCAGGCCGGCCAAAAACCAGCTGAGTTGTGATGGTCCGATCCCCATGGTATTCCTCCGGTTGTGCGTTTTGTGCGATTTGTGCAATCAGGATGTGGCCCGCAATATACGTGATTATCCTTCCGCCCGCAGGATTTCCAGCGGCTTGCTGCGCAGCATGCCGCGGAAATTGAGGAACCCGACGGCCAGGGTGAGCGCTATGACGACCAGGGAGGCCGCCACCAGGGCTGCTACGTTCGGCACAAAGACCAGGTCGAAGAAGAACCAGGCCAGAAGCCACCCGGCCACAAAGGCGAGCAGGAGTCCGGTGAGGCAGGCCAGCGTCCCGAGCCACAGATATTCCACGAACTGGATGCCGGTGATCTGCCGGCGAGAGGCACCGATGGTGCGGAGCAGAACGGACTCGCGGATGCGCTGGAAGCGGCTTATGGCGATAGCGCTGGCCAGGACGATCAGGCCGGTCAGGATGCTGAACAGCGCCATGAACTGGACGGCCATGGCCACCTTGTCGAGGAAGGACTGCACGCTTTCGAGTACGAGCCCGACGTCGATGGCGGAGACGTTGGGATGGGCGCGCACCACTTCCTGCTGGATGCGCGCGGTGGTTTCGGCGTCGGGGACGCGCAGGGTCATGGCGTAGAACTGGGGCGCCGGCTCCAGGACTCCCGCCGGAAAGAGCAGGAAGAAATTGGGTTGCGGCCGCTGGAAATCGACTTCCCGGATGGAAGCCAGACGGGTCTCGATCGGCACGCCCTGCACGTCGAACGTGAGCCGGTCATCGAGGCCCACGCCCAGGTCGCCGGCAAGTCGGTAGTCCATTGAGACCGGTACCGTGACACCCGATCCGATGCCCTCCGAACGCCCGATCCATTCCCCTTCACGGATCGTCTCGGCCTCGTTGAGCTCCTCGCGATAGGTCACCCGGTACTCCCACGTGAGCGCCCGTATGCTGGCAACACGGGCCGTATCCTCCCGGATCTCACGGATGGAACGGTCATTTACGTGTGTCAGGCGCATCGACACGATCGGGACGCTCTCGATCACACGCGCCCCTTCGGTTTCGGATATCTCCCTGACCGGATCGTGCTGGTCGATCTGGATGTCGTAAAACACCAGGTTTGGCTGATTTTCGCCTGTCTGCAGGTTAATGCGCTGCAATATCATCTCCTGCGAAAGGTACATGGAGCCGATCAGGAGCATCCCCATGCCGAGGGTTGTCACCAGGATGGCGGTCTGGTTGTTGGGCCGGAACATGTTGGCGATGCCCTGCCGCCAGACGTAGGAAAAAGTGGTAAGCCGGAGCGCACGGGCCAGCCGGACCAGCAGCATGGATGTGGCCAGGAGGATCAGGATGGATGCGATCAGTGCTGCGATGAAGACGGCCGCCGCTGCAAAACTTTCCAGCAGCAGCGCCAGAATGAGGACCAGCAAGGCGATAATGCCGGCCCCGACGGCAATTTTAATCCGCTTCTGCACATGCGCCAGTGGGGAGAAGTCCGTGGCCCTTATGGTCAGCAGCGGTGGGATGCTGTTGATGCTCAGCAGGGGCAGGATCGCCAGGGCGAAGCTGATGGCCACGCCGGTCAGGAATCCGAGAATAAGGGCCGGGACCGAGATCTGCTGAATCAACTCAAATGGCAGAAAATCTGCAAAAAGCACCGGTAAAAAACGCTGCACCAACAATCCGAACAGGGAACCGATCACGGCGCCGGCCAGCCCGAGTCCGGCCACCTGGAGTCCGAAAATGTGCACGGTCTGGCGGGAGGATGCCCCAAGGCAGCGCAGCGTGGCCACCACCGCGCTCTTGCGCTTGATGTAGACGTAGACGGCGCTGGCGACGCCAAGCGCGCCCAGCATGAGCGCAATGAAGCCGACCATGCCGAGGAACCTTGTCATAAGATCCACGACCTGGGCGAATTCCGCTTTGCGTGATGCCACGGTTGCGACATCGATGCGGCGCTCAGCGGCCGTTGCACGGACCCGTTCGGCGATGGCTTCGATGCCTGACTCGTCAAGGCTGAGACCGGAGCCGGCGGCCCATGAGGCGGACGTTTCATCGAACCGGATCCAGGTCCGGTACTGCACCCGGCTCCCGCGATCCAGCAGATTCGTGCCTTCCACCACCTCCCGCGGGACGATCACGCG
>SL_3KL_010_SEDDRAFT_10004508_pt1 | contig 12569 bp, 8 predicted proteins | sample SodLakKL_010_SED_2_FD_10381 | JGI IMG/M metagenome (IMG submission 10381)
GACAATAAGGATAATCCTTCACCAACTCCCGCAGGAATCCAAGTGTTTCGGGGCTAAAAGTGTGCGGATTTGCCAGTATTTCAGAAAAATGCATGTTAAATTTTTCTGTTTGTTGTTTGTTGTTTTTTGTTCTTTGTTTCTGCTTCTTTGCGTTTTTTGCGTGTTTTTTCTTTGCGTTCTTCGCGAGGAAGAAGTAAATCCACGCAGAGGCCGCAAAATAATTTTACGCAGAGCACGCAAAGATGTCATTAATAGTGCCAGCGAAGAATCTGTTGGTCCTTATCCAAAAATTCACACAAATTATTGCGCAAATTTTCACAAATTGTTTATTGAATCTTCCTTCGAGCTTCCAGCTTCGAGCTTCGAGCTTTTTCACCAATTCACCACCGCCTGATTAAAAATATCTTCAGCCAGCTCCCTTGTTAATACATCAATGGCTTCATCCTCTATTTGTGCCAGGCTCAGGTTGCTGTCGTAATCATAATATCTTGAAAAATTGCGTTCAAAATCCATTTCCGGATCATACTCGTTGATAAACGTGACCCTGACGGTAATTGTCAACCTGTTCATCGCAGCCCGGTCATCTCCCGTGATCGCGATGGGCTCGGTCCGGTATCCGGTAATGCTGCCCTCAAAGTGAAGGTGGCCAACACCTTCCACCATGCGCAGATTTGTCTGCTGCAGAAAAATATCCTGAAGCCCTTCGGTGAACCGCTGACTCAAGGTGGGTTGTATCAAAGGTGCATCATTCGGGAAGTGGCTTACAGATATTGTCTCAGCCTGCGGCGGAATGCTTGCCCCAGTGAATGAATAGATGCCACAACCACTGAGCGTGGCAAGCAAGAGAAAAAAAATAATGAGCCTGATCATGTTTTTGTTATTTTTTCACTGGTATTGTCCACAAATTCACACAAATTTCAGCACAAATTTTCACAAATTATGATCTCCGTTCCCAGATCACAGTTCCCAGTTCTTAGTTCTCAGTTCCCAGTTCCCAGTTCCCAGTTCCCAGTTCCCAGTTCACAGCTCCCAGTTCACAGCTCCCAATTCCCTGCTTCGAGCTTTTTTACTTCAAATATTATATTCCTTTATTTTCCTGTATAACGTCCTTTCAGAGATACCCAACTCTTTGGCGGCTTTTTTTCGGCGACCATTGTGTTTTTGCAATGCTTTTTCGATGAGGTCTTTCTCTTTTTCCTGAATGGATAGACTTTCCTCCACGTATTCATGAGGGGTTTCCTCATAACTTTCCACAAAATCCTCGCCACGTGCAGGTTCCTCTTTTTCCTTATAAACCTGGGGCAGATCCCTTTCCTGGTTAAGCTTCTCAATCAGGTGGGCATGCTCCTCCCTGAAACTCCCGGAAAGGTGTCCATCCTGCAGCATCTGAGTGATCACCTTTTTCATATCGGTGATATCACGCTTCATCTCAAACAAAAGTTTGTACAAAATTTCCCGCTCACTGAGGCCAGACGCCGCTGTCTGTGCATCACTAAAAAGTATGGGTAACTTGTTTGCCGATGCTTCCGGAAGGTAGCGGTCGATAACTTCAGCGGTGACAAAACGGTCTTTTTCGATCACCGATATTTGCTCCGCCAGGTTTTTTAACTGCCGCACATTCCCTGACCAGCGATGGTTGATGAGCAGTTGCTCAGCATCCTCGCTAAGCTGCAGGGGGGGGATGCGATATTTCTCGGCAAAATCGGATGAGAACTTCTTGAACAGCATAATGATGTCCTCCTTGCGCTCCCGCAATGGGGGCACATAAATGGGCACCGTACTCAACCTGTAATAAAGGTCTTCGCGAAATCTGCCGGCACTTACCGCCTCCTGCAGATTTACATTGGTAGCTGCCACTACACGGACATTCGTTTTCAATACCCTTGATGATCCCACCTTGATGAACTCTCCCGTCTCAAGAATCCTTAGCAGCCGCACCTGTGTAAGGGTCGGCAACTCTGCCACCTCATCCAGGAAGATGGTACCTCCGTTCACAACTTCGAAATAACCTTTCCTGGACTCCTGGGCGCCGGTAAAAGCCCCCTTTTCATGTCCGAACAGCTCCGAATCGATCGTTCCCTCCGGTATGGCACCACAGTTTACGGCAATGTAAGGCCCGTGTTTGCGGGCACTCAAGTGGTGAATGATCTTTGGAAAAACCTCCTTCCCGGTGCCACTTTCCCCGGAAATCAATACCGTAATGTCGGTCGGTGCCACCTGACAAGCCACATCGATTGCCCTGTCGAGGCGCGGCGAATAACCAATGATCCCAAAACGTTGCTTTATGGCCTGTATTTCCATTGGGTCCTGTTCGTTGTTTGTTGTTTGTTGTTCGTTGTTCTTTGTTTCTGTTTATTTGCGTTTTTTGCGTGTTTTCTCTTTGCGCGTTTTGCGCGGAACAAATAAATCCACGCAAAGGCCGCAAAAGAGTAACACGCTAAGCAAAGATGTCCTTAGTAGCGTTAGCGAAGAATCTGTTGGGTTGCTGACAGATCCTTCACTTCGTTAGGATGACATGGAATTTCCTTCCACCCTCTAACCTCTAACTTCCAACTTCGAGCTTCGAGCTTCGAGCTTCGAGCATCGATCTTCGAGCTTCGAGCTTCTTCTCCCTGCAAAGTTAATGTTTTCTTTTGGGTTTGGAACATTTCGTACCTTTGCAAACCAAAATCCGGAACGATGAGCAATTCTAGTCAGAAAAAGTATAAAAGAACCACTATTACAGCGGCATTGCCTTATGCCAACGGACCGATCCATATCGGACACCTTGCAGGCGTTTACATTCCTGCAGATATATACGCACGCTACCTCCGTCAGAAAGGGGAAGAGGTGATCTATATCTGCGGCAGCGATGAGCATGGCGTCCCGATTACCATCAAGGCTCGCAAAGAGGGCAAAACCCCTCAGCAGGTGGTTGATAAGTATCACGATCTTATCAAAAAGTCATTCGAAGAATTCGGGATCGCCTTTGATCATTACAGCCGCACAAGCGCCAGGATTCACCATGAAACCGCTTCAGCCTTTTTTAAAACCCTTTACGATAAAGGTGTTTTGGTGGAAAAAGAGTCGGAGCAATATTATGACGAAGAGAACAAGCAGTTTCTTGCCGACAGGTACATCACCGGAACCTGTCCGCACTGCGGATATGAGCAGGCTTATGGCGACCAGTGTGAAAACTGCGGAACATCATTGAGCCCCAACGAGTTGATCAACCCAAAGTCTGTTTTAAGTGGAAACCCACCGGTAAAAAAGAACACCCGGCACTGGTATTTGCCCCTCGATCATTATGAACCCATGCTCCGGAAGTGGATTTTGGAGGGTCACAAGCACGACTGGAAACCAAATGTTTACGGGCAATGTAAGTCATGGATTGACCAGGGTCTTTTACCACGAGCCGTTACCCGGGACCTTGACTGGGGTGTAAAACTGCCTCTGGAAGGTTTTGACGGCAAAGTGTTGTATGTATGGTTTGATGCTCCCATTGGTTATATCTCCTCCACACGCGAATGGGCTGAAGCCACAGGCAGGGATTGGGAAAAATACTGGAAAAGCCCCGATACGAAGCTGGTGCATTTTATCGGAAAAGACAACATTGTGTTCCACTGCATCATCTTTCCAACGATGCTGCATACCGAAGGCTCCTACATCCTTCCCGACAACGTGCCATCAAACGAATTTCTGAATCTTGAAGGCAATAAGATTTCCACCTCACGAAATTGGGCAGTCTGGCTCCACGAATACCTGAAGGAATTCCCCGGGAAGCAGGATGTGCTTCGCTATGTACTTTGCGCTGCAGCACCCGAAACGAAAGACAACGACTTCACATGGAAAGACTTCCAGGCAAGAAACAACAATGAGCTGCTTGCTGTTTTTGGAAACTTCGTGAACCGGACGCTGGTGCTTACCCATAAATATTTCGACGGCAGGGTGCCGGCAAAGGGGCAGATTACCGGCAAAGATGCCCAAACCCTGGAACAGCTTGCACAGTTTCCTGAAACCATCGGGAAAAGCCTGGAACATTATCGTTTCAGGGAGGCACTGTCGGGATTGATGAACCTTGCACGCGTTGGCAACCGTTACCTTACTGAAGAGGAGCCCTGGAAGCTATTCAAAACAGACCCTGAACGGGTGCAAACCATATTGAATGTCTGTCTTCAGGTATGTGCCTCACTGGCCGTGCTTTCAGAACCCTTTTTACCCCACACTTCCGGGAAATTGCTGAAGATGCTTGGAATGAAGCCCTGCAAGTGGCATGATGGCGGCAGGAGCAACCTCCTGGAATCGGGTCATGCGATCAATAAGCCGGAATTGTTGTTTGAAAGGATTGAGGAAGATGCCATCCAGGCACAGATCGAGAAGCTTCGGGTCACACTTAACAACAATAGTGCCGGAGAGGCTGCCAAACCACTGAAGGAAACCATTACTTTCGATGATTTTACCAAGCTTGACCTGCGTACGGCAACCATATTGGAAGCCGAAAAGGTACCCAAAACCAAAAAGCTACTCAAACTGCTGGTCGATACAGGTGTTGACAAACGTACCGTGGTCGCCGGCATTGCCGAACACTTCAACTGTGACAAGCTGCCAGGGAGAAAAGCGGTAATCCTTGCCAATCTGGCACCACGAAAAATTAAGGGTATTGAATCGCACGGTATGCTGTTGATGGCTGAAAACCACGACGGAGCCCTGACTTTCATAGCTGCGGAAGAAAACTTTGACAACGGGAGTTCCATCAGCTAAACATAATTGAAATTTAAGTTAAAAATTTGCAGGCATAAATATTCTTTTTGCTGGCTTATGCTTAATTTTCAAAAAACTCCTTATCTTTGCAGAAGCAAAAGGCCCCGTAGTTCAACGGATAGAATAGAAGTTTCCTAAACTTTAGATACAGGTTCGATTCCTGTCGGGGCTACCATAATTTTTATGAACAGCCTGCTTCGCGCAATAGGTGTGCAAGAGCTAAGCGTAAAGCAGGTTCAACGGATTAAGCCATGAACAGAAAAGAAGACAGACCCAGCAAAATCGCTTACGAGCGTCATCTGAACCAAATGGGTGTTCCGGAAGATCAGAAAAAATCAAAAGGAGGTATCATACCTGATTATGTTAAGTATGGAACCTGGCTGCGTGTGAACAAACCGGAGTTTTTTAAAAGCACTTATGAAGCCTGGAAGGCCAAAGTGCGTGCCGAACAGGATCTGGGAGACTAACCACACCATTCCACAACACGACTGATCGTGAATCCTCTGAGACGTCTGGCAGGACAAACAGCTATTTACGGGCTGAGCAGCATCGTGGGCAGGCTGATCAATTTCCTCCTGGTGCCTCTGTATACACGTGTCTTCCTTCCCGGCGAATACGGTGTGGTTACAATAATGTACACCTACGTAGCCGTTCTGCTGATCGTTCTGACCTATGGAATGGAAACAGCCTATTTTCGTTTCTCAGAACAACATCCCGAACAGAAAAACAGGGTATTCAGCACAACCTTCCTGTCAGTACTGTTCACCTCATCCCTGTTTATCCTCTTTTTTGTTATCTGGCGGCAAAGCCTCGCAGAGGTGATGCGCTACCCGGACAATGTTGAATATATCATATGGATCGGCCTGATCGTCGCAATGGATGCCATCGCAGCCATCCCCTTTGCACGGCTTCGCGCTGAAAACAAAGCCCTGCGCTTTGCAACAATACGACTCACATCCATCGCCGTCAACATCAGCCTGGTGCTCTTTTTTCTGCTGCTGTGTCCGTGGCTCATGGAAAACAGCAGCGAAACAGTCCGGCAATACATCACATACGTTTACCATCCCGATATTGGTGTGGGCTATGTGTTCATCGCCAACCTGATCGCATCTGCCATAACCCTGCTGCTTCTTTTGCCGGCAATCAGGCAGGTGCGAACGAAACCCGACCCTGTCCTGCTAAGGAAAATGCTGATATTTGCCTTACCCCTCCTTTTAGCCGGACTGGCCGGATGGATCAATGAAGCACTCGACAAACTGTTGCTTAAGTTTATCCTTCCCGAAGAAATCGCCATGTCGCAGGTGGGAATCTACGGTGCTGTTTACAAGCTATCCATCATGATGACTATCTTCATCCAGGCGTTCCGGTTTGCCGCCGAACCTTTCTTCTTTGCCATGGCAAAGCAACAGGATGCGAAAAACACCTATGCGCAGGTGATGAACTATTTTGTGATGGCCTGCCTGGTTATTTTTCTCGGGATCACCCTTTTTATAGACATTTTCAAACATTTTATCGGAGCACAATACCACGAAGGCTTAACAGTGGTACCTATATTGCTTTTGGCAAACCTCTTTCTGGGAATCTACTTCAACCTGTCAATCTGGTACAAACTAACCGGAAAAACCTATTTCGGTGCCTGGTTTTCTCTGGTTGGGGCAGCCATCACGATTTTGCTGAACCTTTGGTGGATACCGGTTGCAGGTTATTACGGGTCAGCCTGGGCGACACTCATCTGCTACATGTCGCTGGCCATACTTTCTTATGTTTTCGGACAAAGGCATTATAAAATTCCTTATCAGGCAGCAAGGATCTTTCTAATGATCTCATTTGCGGTCATGATCTTCCTTGTCAGCTTTCTTACCTCCGGGCTGCCAGTCACGATGATGTATGTTGCACACCTTCTTTTGCTGGGTTTGTTTTTGTTTGTTATAATGATTTCCGATTCCGCATTAAGGAACGCACTTAAGCGGTTTGAGGTAAGGTTACGGAACTAAAACAGCACGAATCCAGTTTACAAATCCTCTACCCTTTCCCTCTTTTATTCATAATTATTTTATATTTTTGCGGCTTGAAATTGAATTATTTCCCTGAAAAACAGATATTCCACATTGATTCTGAGCCGAAAGGGACAAAATTTTTGCAATACGATGCCAAAATACACCGAATATAAATCGCTTGACCTGGCGCGCCTGGGGGAAGAGGTGCGTGCCTACTGGGAGGAGAATAATACTTTTGAGAAAAGTCTTGAAATACGTGAAGGACACAAACCCTGGGTGTTTTATGAAGGTCCGCCCTCAGCAAACGGTTTGCCGGGAATCCATCACGTGATGGCCAGGGCTATTAAAGATATTTTTTGCCGCTATCGAACACAAAAGGGATATTTTGTGACTCGCAAAGCAGGATGGGACACACATGGATTGCCTGTTGAGATCGGTGTTGAGAAACTGCTGGGAATTACCAAGGAAGATATTGGAAAAACCATTTCCATCAGGGAATACAACCAGGCTTGCCGTAAGGATGTAATGAAATACAAGGATACCTGGGATGAACTTACACGGCAGATGGGCTACTGGGTTGATCTTGATGACCCATACATCACCTTTGACACGAAATACATTGAAACAGTCTGGCACTTGCTAAGCAGGCTTTTTGAAAAAGGATTGCTTTACAAAGGATACAGTATCCAGCCCTATTCTCCGGCTGCCGGAACAGGACTGAGCACACACGAACTAAACCAGCCCGGATGCTATCGCATGGTGAAAGACAACTCGCTCACCGCCCAATTCAAGGTGGTTCGCAATGAAAAGTCTGAATTCCTGTATCATGATGGAGGTACCGAAGTATTCCTTCTGGCCTGGACCACCACTCCCTGGACACTTCCAAGCAACACAGGTTTGGCAGTTGGGCCGAAAATCGAATATGTTCAGGTTCAAACGTTCAACCCATACACCCACCAAGCCATTCGGGTGATTTTGGCCAAAGACCTGGCGGGCAGTTTTTTTCCTGAAAAAAACAGCGGTCTAAAGCTCGAAGACTACAATCCCGGCGACAAGCAGATCCCCTTCAGGATAATTGGCACATATAGCGGAAAACAGCTTGAAGGTGTCCGCTACGAACAGCTCCTGCCTTACGCGCGGCCCGAAACGGGAGACCCTTTCCGCGTGGTAATTGGCGATTTTGTTACAACCGGTGATGGTACAGGTATTGTGCATATTGCACCAAGTTTTGGTGCAGATGACTTCAAAATGGGACAGGAGTATGGACTGGGACACCTAACCATGGTTGACAAGAAGGGTCGTTTTGTGGAAGCGATGGGAGAATTTGCCGGGCGCTTTGTGAAACCTGAATACATCGGCGAGCATGACACACCCGAAGAGCGCCCCGTGGATGTGGACATCATCATCAAACTCAAAACAGAAAACAGGGCTTTTAAGGCAGAAAAGTATGAGCACTCATATCCACACTGCTGGCGAACCGACAAACCGATCCTTTATTATCCGCTCGACTCCTGGTTCATCAGAACCACTGCCATTAAAGACAGGATGATCGCGTTGAACAAAACCATCCAGTGGAAGCCGGAAAGCACCGGCACAGGCCGGTTTGGCAATTGGCTGGAAAACCTGCAGGACTGGAACCTGAGTCGCTCCCGTTACTGGGGTGTGCCATTACCCATTTGGGTTACCGAAGACCGGGAAGAGATGATGTGCATCGGCTCGGTGGAGGAGCTGAAGAAAGCCATTGATCAGTCAGTGGAAGCAGGCTTCATGAAAGAAAATCCAATTGCAGGCTTTTTGGGTGGTGATATGGCGGATAAAAACTATGAACAGGTTGACCTTCACCGCCCGTTCGTTGATGAGGTGGTGCTTGCCTCCCCTTCCGGGAAAAAAATGTATCGCGAAGCCGACCTGATCGATGTTTGGTTCGACAGCGGTGCCATGCCTTATGCACAATATCATTACCCCTTTGAGAACAAAGAGGTTTTTGAAGCTAACTTTCCTGCCGACTTTATTGCGGAAGGAGTGGACCAAACCAGGGGATGGTTTTTCACCCTGCACGCCATCGCGAGCATGATCTCCGATTCCGTTGCCTTTAAAACGGTGGTTTCGAACGGCCTGGTACTCGACAAAGCAGGAAATAAGATGTCCAAAAGGTTGGGTAATGCCATAGATCCGTTTGAAACCATCAAAAAGTATGGGCCCGACGCAACACGGTGGTACATGATCTCGAATGCACAACCGTGGGACAACCTGAAGTTTGACCTTGAGGGGGTTGCTGAAGTCACCAGGAAGTTTTTCGGAACCCTTTACAACACCTACGCATTCTTTGCACTGTATGCCAACATCGACCGGTTTTCATACAGCGAGGAGGAGGTACCACACAACAAACGGCCGGAAATAGACAGATGGATCCATTCGGAGCTAAACACGTTAATCAAAAAAGTGGATGCATGTTATGGTGACTTTGAGCCTACACGTGCATGCAGGCTGATCCAGGACTTTGTTGACGAACATCTTAGCAACTGGTATGTCAGGCTTAGCAGACGCAGGTTTTGGAAGGGTGATTACACAACCGATAAGATCTCCGCCTACCAAACCCTGTACTGCTGTCTCGAAACCATTGCCATGCTTTCAGCACCTGTAGCACCTTTCTTCAGCGAACGGCTGTTCCTTGATCTGAACCGGGTCAGCAACCGGTGCCGTGTAGATTCGGTACACCATACTGACTTTCCAAAGGCCGATAACAGCAAGATAGACCGTGGTCTGGAAGAGCGGATGCAGCTGGCACAACAAATTTCATCGATGGTTCTGGCCCTGCGAAAAAAAGTAAACATCAGGGTGCGCCAGCCTCTTCAAAAGGTCATGGTACCCGTTCTGGATGAAAAATTTCGTTCACAACTGGAAGATGTGGAGCAGCTTATCCTTTCCGAAGTGAATGTGAAAGAGATGGAATACCTGGATGACACCACCGGTGTGCTTGTCAAAAAGATCAAACCCAATTTCAAAGCACTTGGACCGCGGTTTGGCAAGATGATGAAGCAGGTGGCCGCCGCAATCAATGGCTTCACACAGGAGGAGATCAGAAATATGGAACAAAATGGCTCCGTAACCCTGAATTTTCAGGGCCGTAAGGAGGAAATTAGCCTGGAAGAGGTGGAGATCATTTCCGAAGACATTCCCGGCTGGCTTGTTGCCAATGAAGGGAAGCTGACCGTGGCCCTTGACATCACCATTACCAACGAACTCCGCGATGAAGGGATCGCACGTGAACTGATCAACAGGATTCAAAACATCAGAAAAGACAAGGGGTTTGAGGTGACAGACAAGATTGTTCTGCAGGTGCAGAAACATGATACGATTAGTGATGCCATTTTAAACAATAATGACTATATTTGTTCAGAAACATTGGCGAATCAGCTCTGTTATGTTGAACAAATAGAGCAGGAAGGTAAGGTTGCAGTGGATCTTGGAGATGAGCTGCAGACCTTCGTATTTATAAAAAAACAAAACAACAATCAATAAAAGCTGAGTGTATGGAAACGAAACGTGAAAAAACAAGGTATTCGGATGAAGAGTTGAATGAGTTCAGAGAAATCATCAACAAAAAGCTCGTAGAAGCCAGAGAGGGACTGAAGCTGCTAACCGAAGCATATACAACCCAGAACGCAAACGACACCAATGACACATCCCCTTCTTTCAAGATCCTTGAAGAGGGTTCGCAGGTGTTGTCAAAAGAGGAAAACAGCCAGCTTGCCGCACGTCAGCAAAAGTTTATCCGTGACCTGGAAAATGCCCTGATCCGCATCGAAAACAAAACGTATGGCGTATGCCGGGTTACCGGAAAGCTGATCTCAAAAGAGCGTTTGCGCAGCGTTCCTCACGCTACACTAAGTATTGAAGCGAAAATGAACAGAAAGCCAAACGAAATTTAACGGCTGCTTTGAAAAAGTGTTACATCCCCTGGGTCGTAATTCCGTCGATTGTTCTGATTGACCAGCTTACGAAAGTTCTGGTCAAAACTTCTATGACACTCGGACAAAGTATCCCTGTTTTGGGAGACTGGTTCATTATTCATTTTACCGAAAACTACGGAATGGCCTTCGGCCTTGAGTTTTCCGGCGAGTACGGAAAATTACTGCTCAGCATCTTTCGTATTGTGGCAGTCGTTTTTATCGGATGGTACCTCGCACGTCTGATTAAACGTCCTATAAAGAAAGGGTTGATCTTTGCCATTTCACTCATTATGGGAGGTGCCATTGGCAACATCATCGACAGCAGCTTTTACGGATTGATTTTCAGCGCCAGCCACTTCAATCAGGTGGCTCAGCTTTTCCCGGAAGGAGGAGGATACGGCACTTTTCTGCACGGCAAAGTGGTTGATATGCTCTATTTCCCAATTATCCAGGGACGTTTCCCCGAATGGTTCCCTTTCGTGGGTGGCGATACCTTTGTGTTTTTCAGACCGGTCTTCAACATCGCCGACTCAGCCATCACCATTGGTGTATTTACCCTGCTCGTGTTTCAGAAAAGATTTTTTCCAAAAAAACATAATGCCCCCAAAGACCCGGAACAGGAAAAGGGAAACATAAATGCTGAAGTGGACATCCTGTTTGATCAGGAAGAGCAGGAGCAGGATGGTGAAGGGTTCCTTTTCGAGCAGATTGTTTTCGGTCCAATCAAAAGCCGGCGTCTGGGGATTTCACTGGGTGTGAACCTGCTTCCCCTCAACCGAAAGCATTGCACCTTTAACTGTTTGTACTGCGAGTGTGGATGGACCAAACCGGACAAGGAAGCTTGCACCGTTTATCCCACCAGGGAAGAGATCAGAGAAGCACTGGATAATAAGCTGGAGGCTATGAAAGCCAAAAAAGCAATGCTCGACACCATCACATTTGCCGGAAATGGTGAACCCACGCTGCACAACGATTTTGCCGGCATTATAGACGACACCATCGCCCTTCGCAACAAGTATTATCCCGCAGCTCGCATTGCTGTCCTAAGCAATGGCAGCATGGCAGGAAAGGAAAAGGTTGCGGAAACCCTGAAAAAAGTGGATCAAAATATCCTGAAATTGGATGCAGGTACCGATGAAACATTTCAGAAGATCAACAATCCCCGCATCCGGATCAGCCTTGAAGAGGTCCTAAGCAATCTCGAAAAATTCAAAGAAAACCTGATCATCCAAACCCTTTTTGTACGTGGCACCTACAAAGGTTTTGATTTTGACAACACAACCGCTGAAGAGGTTAATTTGTGGCTGCAACACCTCAAAATGTTGCAACCGTCGCTGGTAATGATCTATTCTATTGCCCGTGCCACACCAGCCGAAGGAGTTCAAAAAGTCCAGATGGAGGACCTGGAGAAGATCGCTGCAAAAGTTGAAGCACTTGGAATCGAAACAGAGGTATACCCATAATGCCTTTATCCTGTTTTTAATACAAATGATTATTTTTGTTTATGGTTATGAGCAAAAGGGACAAAAAACAACGCAAAAAAAAGCAGCTGCAAAAAGTGCAGCAAAAAGCCAGAAGGCAAGAGCTGATTTACAAGTTAAAGCCATTGATGCTCACCTTTGTGGTATGGTTTGCCCTGAAGTCAGTATTGTTTATTCCCGCTGTTGCCAGCACCATATCACCACCACTTGTTTCTTTTACGACATATTCGGCCTATTGGTTTGGGCGCCTGCTTTTTATTCCAATCCAAATGCCATCCATGCCTTTTCTGACGGTCAACGACTTCAGCATGAAAGTCATCATGGAGTGTACCGCATACAATTTCTATATCTTTATTTTTGTTCTTACCATATTTTCCCGGTGGTCGCTAAGGCAAAAA
>SL_3KL_010_SEDDRAFT_10004509_pt1 | contig 12568 bp, 11 predicted proteins | sample SodLakKL_010_SED_2_FD_10381 | JGI IMG/M metagenome (IMG submission 10381)
TCCATCAGGCCGAAAATATAGCATCGGGTCTTTTGTACGGCTTTTTCAATAATAAGAGCAACCCGGATTTCAGGGACAGATTTCATTTTTTTAACCCCTTTGCCATCGGCCAGTTTGGACCCCTCGGGTTCCAGGGAGAGCTGGTTTATATGGGTTTAGGTGACAGAAAATTTGATGATGACAGAAGTGATCAGGATTTCAAACGGCTGTCATTCAACGTCGAAGGTAACTTCACCATGGATATGTACCAGTTTGAACTGGGATATGTCTATGCCAGAGGCCAGGGCAGAAGCAACGACATCAAGGGAAATCCGGGAGCTATTGGTAACGACTGGCAGAAACTCTGGATTTTGACAGGTTCTGAAGATGATGGTATTGCCAATAATCTTGGCGGTTTCGGCAACCTGTCGGCTGAAAATGGTCAGCTTGTCAACAATTTTGGAGCTCAGCTTTTCTACGGTGGTGTAACCGTGATGCCCATGGAAAACCTGGATGTCAAATTCGCGGTGGGTTATGCAAGAGCGGATAAAACCCCGAGCGGTGTAGACAAAAATTACGGTTGGGAATATGACCTGTTCTTGAATTACAAAATTTTCGATAACTTGACATACTCCTTTATTGCTGCATATCTGGATGCCGGAGATTTCTGGAAAGAAGTACCCGGTGGTGTGGAAAGAAGAGACCTGGAAGACAATTTCAGCCTGTTCCATGCATTGACACTGTCTTTCTAAGTTAATAAAAGCGCTTAATAAAATTAATAGAAAAGCCTCGGGTATATTTTATCCGGGGCTTTTTTTTGTGCTAAAGCAAGCGAGTGTGTTAAATGTAGGTGTGGGTTTTACGTGTAGGTGCGAATTCATTCGCACAGAGGCGTTTGTGCAACCGGATGCACAAAAAACCTGGTTATAGCGGAATTGGGGGGGTGGGTTGATAGAGCATTGCCTGTTTTTCCAAATAGTGTTTTGATACGGTTTGCATTTAAGCATTACTCTCGGTGCAGCCTATTGGCATCGACCTAAGGGATGTTGTGCGCAGCAAGTCCCCTTTGGAAAAGGGGGGAACGTTTGCAATCATCTATTCACTTAACCAATCTCCCCCAAAACCGTTATAACCCGTTTTCTTCTTTGGCCCGGGCCAAAAAAATTAAAGACCCAAATTAAGCACATGGACAATTTCCGGTTCTTTTTCTTTCAGTTGCAGTCGAAGCTGTTTGGCAGAACCAACTTCTCCGGGAAAAAAAAGAAAGCCGTTGGCAATACTTTTGGGTGGTACCGGCACGTTCTGCAGTGACTTTTCACGAAGATCCCGGCTAATTTCTCTTTGGGCATCCACGGAATCATAACCCTTGGCCGAACCAATGGTGGCACCGGCGGCCCCGCCAACTGCGGCTCCTTTTCCAATAGCACTGCCCACGTTATCCCCGGTGACAATGCCAACCGCTGCACCAATAAGACCTCCGGCAGCAGCTCCCCATAAACCATGAAAAGCGCCTTCTTTCACCATGCTTTGACTCTTTGAGTGTTTGGCAGCCCGATCGTAAGCAACCTGACTGCTCAACAGCGGCCAAAGGTTTCCTTCCCCATCTTCCAGAAAAGTCTGTGATCCGTTTATTTCCAGCGAAGAATTACCCTGATTGTCGAAAATCACCTGAACCGGGAGCATACCCGCACCAAGAATATCGAATCCGAAAGCCTCCTGTGCTTCAGCTTTGTCGCCAAACGCTCTGGCAGCCACCTGAGTATCGCCAATAAACGTTACATTAGGATAGGCAGAGGGCAGTTTAAAAGCCATGGGTTGAGCCTTATAAGCGGTGGAACATCCCGCAAATATCATGAGCAATAACCCTAAAATGAAACCCATAAATATTTTTTTTCTATTCATATCAACCTCCAGTTTATTCACCATATATAATAAAATAATAAGCATGATGAAAATTACACTTTTTTTTGAATATATTTCATAAGGCCTCCGCTTTGGACCAGTTCCTGCATAAAAGGAGGTATTGGACGGCTGTAGAATGTTTGGCCTGTTTTAAGACACGTTATTATACCTGAATCAAAATCAACCGATAGGGAATCTCCTGTTTGAAATTTGTCGGCATCTTCACATTCTAAAATGGGAAGGCCCATGTTAAAAGCATTCCTGTAAAAAATGCGGGCAAAACTTTTGGCAATCACACATGAGATTCCGGCAGCCTTGATGGCAATAGGAGCATGTTCCCGGGAAGAGCCGCACCCAAAATTTTTATCGGCCACTATAATATCCGACTTTTCCACCTTACCTGCAAATTCGGGATCGGCGTCCTCCATACAGTGCTTTGCCAATTCGGCAGGATCGCTGGTGTTTAAATACCTGGCAGGAATAATTAAATCCGTGTCAATATCATCTCCGAATTTCCATACTTTTCCAATCACTTTCATTATGATTATTCCTTGAATTAAAAAAGATCGAAAAAACTTCCGGCATCCTTTGAAAGTATCAGCCGGAATTCTTTAATTTATTGAAGCTGGTCCGGTCCGCCAATTTTACCCAATACGGCGCAAGCCGCGGCCACTGAAGGACTTGCCAGATATACTTCACTTTCCGGATGCCCCATTCGTCCCACAAAATTTCGGTTGGTGGTGGCCACGGCCCGTTCACCTTTTGCAAGAATTCCCATATGGCCTCCGAGGCAAGGACCACAGGTGGGTGGACTGATCACGGCCCCGGCATCCAGAAATATTTCAAAAAGCCCTTCTTGCAACGCTGTCCTATAAACATAAGGAGTTGCAGGAATAATGATCAGACGAATACCTTTGGCCACTTTATGTCCCTTGATAACTTGCGCAGCGACCCGCATATCCTCAATTCTTCCGTTAGTGCATGAACCTATCACCACCTGGTCAATCAATACCTCCCCAACATCACTGAGACCTCTTACATTTTCCGGAAGATGCGGGAAAGCCACTTGGGGCTCGATATTTGAACAGTCAAATTCATAAATCTTTGCATACTCAGCATCCGGATCACTCTCATAAAACACATAATTGCGAACCGCTCGATCCTTGACATATGCTTCCGTAACGGCATCGGGAGCAAAAATACCGTTTTTGGCACCGGCTTCAATGGCCATATTCGCCATGGTCATACGACCGGCTATGCCCATTTTTTCAATGACAGGACCTGTAAACTCCATAGCCTGATAAAGCGCACCATCCACGCCAATTTTTCCAATTGTGTAAAGAATCAGGTCTTTTGCCTCCACCCATAAAGAAAGCTCGCCTTTGAAAACAAATTTTATGCTTTCCGGAACCTTGAGCCAGACCTCACCGGTGACCATGGCAGCAGCCAGATCAGTACTTCCCACACCCGTTGCAAATGCTCCCAGGCCCCCATAGGTGCAGGTGTGACTATCTGCTCCGATAACCAAATCCCCGGGAAGCACCAGTCCCTTCTCCGGCAAGAGTGCATGTTCCACTCCCATCTCACCGGCATCATAAAAATAGGTCAGTTGATGCTTGTGTGCAAACTCCCGAAGAATCTTGGCCTGCATCGCCGACTTGATGTCCTTGTTGGGCACAAAATGGTCCGGAACTAGAACCACACGGTCTTTGTCAAATACCGTCTTTGCTCCGCTCTCGTTAAAGCGTTCAATGGCAATGGGAGCCGTGATATCATTTCCCAGGGCCACATCTATTCTGGCATTGATCAGATCACCCGGATTGACATGATCCTTTTGCGCATGCACAGCCAGAATTTTTTGCGTCAGGGTCATCCCCATGTGCAGATCTCCTTGTGTTCAATTTTAAACATATTATCAATCCTTGCCTGTTTTTAAAACCGATAAAAAGGCAGCTTGTGGAATCATGACATCACCAACCATTTTCATTCTTTTCTTTCCCTTTTTTTGCTTTTCCAAGAGTTTGCGTTTTCTCGAAATATCGCCCCCGTAACATTTGGCGGTAACATCTTTACGGAAAGGACTGATTGTGGATCGGGCAATAATTTTGGCGCCAATGACTCCCTGGATTGCAATTTTAAACATCTGGCGCGGAATTTCATCCTTGAGACGGTCACATGCTCTTCGGGCCCTTTCCACTGCCCGTTCCTGATGAACCAGTTGGCTAAGAGCATCTACCCGTTCCCCGTTGACAAGGATGTCGAGCTTTACCAGATCCGTAACCCTGTAATCAATAATATCATAATCGAAAGATCCATATCCTTGCGTAATGGATTTTAATTTGTCATAAAAATCATAAACGACTTCAGCCAGTGGCAGTTCAAAAATCATTTCAAGCCGATTACTGGTTAAATACTGATAATTTTTGTTTATTCCCCGTCTGTCCAAACAAAGTTTCATCACTGCTCCCATATACTTATCGGGAACAATGATAGATGCTCTGATAAAAGGTTCCCGGGATTCTTTAATGGTAGTGGGGTCGGGGTACAAAGCCGGATTGTCGATAACCATAACGGAATCATCGTTTAAAACAACCTCGTATTTGACAGATGGCGCCGTTAAAATCAGGGACAGGTCATATTCCCTCTCCAGCCGCTCCTGAACCACTTCCAGGTGTAAAAGACCCAAAAAACCGCATCGGAACCCGAATCCAAGAGCTGCAGAAGAATCTTTTTCATAAATAAGAGAGGCATCGTTTAGCTTCAGCTTCTCCAGAGCTGTGGCCAGGTCTTCGTACTCATCGGACGCCACCGGATAAATTGATGAAAAAACAACGGGCTTGGCTTCTTGAAAACCGCTTTTGGGAGATAGGCATGGTCTTGTCTTATGGGTAATTGTATCCCCGCATTTCGTATCACTGACGGTTTTTATCCCGGCAATCAAATACCCAACATCCCCTGCTGAAAGCAGCTTACGGGGTACTCTCTGAAGTTGAAAAATTCCCACTTCTTCCACTCGATGCTCGGCATTTTTGGACATGAACGAGATGACATCCCCCGGCCTGATCGTTCCTTCAAACACGCGAAAATGAACGATTGTTCCCCGGAACGAATCATAATTGGAATCAAAAATCAATGCTTTGAGAGGAGCCCCGGGATCTCCTTGCGGGGGTGGAATTCTTTCCACTATTGCTTCAAAGATCTCACTGATACCAACCCCTTCCTTTGCAGAAGTCAGTATCGCCGTTTCAGGGTCAAGGCCCAGATCTTCTTCAATTTGCTGTTTAACACGATCGATATCCGCCGATGGCAAATCAATTTTGTTAATAACCGGAATAATCTCCAGATCGTGTTCTAAAGCCAAAAACAGATTGGCCAGAGTTTGGGCTTCCACTCCCTGACTGGCATCGATTAGTAAAAGGGCACCCTCGCAGGAAGCCAGAGCCCGCGAAACCTCGTAGGAAAAATCCACATGGCCGGGGGTATCAATGATATTGAGATAATAAATTTTATTGTCAGAAAATTTATAAGGAAGGCAAGCGGTTTGACTTTTTATAGTTATTCCACGCTCTCGTTCAATGTCCATGGTATCTAAAATCTGATCTTTGAAGTCACGCTCGGAAACAATATGGGTCGCTTGAATCAGGCGGTCCGAAAGTGTTGATTTACCGTGGTCTATGTGTGCAATGATACTGAAATTTCTAATGTTTTTCATATATAAAATATAGGAGTTTTTAACTTCCTGAAAAGTTTGAAGGGTCGGTTAACAGCCGATCAAATCCGGGAGCGCCACACCTTAGGTGCAGCAATGCTGGTCATTTTCAGAAAAGTCGGTTGACACCCTTTTTCTTTACGGTTAAACTGACAAAATGCCTTAAGGCTGCAGACAGTCTTTCTTTTATCAAAATGCACCAAACCATGTCAAGGCTGTGACTGTTTAAGAGTTTTATATTACAGGATCAAAAATTAAAAGAATAGGATAAAATGAAAAGGTGGAAACCCGCGTTTTAATCGTCGATGATGACACCGCCATTCGGGATGCCATGTGCAAGTATCTGGAACTGGTGGGCTACCGTACCTACAGCGCAGCCAGTGCCGAAGAATCCCTGGAATTGCTCAGGGAAAAAAAAATCCATGTTGTCATTACCGATATTATGATGTCCGGAATGAACGGCCTGGAACTGACCGATAATATCAAAAAAGATTATGATATTGATGTCATTGTCATGACGGGCTATAGTGGGGATTTTTCTTATGAGGAAGCCATCAGCAAAGGAGCCAGTGATTTTGTTTTTAAACCTATTCGTTTCGAAGAATTGCATTTGCGCTTAAAAAGAGTTTTACGGGAACGCCAGCTGAAAATAGAACGGGATCAAATGCTGGACAAACTTCAGAAACTGGCAATCACAGATGGATTGACCCAGCTTTATAACTCAAGGCATTTTTACAACCGCCTTGAAATGGAAATTTCCCGAAGTATTCGTTATGGAAATAATTTGTCCCTGCTGCTTTTGGATATCGATTTATTTAAAGATTATAATGATGCTTACGGACATCTTGAAGGTGACAAGGTTTTGGTAAGAATCGGCAAAATCATTCAGAATTGTCTTCGGCAGCTGGATTCGGCATATCGATACGGTGGAGAAGAATTTACCATTCTTTTACCTGAAACAAAAGCTGAGGATGCCTATGCGGTAGCCAACAGAATTCGTAAACTCATTGAAAACCAGAAATTTTTTCCCGACGGCAAAAAAGAGGTTTCCTTAACCATCAGCATTGGCATTACTGAATATTGTCCCAATGAAGACGCCGCCTCATTTGTTCAACGGGCTGACAAAGCCATGTACATATCAAAAAAGAAAGGACGAAACAGTATTTCCTTCCTTTTGGCGCAAAACCCTTCCTGAAAACCGATGATAGAATACAGCTTTTTCGACACCCCGGAATTTGAGCCCCCTGAGTTTTTCATTGAACAGATTACAGACCTTTACCGCAGTCAACGTTGGTGGGACGGACCTGGCAATGCCCAACACGTGATGCGGATTATCGAGGGAAGCCATTGTTTTGTCATGGCGGTATTAAACTCCCAAAAGATTGTGGGTATGGGCCGGGCCATCAGCGACCGCGCAAGCGACTCGTATATTCAGGATATCACCGTGAACAAAAAATATCGGGGCCAGGGAGTCGGCACGCGAATAATTGAAATGATCATCCATCGTCTTCAAAATGATGGAATTTTTTGGATCGGACTCATTGCGGAAAAAGGCTCTCACGGATTTTATGAACCCATGGGATTTAAACAAATGCCCGACTCAATCCCCATGATACTGTCTAAACCATGAATTTTAAAAAACTCACCCCTGGTGATTATCCGGAATTAAAAAAATTTTTTATTAATCAGGAATATAGATTGTCCGCATATTCCCTGCCTTCAATTATTGTCTGGAGCACGGAATTTTTTCATCCCTGCGGTGCAGTGGATAACGACACGTTGATTGTGGGTGCTGAATTTAAAAAAGACCCGGACCGCCGTCATTTGATCATGCCGGTTTCCATCAACAGCGAATATGACCCGGAAAAACTGTACCATCTGGCCAAAAATACAGGCTATCATCAGTATTTTTTCGTACCCGAAGATTATATCAGCGCCTATGGAAAAGAGCAAATAGCTTCATTTTTTACCATTACCGAACAAAAAGCCTTTAATGATTACGTTTATTTAACCCATGACTTGGCAACACTGAAGGGAAATAAATATTCCAAAAAACGAAACCTTATCAACCAGTTCAAACGGGAATTTGTGGCTCGGAAACATGTAAAAACAGAGCCCATTACCAAAGATGCCGCCACAGAATGTATCGATTTTCTGGAACAATGGTGCGAAGAAAGAAACTGCGACAAAGAATCCCATGAAGAACTGTATTGTGAAAAAAAGGCTGCCATAAACACCATTGAAAATATAGATATTCTTGGCATCGACAGTCTTATGCTTCGCCTGGACGGCAAAATAAGTGCTTTTGGAATGGCTTCACGTCTCACATCCGATATGGGGGTTTTTCAGTTCGAAAAAGCTTTCTCGGAAATTAAAGGACTTTATCAATACTTCGATAACCTGTGTGCCAGAAAACTTTTCAATAAGTATACCTTTATCAACAAAGAAAGCGATATGGGTCTACCCGGCCTGGCAAAAGCAAAAAAATCATATTATCCGGTTATGATGCTTAAATCTTTCAAACTGGTGCTTATTTAGTGCCTGTCCGAAAACTCTGTTTCTCCCTCTCCCTTTGGGGGAGGGTCGGGGTGGGAGTGAATGATATCAGGAGGTTACCCTTCCCTCCCCCAACCCCTCCCGGAGGGAGAGGAGTTTTCGGACAGGCACTGCTATTTAGCAAAGCGTAATTTCCCAACTGGCCGCACCCTGCCCGAATACCAAGTCCTTTGGTGGATCTTTTGCGAACAAAAACTTTTTTTTCCACAAGCCAACTGAGAAAACGGGACACATCCTGCTCCGAAGGAGCTTCAAACAAAGAATCGGTTCGGCGATTATAGGGAATCAAATTCAGCTTCGCCCTTAGAGGTTTCAAATAATCAGCCAGTTGGTATGCATGTTCCTGACGATCATTCACGTGTTTAATCAGCACATATTCAATATAAACGGCCCCATTTTTTTTCAGGGGAAAATCCATGAGGACTTCACGAAGTCTATCCATGGAATAAACCTTATTAATCGGCATAATTTGGGAGCGTACCTGGTCGTTTGGAGCATTGAGAGACAAGGCCAGGTTTATTTGAGGCCAATTTAAAGCTGCCAGCTTTTTAATTCCGTCCAAAAGACCGGCTGTCGAAACAGAAATATAACGCTTTGAAATATCAAAACCCCGCTGATCTTCCATGACCAGAATGGCTTGCATTACATTATCAAAATTATCCAGCGGTTCTCCCATTCCCATAAAAACCACATTTCTTATATCAACATCAAATATGAACTTTGCGGTGAACACCTGCCCGATAATTTCTTCCACTGAAAGATTTCTAAAAAAACCAAGCCGGGCAGTTTCGCAGAATTTACATCCCATTTTACACCCGACCTGCGATGAAACACACAGTGTATTATGGGTGGCCATGGGAACAATGACCGACTCGATTTCCAGGCTGTCTTTCAGCCTTGTGACAAACTTGGTTAATCCATTTTCCTTTATTGTATCCACAACAGGATTCAGATTGACTTTGAGATCATGGCAAAGTTGAACGTATAATTTTTTCCATCGGACAATTTCAGGCGATTTTCCCAAATCGATGTTTCCATTGGAATAGATTTCCCGGAATAGAATTGCTGCATGATGAGCGCCTTTTCCATAACGTTTTTTCAACTCTGACACAAGTTCGGAAAAAGTCAGCTCAAGTAGTTTTATCTTTCCTGTATGGTTTTTCAAATCATTTACCCGAGGTTACCAATATCCTTGAGCGGTTCATGTTTTTTTGAAATGATTCCAGCCGGTGGGGAGGATCTGTTCTGTTTTGCCATTTGGAAATTCAAGTACCAACTGATCAGAGTCGTTGATTTCACCAATTTCGAACAAGGGAAATTCAAAGATTTCATGGTATTTTTTATAAAGTTTTTGCGCTCGATCCGGTGATACCGTAAACAGCAACACATAATCTTCACCACCATCCACGGCATATTTTACAGGATCCAGATTGAACTGCTTACAGAATATTTTCAGGTTTTCGGAAATCGGCATTTTTTCCGCATAAATTTTGGCCCCCACACGGCTTTGCTTCAAAATATGACCCAGATCCGAACTAAGCCCATCGCTGATATCGATAGCAGCATGAACACCACCAAAACCGCCCAGGAATTTTCCTTCCATAAGCATCGGCCTGGGTATCAAATGCGCATTTTTCAGAGCTTTTAAACCGTCCGATTCAGTTTTTATCCCATTGACAATCAAATGACATCCGGCCCTGCTGTCCCCCAGGTACCCTGTGCAGTAAATCAGATCTTTATTTTTTGCCCCATCCCGATACAATATCTCCTCTTGCGGGGCAGAGCCCACTACAACGACATTAATGACCAGATCTTTTGGAGATGCAGTGGTATCCCCGCCCAAAAGATTGACCTGAAAACTGGCGGCCAGGTATTTTATACCCTTGTACATATCTTCGATAAACTCAACAGAACAGTCCTCCGGAATCGCAATGCTGACAAAGGCTTCCCGTGCACTTGCCCCCATAGCAGCAATATCACTCAAATTAACTGCCAGGGCTTTATATCCAAGGTTGAATCCGGTTGTGGCATTTCTCAGGAAATGCACTCTTTCCACAAGCATGTCGGTTGTCACCAGCACCACTTCACCGGCAGATTGTATAAAAACAGCCGCATCATCACCAATAGCACGGATTACATGGTTTTCTTTATGCAGACACCCTTCGGACAATTTATCAATGAGACCGAATTCCCCGATTTCCTGAAGTTTCATACTTTTCACCTGCAGTGATTTAAGGGACGATATACCGGGCACCCTTTTCAAGATCCCCTGGTGTAATCGTATAAAGTGCATCCAGCAATTTCACCATGAATGTTCCCGGTCCAACAGCGCCCCTGCCTGCAATCTCTCCCGCCAACCCGAAAAAAGCCAGGGCCGACGCTACCGCACCAGGTACATCAGAAGCTACCGAAACAAAAGCGGCAATAATTGCTGTGGCCATGCATCCTGAACCGGTAATACAACCCATTAGAGGATGCCCGTTTAAAATTCGGATAACCCGGTTTCCATCCGTCACAAGATCTGCCTGGCCCGTAATGGCTAATGTGCTATTCAATTCTTTTGCAAGCTTTTTTGCAGCCATGCATGCATCATCAACCGAGTGACAGGAATCCACCCCTCTGGTTTTTGAGTCCCGGTTAACAAGGGATAAAATTTCGGAAGGGTTTGCCCGAATCACGCGTATATTGACTTTTTCAATCAGGTTTTTTGCCGAAGCCGTTCGAAATGTCGTCGAACCGGAGCCTACCGGGTCTAAAATAACCGGTAGTTGTAATTGCGATGCCTTTTTTCCGGCTTTCAGCATGGAAAAAACCCGGTCATCGGATAAAGTACCCAGGTTAAGAACCAGGGCATCAGACAAAGACAGCATATCCTCCACTTCGTTGTGTGCATGAGCCATCACGGGTGAAGCACCCACAGCCAGCAAGGCGTTGGCTGTGACATTCATGGTAACCAGGTTGGTGATATTGTGTATCAAAGGCTTTTTTTTACGAATTAATTTAAGACTTTCCGCTGCCTTTTGGCCAAAATCCAGCATATTCCTCTCCGGCTATAATGTAAAAGCTTGACAAACCATAGAAAAGCAAGTTACCAAATTTTAGATAAATAATATAGATTATTTCTTTTTAAAGCGTTAGCAATCAGTCGGAAACGAACTTATTTGCCTGGTTCAAATTAAAACAGGAGCACTAAGATTATGAAAAAAATAATATTTCGTATCGGGAAACTGGGGATTATGTTTCTAATTCTTCTACTTTTACCTGTTTATGTTTACGCCGATTCTGATTTTGATGGTGTTGAAACCGAAACAGGCTTTTACTACACGGTTCAACAAGGTGATACGCTGTGGGATCTTTCCCAGCGGTTTAATGACTCGGCGTGGATGTGGTCTGATTTATGGAGTCAGAATCCACAAATCCGCAATCCCCACATTATTTATCCGGGGCAAAAAATTCGCCTTTTACTTCGGCAAGATATAGAAAATTTTACCAAATTGGAACTTATGGATGACACAATTGAAAAACCGCATGATGAGTTTTTTCAGGAGCCGGTTTTTTATCGCTACAGTCCCATCGAAAGCATAGGCTTTATACTTCAAATTCCATTGGATCCGGTTGCATCCATTTTAAAAGCCGGTGAAGATAAAGAATTGATCAGTACCGGCGATATGGTATTTATTAAACACCTGAAGAAAGATTTTTTCAATATCGGGGATCAATATTTTACCTATCAAACCATTTCGCCGGTTATACATCCGGTAACGGGCAAAAATCTCGGTACCCAGTATCTTTTTACAGGTGTTGTTGAAATCACGCGTGTGGAACCTGATTTTGCAGTAGGCAAGGTTGTCAAAACATACAGGGCTTTACAGACGGGAGACTATCTGATGCCCTATAAAGCGCGTTCACCCGAAATTCCAATCACTGAAAGCCGGCACGGCCTATACGGCAATATCGTAGCATCGCAAAAGCTAATGCGCCTTTTTGGGGATGACACCATTGTTTTTATTGACAAAGGAAGTGCAGACGGGGCCAAGCCCGGACAAATTTATCCTGTATTTAAGCAAGATATGGTCGATATCGAAGGAAAACATAAAGAAAAAGTGCAGCTTTCCCCAATTCTGCTGGGTACCATCATCGTTCTTGATACTGAAGAAAGCACCTCAACGGTCTTGATTACGCATGCAAACCAGGGTATCCCGTTAGGAGCAGTTTTTGGAATTCCTCTACCTTAAAAAGTCCGTTTTATTAAGCACTTATTACTATGAATAAAAACCATAATTCAGCAACCCTTACCGGGCATGACATTGACCCAATGGCGCTCATTTCCGCCATCACAGACGGCCTTGTAATATTCGGCCAGGCAAAAGTGCTTTATGCCAACCCTGCTTTTTTAACCATGGTCGGCCTGAAATTCGGCGA
>SL_3KL_010_SEDDRAFT_10004510_pt1 | contig 12564 bp, 6 predicted proteins | sample SodLakKL_010_SED_2_FD_10381 | JGI IMG/M metagenome (IMG submission 10381)
TGCTCCCGAGGCCAGGTTGGAAAATCCGGTGGCAAAGGTCAGGCTGTCCCGGTTGGATTCGGCCTCTAAAAAGGTGCCAAATACTTCATAGTCCAAATAATAGACGTAGGGTGCATTAACATTGGCCTCTATCGAACGAGTGCTTTCCCGGTACCGCACAGAAGCCGTTATTTCTTCCATAGATTCCAGATCAGGTGCTATGACCTCCCTCAAAAACCGGGTGTCGGGAATTCGCATGCGGAAGTCGGCCTCCAGACCGGAGATCAGTAGTGTATCGGCCATTGTTGGATCGAGATAGCTGTTGATGTGAGCCTGGAGTCCTCCGGCAATTTTTTCGATGGAAGTATTGGCCGTGAGGTCCGCTTGTAAAATAGAGGACTGTATATCAAAAAAAGTGGTGAGGGAATCCAAATAGACCAGTGCCCGGAGTGAATCCATCACATAATGTGCATCGCCCTGCTGAACAAGCAGAGAATCCAGGCTGAAATCCGAATCCAAAATACCTGCATTGCCCTTACCTGTGGCGGAAAAACGCGTACTCACAATGCTGGAATCCTCCTGAACACCAAGTTCCCTTAGGTCTGCCTTTCGCAAATGGAGACCCACATCAAAGGCAAAATCGGTGGTGTCAAAAGTGAGGTTGGCTGCGAGGTTAAAGTTCAGCATCTCGCTCAGCAGATCAATTCCGGCATCCAGGTTTTTCTCGTGAAAAGTGGCATTCATCCGCAAGGGGCTGTAGTCTTTTCCACCGTGCGTCAACGTAGTCAGATCGGCACTCAAATCGGCATACATGGTATTGGGATCAAAACCCTGTCCGGTCAGCAAAACTCTTCCCGCAATAGCTTCCGGCCCCAGGCTGTCGGTATAATACGCAGCATCCAAAGCGTGGATCATCATGTCCAGACGGTAATTCGGTTCATCTGCAAACCCATCGAACTGCCCTTCAAACTCAATATTACCCTCCGGAATTACCAGCCCCATATCGAACAAAACCCTGTCGGCCGTACCCCTCATTTTTCCGGTAAGCAGTGCCCTGGAGGGAAGTGAGTAGGTGGTATCCTCCGGTACAAAATGTCCGAAATCGCGCTCCTCGGTGTAGAGGTGTACATTAGCAAGATTGAAAGTCATCTTTTCCGGTTCAGCAAGGTTACCCAGCCGGCCATTCAAACCGAGTTTGGAAGCAGCACCGACTTCGAGCGCAAACCGCTTCACATCCATGGCCCCGAGATTTCCGTTGACCTCTCCCCTGATTTTGGCCGGGTATTTCAAAAAATGCCCCATGTAGGGGTCGTCCTCAAATTCCGCTAAAAAACTCCGCATATCCTGATGACCCAGGACCGATTGTTTTAGATCCAGTGAAAAGCCGGTCTCAAGGGGCTCATTTATAAAGTGGTTGAGGGTTTGATAATTGAGTTCGGCAGTGGCTCCAATATTCGAATGAGGGGTTCTGACTCTGAAGTCTCTCAGGACTAACTGTTGGTCGTTGGCAAAAAAATCAAAAGCAAACTGACGTATATCGACGCTGCCCCCTTCAGAGACAACCAGTTCTTCCAGTTTGGCCTCCATTTGCCGGTCTTTTAAATGAATGTCTTTTAGCAAAAAACTACTGAGGGCCACATCCACATTAGAGGGATCGAATCCCTCCTGAACGGCTTCAGCAACCGGTTCCCGGTACCGCAAAGTGTGATCGGAAAAGTTAATTTCATTGATCTGTACCTCCCAGTCCGGCCATTCAAACTCCAGGGGGCCATCTTCGTCCACTGCCTCAGGAGGCAGCTCATCGCTTATTTCTTTCGAGGCAATTTTTCCATCGAATAAAAGACCTGAAATGGTGAGGCTCTCTAAAAACAGGCGGTTGGACTTTTCTCCACTTAAATCCGGTTCCAATTCCAAATCGTGCAGGGCCAAATTCTCAAACCCCGCCTTCAAATCAATGCCCTCTTCTTCATTAAAAAGGGTAAAATTTATGTTGGACCATTCCAGGTTTTCCAGGCTGACATGTGGCAGTGCGGCATCCTCTTCACCCGGTTCGGAGGGTGGTTCTTCATCGACGGGCTCAGCAGTGCCCCGGAATTGATTCACATCCACATTGAGGCCATCCATGAAAAAATGGTGGACTACGGGCTGAAATTGGGCTGTTTCAAGTGAACCAATATCCAGATTCAGGGTATTTAGTTTGGCTTCCAAATCCATGCCCCCGTATTTATCGTAGAGGTTGAAAGAGAGGTTGGAAAAATTAACTGGGGGAGGGACTATATCCCAGGAGGCGGGTTCTTCCTCTGTTGGCACATCCTCACCCTCACCGCCAAAGGTTTCCACCAGGAAGTCAAAATTAAAAGTGCCGGCGCTGTCTCTTTTCACAGTGGCACTCAAATCGCGCAGGTCAAATTTTCGGAACCGGACTTCATTGTCGAGCAGCGGCCTGATACGCACCCCGGTTTCCAAAGAACCGAGGTAAAACAAGCTGTCTTTTTCCAAATCGGACAGGTAAACACCCTCCAAAACCAGGTTACCACTGAAGGTCAAATAGAGTTTGGATATTTGGCAGTCGGCCCCGGTTTGATTCTCCACCCAGCTAGTAGCTCGGTCGGTGATCCACTGCTGAACAATTGGAGTTCTTATGAGTAAGACCAGGGTAATAAAAAGGGCGATCAGAGCAATTGTGGTCCAGCCAATAATTTTTAGAACCTTCCGCAACCACTTCCTCGCAAAGGACCCTCCTTTTGAACTGTCATTTTTCATAATTCTGCAAAAAACTAACTAATTACCTCTGGGTACTGTTGCGCAAGATAGCACTTTAGTTCGATTCTCAGGCCCATCTTTTATTTTGGCAAAAAAAATTCCAGATGGTCATAAAAGCCGATTTTCAAACCTAATATCCGGCCAATATGTTAGTAGGACCGAGGTTAACGAGCTCAATAATACATTTCAAGAAGATGACCGCATTTTTCCTGGCGATTGGCTGGCTGTTTTACTTTGCACTTCACAGTGTACTGGCTGACCTGAATGTAAAAGCTTCCATAGTTCAGGCATTGCCCAGTCTGGAAAAGTACTACAGGTTGGCTTACAACTTAATCTTCCTCGCGGGATTGTTAGGACTTTCGATACTTTCCATCAGCGAGTGGCACCTCATCTACGAAGCCGGAACCATCAGCCAAATTGTGGGCTCGCTCCTTTTCATCTGCGGGTTTTGGATAGGCTTTCAAACCGTCAGGACTTTTGATCTCCCTGAATTTTTAGGATTTAAACCCTCCGTTAGAGAACACACGGGAGCCTCAGAAAAAGGACTTATAACTACCGGGCTATACAGATATATGCGCCATCCATTGTACACGGGAACGATCCTGTTCTGTGCGGGAATCTTTTTTATGGTACCCGCCTGGCCGCTTGCGATTTTCATCATTTGCATGTGTATCTATCTGCCATTCGGCATATATTTCGAGGAAAAAAAGCTGATTCGAGAATTTGGGGAGGACTACATCCGGTATCAAAAGAGAGTTTCCCGCCTGGTTCCCGGACTGTATTGATCAGTCTTACCGGCTCCCTCATTTTTCGTACATTTGCCCTCCGCTTATCGAACAGGGATAAGAACTTGAATCGGCTTCACAAGCTGAAAGCCCGTTCACACCTAAGATAAATTTTTATAAAAAACCTTTGACCATGACCAGGTACATTATAATTCTGTTTTCAGCTATGCTTATTTTGACGCTCACAATCACGTCACTAAATGCCCAAAATATTACCGGATTTAAGGACAGCAGAGTTGCAGATCAGTTGCAATTCGAAGAGCGATTGGGTGAAAAAATCCAGTCAGAAACCTTCGCAGAACACCTCTACGAACTGACAAAAAAGCCTCACATCGCCGGCACCGAAAACAGCATGCGGGTGATAGAATACATTGCTGAGGCCATGGAAAATGCGGGACTCGAGGTGGAATTGCACCCCTACGATGTGCTGCTTGGAGAACCCGGAGAAATAAATATTACTATTGAAGGAGACCAGCCCATTCGACTTCAAAACAAAGAAAATGAATACGAGGAGGATCCCTGGAGTTCGCACCCGGAAGTAACCCACGGATGGAATGCGTATTCCGCTTCGGGAGAGGTAACAGCTGAAGTCGTTTATGTGAATTACGGTCGTATGGAGGATTTTGAAGAATTAGAACAAATGGGCATCGACCTGAGTGGAAAAATAGCACTCGCAAGGTACGGAGGCAATTTTCGAGGTTTCAAGGCAAAATACGCCGAAGAGGCCGGGGCTGCAGGGCTCATTATTTTCACAGATCCTCACGACAGTGGATTCAAACGTGGAGAAGTTTATCCCGACGGCAGGTTTAACGACGAGAGTGCCATTCAGCGCGGCTCTCTCCTCACCCTGGAGTATTACGGAGACCCTCTTACGCCATTTGAGCCTGCGCTACCACTGGATCACCCCGAAACTCCTGAACGTCTGGAAATTGAGGATACCGATCTCCCGCGCATCCCCGTAGCGCCTATCGGATATGGAGCTGCAGAAAAAATACTTGAGCGGATGTCAGGTGATCCCGCACCAGATCCCTGGCAGGGAGGGCTTGACCTCACCTATGCCATTGAAGGCGGCAGTGATTTGAAAGTGACCCTGGATGTAGATCAACCACTGGAGATCAAGCGCATAAAAAACATTACCGGAAAAATAGTTGGAAGCGAATACCCGGATGAGTGGATTATCCTCGGTTGTCACCACGATGCATGGACCTTTGGCAGTGCCGATCCAAACAGTGGAACAGCCTTGTTATTGACCCTTATTGAAGGACTCTCAGAAATGTTACAAGACGGTTGGCAACCGCGCAGAACACTGGTTTTTGCCCACTGGGATGCAGAAGAATTTGGCCTGATTGGAGCGTCTGAATGGGTGGAGCACCATCTGGAAGAATTAATGGACAAAACCGTCATGTATATCAATGCAGATATGTCGGTTACAGGACCAAATTTCCGTGCCGCTTCAACTCCCTCCCTGCACAGTGCCATAATGGAGGCATCTACCGCAGTAATGCACCCCGACACACAACTCACGCTCTATGATTACTGGCTGGGTGACAGTGACAGGCAGGAACCGGGTATTGGCAGATTGGGTTCGGGTTCGGATTTCGTTCCCTTTATTCATCGCGCCGGTATTCCCTCAGCTCAAATAAGCATGAGCGGAAGCGTACCCGTTTATCACTCCACCTATGATAATCTCCATTTTTACGAAACATTCATCGATCCGGATTACAAATACGGGCCTGCTTTGGCGCACTACTACGGGGTGCTTTCCACACGTTTTGCCGATGCGGATGTCCTACCTTTTGACCCCGTCAGAACTGCAGTAGCCCTCAAGGGAATGAAAAAAGAAATCATCGAAATTGGCGGTGAAGGGGTATTTGACAACTCCAATTTTGGGGAATTGATTGAACTTTTTGGGGAAACCGGCGGCTACTACCATACTGTCCTGCGCAACTTCACCTCCGGCAACCACACCCCCACAAAGATCGGAGCTATCAACCGAATTTTACTTCAAATGGAGCGCAACTTCATAGTGGAAGAAGGCCTGGAATTCAGACCGTGGTTGAGAAACCTCGCCGTCTCCCCCGATCCATTCAGGGGTTATGCAGCATGGGCCCTCCCGCTATACAGGTATTCAATCGAAAAAGACCTGTTGGAAGATGTAGTCCACATGCATCAAGTCCATCAAATTCACACCGAAATGCTCATGGGAAATGTTCAGGATATCTCTGCGCTGATGGATTTGCTGCTTCAGTGAGAAGCGGTTTCCAGTAATGAATTGGTGAGTCTGCTGGCTCAGTTGTGAATTGGTGAATCTGTGAGTTTGTGAGTTATTTTCATCCGCTACCTCCCTTCAGTCGGCAGTATATCTAATCGCGGGGATGGTTAATTTTTGAGGATTTTTCTGAAAAAAAGATTTGAGGCTACAGGGAGAACCAGTCAAATCTAATTGGCCATTCTTCCAGCCCCCAAAACACGCAATTCACTAATTGCCTCACCCGACGCCAAACACCACACCCGATTTGTCCATTGTCCACTGTCCATTAATTTCTCTGTGATCTCTGTTCCCCTGTGGTGGTCCATTTTTCAGTTGCGAATTGGTGAGTCTGTGAGTTTGTGAGTTCTTTTTTAAAGGCGAAATTCCAGCGTGGTCGGATGTACATCCAGTTCTAGAAATTGTAAAATTTGGAGGATAATTCTACCTGGCGGATATCTATTGGATACCTCCCCTACCCAATTTTCAATCGCAAAACCCTTTGCGACCTTTGCCTCCTTTGTGGCCTCTGCGAGAAACCAACTCCTAACCAAGGAATTACGCCACGTTTTCTAATCCGTGACGGGGTATTAGAACTCTCGCCCTACCCCCTAATTCGTAATTAAAATATTCGTAATTCGTAATTGAATAACTCGTAATTCAGGCGAAATCTCCTAAATCATCTACACCATCCGTAATGCCGTCAATTCTACCAACCTTACATCGGCGGATACACGAAGCTGGCCTGCAGTCCCAGTGGTATTCCAATCCACCAGTAAATGAGCAGGAAGATGGTCCAGGCTATGGTGAATATAATAGAGTACGGAATCATCATGGATACCAGTGTACCGATTCCTGTGTCTTTCACATACCGTTGACAAAAGACCACCACCAATGGGAAATAAGGCAAGAGCGGCGTGATGATATTGGAAACCGAGTCACCCACCCTGTATGCAGCCTGTGTGAGGTCAGGAGAAATTCCCAACTGCATCAACATCGGTACAAAAATCGGAGCTATAAGCGCCCATTTTGCCGAAGCTGAACCAACCAGCAGGTTAACCACCGTTGTCAGCAGAATAATTCCGACAATGGTGACCTGACCGGGCAATGCCAGTGCCTGCAGGAAGTTAGCACCTTTAATTGCTACCAAAAGACCGATATTTGACTTGCCAAAAGCATCGATAAATAAGGCGCAGAAAAAGGCCATTACGATATAGTAAGCCATGCTGTTCATCGCCTTGGTCATACTGTCCACGAGGTCTTTGGAGTCTTTGAACATCCCGGACATATATCCGTGTACGACTCCCGGAATGACAAACAGCAGAAAGATGAGCGGAACAATGGCCTGCATCAATGGCGCCTGAAAGGAAACAAGCGAACTTATCTCGGGATTATCGTGATTCTGGTCTCGCAATGCGGAGGCCTCGGGCCAGGCCCAAATAAAAAGTCCAACAATGCCCGCAATCATAGCAACGCTACCCCAGATAAATGCTCTGTTCTCGCGGGGGGTCACCTTTTCCATTTTGGGCAACTCCTCCTCGTCGGCATCAATTTCTACATTGGATAATCGGGGCTCAACGATTTTATCCGTGATATACCAGCCCACCAGAACAATCAAAATGGAAGAGATTGAAGTGAAAAACCAGTTATTGAGCGGGTTGATCAACATGTCCTCGTCATATATCTGCGCGGCTTCCTGGGTAAAGCTCATCAAAAGCGGATCAATACCTGAGGGAATGAAGTTGGCGCTAAATCCACCACTAACACCCGCAAAAGCTGCTGCAATTCCGGCCAGTGGATGTCGCCCAGCTGCGTAAAATATAACCCCTCCCAGCGGTATCACAAGTACATAACCCGCATCAGCCGCAGTGTGACTGACAATGGCCACGAGTATCAGCATTGGGGTCAGGAGCGAATTGGGAGTGAAATTCAATAACTTTTTCAAGCCCACATTGATAAATCCGGAATGCTCGGCCACACCCACACCGAGCATTGCGACAAGTACAATACCCAGGGGTGCAAAAGTCACGAAGACTGTGACCATTGTTGCAAGAAATTCTGCCAAACTCTCACCCGTCAATTGATTTTGTACCAGCAAAGCCTCACCCGTCCTGGGGTCAATTTCACCAAAATCAAAAGGGGCCAAAGCCGCTGAAAACACCCAAACTATTACCATCAGGTAGAAAAACAACATGGCGGGATCAGGCAACTTATTCCCCGTCCTTTCAATCCAGTTCAAAAACCGATCTACCAAAGATTTTGTCTTCTTCTCTTCGCTCATAATATTTTTGACTTAGTTGAATTCAGTGGCGTAATATTAGAAGTTTTTCCCGAATTATAAAAAAGCCATCGGTACATAAACTCCTCATTCGGGCAAAAAAAGTGGGGTAATTTGATGTCTGGTAACACCAAATAACAATCACATCTTATTGGTTTTCAACGGGTAAAAAAAAGGCGGAATTTAATTTGATGAAGGGTCAATTTCCAGGATAATTTTTCCGCGGGTCCTCCCTTTTTCGTTCTCAGAAATGGCATCTGCAACCTGCTCCAGGGGATAAGTATTGGAAATAGTCAATCGGATTTCCCCACTGTCCATTTTATCCAGTAACCAACTCATTTGTTCCCTGTTGGGCTTCAGCATGTAGGTCTTGCATTTTTTGGATGAAAAAACCGAGGTGAAAACCTGGCGCAAGAACATTACCGGGTCCGGCATGGTGTTAAGATACGTGCCTTTAGATTTAAGGAGCGGTTTCATAGTTTTCCAACTGTGTGCATTCACGGCGTCAAAGACCAGATCGAATCGCTCCTTTAACTCTGCGGGGTTTTCTTCTGTGTAATCGATCACCTTTTGGGCACCCAAAGACTTCACATAATCCACATTCGCAGTTGAACAGACGGCGGTAACCTCAGCTCCGAGGAGATTTGCAATTTGAACCGCAAAAGAACCAACGCCTCCCGACGCGCCAATCAAAAGCACCTGACTGCCCTCGCCCACATTCCCTTTTTCGGTTAGACATTGCAGGGCGGTTAATCCGCAAATGTAGGATCCTGCAGCATCCTTAAGCGACACTCCCAATGACACTTTGCAACAATTGGTTTCCGGCACTTTGACAAACTCGCTGTAGGCACCTCCTTTCAATCCTGTGGTAAGTACGACCCTGTCACCAGATTTGAGGTTTTGCACCTGACTGCCCACCTCTGAAACTACTCCTGAGGCCTCAGAACCAAGACTCATCGGGAATTTTGAACCTGTGACCATTTTCATCATTCCACACCGGACTTTCCAATCAAGTGGATTTACCCCGGCATAACTGACCTTTACCACCACATCATTATCACCAGGGGTAGGGAATGAACGCTCTACCAATTCGACCACTTCATATCCACCGAATCTATTTATTTCTACTTTTTTCATCTGGCATTGTTTTGTCAAATATAAGGAACACCTCGAACTTTTACAAAAAGTTCTGATACTGAAAGAAGAAGACACCACCTATGATAAAAAGATGAATAATCTCAGCGGTCAGCGGATTTTCAATGCGAACAATGCTGTCTTGGAGTAATAAGGAGAGAGGCAGGGCTACCAAAATCATGTGTTGCAATTCCACCCCTTCAAAAAACAAGGTGGATGCAGCAAAAACCAGCAAACTCCAATACAATATATCGATGTTCTTTTTTGATCGAAGTGGTTTTTTGGACAGGTAGAACTGGTAGTTAGCCAATGCCAATAAAATCGCTGTACTGAGAATTAACAGTGGTACAAATGAGGAGGCTTCTATCGGAACAAAAGGAATGTGGAAATGCACTGGAACTGCATAGTGCTCAAGGAAAATTCCCGCATCCATGCCGACTGCATATCCAATTGCAAAAGTCAGGAAATAGGTTACCAAAAGACCGTTAAACATGAGCAACCAGTCCTTTCCTTTTACAGGCTTCAGTATAAAAGCACCGATTATAACAATCAGCATCCCGGCTATAAAGGGAGCGTAAAAAAGAGCAGCCACCCCGGTCCAAAATCCCGCATTGAAGAGTTTGCCAGTATCCTGATGTCGCTTGTAGGTTTGAAAAAGGGCATTCAGAGCAAACAGAAAAAAAAGCATGCCGATACTCAGGGCACTCAGGTGTTGAAACTCGGGAAAAAAGCTGACAAAAATCAGGTAGAGAACACCCGGAAACAAATTGATTTCACTCCCAATCCGAAAGACGATACTCAAGCGATTGATCAGTATAGCCTGAAAAAAAATCAGGAATACATAAAAAATCGAAGACCATATCGGGTACTGCGTCCAAAATGGCTCAATCCACGAACTAAATATGCCGTCCGAGTCCGTATGCACAACTTCTCTATCCCTAAAGAAAACCCGGTGATTAAGCACCAGGGCATAGGGAAACAGCATTAAGCTGTTTAATAGCTGATTGGACTTGAAAAACTGTAGCACTTTGCAGTGATTTCTTTTGAATAATACTGCGTCAAAAGTATAAATTTTTTCGGGCGTGTGCTAATTACATTTAAAATTCACCCCGCTTCATGGCATAAGTCCATGCGATTGTTGGGAAAGAATCCACCAATGAATCTTCTGGTAGATGGTATCAATCCTCGGGCAAATAGTATTCCACAAGCGTAACAAAATCCTCCGGATTATCGACATCTCTGGCACCCACCTCATAAGTTTCAATGAAGGGAGGGTCAAAATGGAGATTGTTTTCCTCCAGGTATTGACGGATGGCCCGATGGGCATCTACTACATCTTCTACCGGGCCGTAGTGCCTGGCAGAGACGACCTCACCGCGTCTTAAAAACTTGAGCTGAAGACCTCCTGGTGATGTCTGCAAATCCCTGTCAATCCTGACTGCGGCAGCCATATCAGCCATCTCCTCATCGATATTCAGGTCGTAATACAAAGTGGAAAAAGGAAATCGCCTCAATCTCTCCTGCTGAATAAAATAATCCAGCCGGGGGAAGTTCTCGTTGCTGAATTCATTCATCTCCTCAAATGGCCGCCTGCTTCTCACCATCAAGTAATTGCGCTCAATGACGGGCCTCCTTTCGATGTAGAAACCATCTATCAGAGCTACAAAATCAGACTCCGCCTCCTCCTTGACCAGCTCCATAGTTTCACCCAGCATATTGGACCATCGATTTCCCGGTCTGAAAACCCATCCAATAAATCGACTCCAACCACTTTTTTGAAGGGTTGAGAAGGTGTTGATAGTGGTTCCTGCACTGGTGGAAGTCAGGAAAAAATTGGTGTGGACAGAATGCCGCAGGGGCTTGTAAATATCCACATTTAAACTGGTTGCCACTTCAGACAGGGCTGGTTCATCCACCAGGAGTCTTCCGTAACCCTTGCCACGAGAATTTTCCTGCTCCACGGTCTGTATTCTTCGGCCTGTTGCCTCTGAGAACCACTGCGCCATAGAGACATCATCAGACATACGGGCCTGCAATTTATCCATGGGTTCTTTAATGATGTACTGCTCTTCAATGACCACTTCAGCCGGTTGGAGAATACCGATGATAACCACAACGGCCAAGAGGCCCAGAATCACGGCAAGTATTTTCTTTATCATCAATCCCTTTTTAATTCGATTTGAAAACGATTTTATGCCCGGGGGCGTACCTCCCGGTTTCACAATATTTTGTACAGAAGCGAATTTTGTCCAATCTATCCCGGGAACAACCCGATCAATCTTGTAAACGTGGCAATGTCATGGAACAAACCATCTCCCGAAAATTTCCTGATTTTTATCAGACCACAAATGTAATTAGTTCACTACAATGATTTGGTCAAAGTCATTTGTTCCACTATAAAAAAATAGAGGATAGTTTACTTTTGCGGAAAAAAACAGACCCCTGCATGAAGCTTATTCTTTTCATCCCCATAATGCTCGCCTGCCTGCTGCTTACTATACCGGGACAGAGTGCAACCCACCAACCTCTCGACACCCTTGTCTTTTCAGGAGATACCATCTGGGTCGAATCTTACATTATTCCGCTGAAATTGCACGAAACAGGCAGGGACATCCAGGTACTTTCCAATGAGACAATTTCTTCCCTTCCCGCCTCCAGCCCAGACGAGCTTATGCGGTACATTCCCGGCCTTGAAATTCAGTCCAGAGGGCCGGCCGGGGTGCAATCAGACCTGTCTTTGAGGGGCAGTACTTTTTCGCAAGTGCTTGTTATGGTGGATGGAGTTCGCTGGAACGACCCACTCACCGGCCATTTCAGCGCAAGCCTTCCGGTTTCGGTTGGAGAAATTGACCGCATCGAAGTAATCAAGGGACCGGGCTCGGCTCATTACGGTGCAGATGCCATGGGTGGAGTCATCAATATAATCACCAAAACGGCAGCCGGGAGTTATGATGGGGTCTATTCATTTACCGGTAATCTCTCCGCAGGCAGCAAGGGCTACCGGGGAGGAAGAGGGAATTTCCACTTCAATCCCGGTAAAAACACCACCGTTTCCGGGGGACTTGAACACCAAAGTGCAGACGGACACAAGGCGCTGGATGGATCACTTTACTGGTTTGACATATCATCGGCCACCCTGGCATTGCGCCACCAAACAGATGGGGATTGGGAAATTTTTTACCGAATGGCTGCCGACAGAAGGGATTTTTCCGCCCGCTATTTTTACACCGGCAATCCACTGGACGAAGCAGAGGAATACACTCGAGTACTTTACAACCACCTACAAGTCACCAGAACCGGAGACAGGGGAAGGACCGCCATCGATATTTCGCATAAGAGAAACAGGGACCGGTTCATCTTCAATCCGGATTTCCCAC
>SL_3KL_010_SEDDRAFT_10004511_pt1 | contig 12564 bp, 12 predicted proteins | sample SodLakKL_010_SED_2_FD_10381 | JGI IMG/M metagenome (IMG submission 10381)
TAATTGTGGGTCTTTCCATGTCTGCATAAAAATACCGGTAACCTGGTAACCTTCATTAAGCAAACGAAAAGCCGTCACAGCACTATCAACACCCCCACTGAGTGCAACGTACACTTTTTTTTGTTCAGTCATGACGACTATTTTACCTTATCCAGCGCCACGACTGTTATAATCAAACTTAACAGATTGATCGCATAAACACACTGGAAAAAGGATACGGTTTGATACCCTACACAGATACCCATTGCCACTTAGATTTTCCGCGCTTTACCGAGGATCGCCAGCAAGTCATAAACCGCGCCTTGAAAGCTGGCTTGGTTTGGATTCTGAACCCGGGCATTGATCTTCACACCAACCAGGCGGCAATTGACCTGGCCAATGCTTATCCCCAACACATTAGCGCAGCAGTGGGGATCCATCCCAATTTCGGTCAGCCATGGACTGCTGATATCTTACCGACATTGAGAGATCAAGCTGTAAAACCAGGTGTTGTCGCTATCGGGGAAATTGGACTGGATTTTTATCGGGAACATACACCCATTCCACAACAAACCAAGATGTTTGAAGCCCAATTAAGCCTCGCAGAAGAATTAGCACTCCCCGTGATTCTCCACAACCGTGATTCCTCTGAGGACCTGATCCGTATCATCAAAGATTGGCACCAGGGATTGATCAACATGAAACACCCCCTGGCTACACGCCCGGGGGTTTTCCACAGCTTTAGTGGCGATCATCAAACTGCACTAGCAGCACTGGAGATGAACTTTTACATCGGTATCGGTGGTCCGATAACTTTCAAAAACGCTGCGGACCTCAAGGNGATCACCCGCAATCTACCTTTAGACCACCTGTTACTAGAGACAGATGCACCCTTCCTTACACCACATCCTCATCGTGGTAAACGCAACGAACCAGCCTACATCCCATTGATCACTGAAGAGATCGCCCGGTTACATCAGATAACGCCCAAACAGGTTGCTGAGGTTACCCATAATAATGCCTGCCGGTTGTTCAACCTGTCTTTTAATGGTCATTAAAACACTGACTTGAATGTTCAGGTCGTGACATCCTCATTAGTACCAACAGCAAGATTTAATTGAGAATTTCTTTCAAATTGTGCGTAACAGCATACGCAGCTGCTTCAGCTCGATTGCTCACACCTAATTTTGAGAGAATGCTGCTTACATAGTTTCGAATAGTACCTTCTCCCAGGAACAATTCATCTGCAATTTCACGATTTGTCTTTCCTTTAGAAACCAAAGCTAAGACATGCTTTTCCTGCTGGCTGAGGTTGGCGAAGGCAGCCGCTTCTTCTTCTTTTCCAACACGACGGACTTCCTGAAAAACCCTTTGAGTAACAGCTGGATCAAGCAGNGCATCACCTCTGCAGGCAGCTTCAATGGCTGCAATCAGACCCTCAGCACCTATTTGTTTAAGCACATAGCCACTGGCTCCGGCTCGGATGGCGGAAAAAAGCATCTCGTCCTCTGCATAGGATGTAAGGATGATTACCCGTACCTTTGGCCACCGTGCAGTTATTTCCTGGCAGGCATCAATACCCGAAGTCCCCGGCAAACGAATGTCCATCAAGACCACATCTGGCATAAATTCTTCTACCTTTTCGATGGCGTCTTTCGCTGAACCTGCTTCTGCAATCACCTGGAATTGATCATTGTGCTCCAAAAGCGATTTCAAACCAAGTCGAACAACCTCATGATCATCTACCAATAAAATATATTTCTTTTCCATTTTCGGCCACTTCCTTTAGGTAATGTCCTCGCGTTTGTAATCTAAGAAACGATATCCCACACCACGCTCTGTTAANATATAAACCGGGTTAGANGGATCTTTCTCAATTTTCTTGCGCAAATAATTGATATAAAGACGTACATAATGAGGCTCATCCCGGTATTCATAGCCCCAGACTTTGGTCAAAATTTGGTCATGGGTTAACACCCAACCAGCATTTTGTATGAGATGATACAACAAACGATACTCAGTTGGACGCAATTTAACCAATTCATCATCGACCCAAACTTCACGCCTACCAAAATCGATCTTCAACCGCTCATCAACCTCAATGACACCTGTATCACTTTCTTCAAACGCTGCACCCCTCCTTAGGACGGCCTTCACCCGGCTGACGAGCTCTCTTGGACTGAAGGGTTTGGTGACATAATCATCGGCACCTAATTCCAATCCCTTAACGATATCTTCTTCTTCACCCTTTGCAGTTAACATGATCACTGGCACCTGTCCTAATTCGCGGATGGTGCGTAACACTTCAAATCCATCAATATCAGGCATCATCACATCCAATAGGATTAAGTCAGGCAGGGAATCACGCAGCCGATCTAGTGCTTCTGTGCCATTGTAAGCTTCGATCACCTCGAAACCATCTTGTTCGAGGTTCAAGCGGATAAAACCCACCATCCGACGTTCGTCATCTACTACCAGTATCCTAAATTTACGTGAAGGTTTATCTTGCATTTGAACTCCTGTTTTCTTCAAATAAACTCATCCCAATCGTTCCACCAAAACTAAACTGATGTTATCTGGCCCACCTGCTGCATTGGCAGCATCAACCAATTCACAAGCAATATCATCAGGGTCTTTTTGATTATTAAGTATCTGTATCATCTCTTGCTGATCAACCACACCCCACAAGCCATCTGAACAAATTATCAGTCGCTCACCAGGTTGTAAAGAGAATTTCTCAATGTCCGGTTCAAATGGATCTGATTGCCCCATGGCACGGTAAAGAACATTTCTATTAGGATGGTTTTCAGCTTCACTTTCAGCAATTTCACCCAGGTCTACGAGGCGTTGTACGAGCGAGTGATCCCGAGTTTTCAAGGACATTTTTCCATCCACATCAATCACAAATAAACGACAATCACCAACATGTGCTGAGTACAAATCATCACCCAGGGCAACCACCAGGGTTAATGTTGTGCCACCACCAGGAACTCTCTGCATGATTAATTTTTGAGCTGTTTCAACGGCATCAAGCAAAAATTGCTCGATCTCAGATTGTGAAAATGATTTTCGCTCAAATAAAAAATCATTCTGGATTTGATCCATCAAGTGCTGGCTGACACCCTGTGCAGCCAGATTACTGGCTAATTCACCACTTTGATGGCCCCCCATACCATCTGCAACCAAATAAATCCCGAAGGCTATCGATGAATCTAACCCTCCCAGCATGCTATTTAAGACAAATAAAGTATCCTCATTATGTGCCCGTTCTTTACCAGGTGATTGACAACAAGCCACCCTGTATTTTGAAACAATATAACTCGATTTCATCGCTTGATTGTTATAAGCCAAACCTTGCGTCTTTATTCTGGATTTAGATTTACCTTTCGGTAAATGGCTCTTAGGTAATTGGCCTTGTCCTCTTTTTTTAAGATTCTTCATGAACTTCCACACAAGCTATGCTCCAATACTTAAAAATAAAACTGAGACTAAGTCATCTGATTTGATCGGGTTGAACAGGATGTGATGAAATTCTATCTAATCTGTAATCCATCACAAACTCAATTCAAAAAAATTTTCAAAACTACTCAGCCTGAAATGGAATCGGGCGGGCNGCTTCACCGCCNGGGTTGCCAGAGTAGTACGATATTTCAATCCACATTCTCTTTTATTGGCGTAAGAAAATCAGCCGCTGACCATCCATTTCGGTCTTNATCATAAGGTGCTTCCAAATGCCACCAGGTATAACCATCATTTAACTCAGGACCATCAATNACTAGAAACACCTCTGATTCCATCGCAGAGAAATTGACTGAACCATCCAGACCCGGTTCACCACGCATCCTCAGACCTGCTGTACCAGTACCTGTAACCTGTACATAAACACCGACACCGATCACACCTTCCGGCAAGAAGAAAATTGAAGTTGGTGTTGGGGTTGGGGTTTGGGTCGGGTTTAACACTGTAGGGGTCAGGGTCGGTGCAACAATCAAGGTAACTTCAGGAACCATCGCTACAGGGGGAGTAGTATCTCGACCTAGAAACAAGATAACCACACCGATGATCACCAAACCAACCAGTAACAATCCTGCTGTAACCAGCGTAATCGGGTTGAGAANAGTTTTCAATGAAATATTTTTGCCTTGTTCTGTCATTTTTCGTTTTACCAAATACTATCAGATAAATCTAATTATAGCGCAAACTTCTCTTTAANAAGAATAAGCGTAAACAGTGTGCCTTTGTCAACCTATTGACTTTTGNGTAAAAAATGACCATATAAGGGTGATATGTTATAATTCATCAAAGAAACCAGGCAGATATGGAAGATACGACATTACTCAGTGGACGCTACAAGTTATTGCACCCGATTGGTTCGGGAGGCATGGCAGTTGTATACAAAGCACTTGACGAGATGCTGGAACGAACGGTGTCAGTAAAGATCCTTCGAGAAGATCATTCCGGGGATCGTGATTTTCGCGATCGGTTCAGACAAGAGGCAAAAGCTGCAGCAAACCTGTCACACCCAAATATTGTTACCGTTTACGATTTCGGTTTTGACGATAATAAAGTCTTCATCGTGTTTGAATATGTCGATGGAGATGACCTAAAAACACTGATCCGTAAACAGAAGTTCAGTATCGAGGATACAGTGGGACTGATGGCGCAAGCATGCGCGGGCATTGGCTATGCACATCGAGCTGGACTGGTTCACTGTGACGTAAAACCGCATAATATGCTTGTATCAAGTGATTTTCGCCTTAAGGTGACCGACTTTGGTATCGCCCGGGCTCTGGCAACAATCAACCCCGATGAACAGAGTGACATCGTTTGGGGTTCTCCCCATTACTTTTCACCCGAACAAGCTGCTGGTGGCGCACCCTCACCAGCTTCAGATGTTTACGCATTAGGTGTAATTCTATACGAAATGCTCACCGGTCGCTTACCATTTGAGGCAAGTGATTCATCAGATCTAGCCANAATGCATCGGGTTGNAACCCCACCACCGCCAAGGCAGCTTAACCCATCCATCCCGGNAGCCCTGGAAGAAATTACATTAAAAGTNCTTTCGAAAGAGCCTGCTGCACGNTATCGAACAGCAGATCAATTAGGACGTGTCCTCTTATCCTTTGGCAACATCAACCAAGACAAGACCGGACCAATNGTGCTGCCACAAGGGAAAAAATCCGGTGAAATTAAACCTTCACCTGCCCCTACTCCTGTTAAACCGCAAACCCAGGTCGATTCTCTCCCAATCTTGGNCGAAGATTGGTACGAATCCGAAGTGGAAGAAGAGAATAATCCTGTGGATGTTGTCACCTGGATATTAGGTTTGTTAGCATTTACAGCTGTGTTTGGTTTGATCCCATTTTGGCTTTATATTTATTTTTCCATTAACCCATAATAAGTAATTAAAGGTAAAGTAATCTTATGTCAACAATCATCGCGCCATCCATACTTGCCGCCGATTTAGGCCGATTAAAAGATCAGGTACAGGAGGCTGAAGCTGGCGGCGCAGATTGGATCCATGTGGATGTTATGGATGGAAGCTTCGTGCCTAACATCTCCTTTGGTCCCAGTATTGTTAAGACTGTACGAAAGGTTACTGAGCTTCCCCTCGATGTCCACCTGATGATCGTAAACCCCGAGCGACATATTCAGGCATTTGTTGAGGCAGGGGCAGACAACATCACAGTTCATTACGAGACCTGCCCCCACATTCAACGCACCCTGGACAGTATTCGCGATTATGGTGTAACACCATCAATCGTATTAAATCCAGGCACACCAGTCAGCTGCTTGCGTGAGTTAACCCATGATTTTGCAATGGTCTTGCTGATGAGTGTAAACCCTGGCTTCGGCGGGCAATCATTCATCCCTGGTATGCTTGACAAAATTTGTCGAACTAAAGCTTTGCTGGATGAAACAGGGTCAAAGGCCCAAATTCAGGTAGATGGTGGGATTTATGCTGGCACGATCAAAGACTGCTTCGAAGCTGGTGCAAGGAATTTCGTTGCTGGGTCTGCTATCTTCCGGCACAAAGATGGGATTTCCGCTGGGATTGATGAATTACGTGCAGAACTTGATTAAATCCTTTTTAAACGCAAAAATCGCGACATCTTGTCGCGACTTATGCAATGAACTGGTGTTAAACCATCTTAGAGGATTTGACAAGTGTACGAATACAGCGGGTACACAAGGTTTTCTTAACCATATGCCCGTCCTGGTAAACGGAAACCTTTTGAAGGTTTGGTTTGAATTTTCGCTTGGTTGCCCTCATCGAGTGGCTCCGATTGTGACCAAAGGCGGTCTTTTTGCCACATTTCTCGCAGGTCGCCATGATTTCGTCCTTTCACAACTTTAAGATATAATGTACAAGTTTGTTTCTATTGAACCAAACAGCAGATCATTTTACCATACTAAACATAAAGGTTCAAGCAAGTAAGGTGAAAAAATATGTCTGAAACAGAAAACATGCACAACGAGTTAGGCAGCATCCAAATCCAAAAAGACGCGATTGCATCAATTGCACGTCAATCAACGCTTCAATCCTACGGCGTTGTCGGTTTAGCCCCCAAGAATTTGATCGAGAATATCCGTCAAATGATAATAAAAGATGCTAAATACGGTGTAGAGGTTGCTTATGCGCATGATGGGTTATTGATTGACCTGTATATTGTGGTTGAATACGGTACGCGGATAAAAACAATCACCTCAAGTATTGCCAGCAGTGTTAAGTATAATGTCGAAAAAACTGTTGGTCTTCCAGTACGTCGTATCAACGTCCATGTCCGTGGACTGAGAATCAGTAACATGGATTAAAAGGTCTTATCCGAGTTGATTACCCATGTTATTAAATTTCATTATTTTGGAGAATTATGAGTGCTGCTGAATTAATTAAGTTGAGTACTGATGAACGTCATAAACTAGTTTCAGTACCCATTGATGGTAAAGGTCTTAAAACATTGCTGGAAGCGGGGATGTTGTGGCTAAAAACTAATCAACAACTCGTCAACAGTTTGAATGTGTTTCCGGTGCCCGATGGCGATACCGGTACAAACATGGTACTGACAATGCAAGCTGCCTTTGATGAAGTAGAGAACTCAGGGACCGTAAATGTGGGGCAATTGTCCCACGCCATTGCCCGGGGTGCTTTGATGGGTGCCCGAGGTAATTCTGGTGTGATCCTATCACAGATCTGGCGAGGTTTTGCCCGTGCACTTGATGAACAACCGACCATGAATGTGGAGAACCTATCAGCAGCTTTAAGTGAAGCCAGGGCAACGGCTTATAAAGGTGTTGTCCGACCAGTAGAAGGCACCATGTTGACCGTGATCAGCGACATTGCTGAACAGGCAGAAGTATCTTCCAAACGCACAACCAGTTTCTCAGAAGTATTGGCAGATATTGTTGATGCAGGCAACGCTTCATTGGAGAGAACACCAGATTTATTACCCATCCTTAAACAAGCCGGTGTTGTCGATTCGGGTGGAAAGGGCCTGTTGTGCCTTTTTGAAGGAATGTGGCGATTCATAAATGGCGATCCCTTAGACAAACCACTGGCTGAGGCGATGCCATTATCCAAAATGGATCTGGAGGATGCCTTCGACGCTGTTGAGCCAGGACAGGATTACGAAGTTGTGATTGACTTCACCCCAAAGGATACCTTCAACCTGGAAGCTTATTATGAAGAATTATCCAAAATTGGTACCTCCATTCAAGTTGGTGAAGGTGATGGTCTGTATCGCATGCATATCCATGTGCCAACTGACAACCGCTACCAACCGATCGACCATACCATGACCTTGGGCACGGTCAGNAAGGTGATGATTGAAAACCTCGTTGCACAAATGGAGGAAAAGAATAATAGTCATCATCCACGGTTGAAACTACACCAGGTCCAACCTGATGAAACGGCTGTTGTGGCTGTTTCACCAGGGCCCGGACTCAGCCGCATTTTTGCCAGTCTTGGCGTTGCTTCGATTGTTGCCGGCGGACAAACCATGAACCCAAGCATTAAGGAGCTGCTTGCCTCCTTCGAAAATTTGCCAACAGATAAAGTCATCATCTTACCCAATAACAAAAACATCATCATGGCAGCCAAAGAAGCAGCTTCAATGACGGTTAAGAATGTCGCAGTTATTCCAACAATCAGCGTTCCCCAGGGTCTCTCAGCAATGTTCCGCTTGATCCCTGATCTTGATTTTGATGAAAACGTGACATCCATGAACGAGGCCATTGACGATGTGGAAACGGGAGAGATCACCATCGCTACCCGAACAGTTGAAGTTGATAATGTACAGGTTGAGAAAGGTCAGGTGATTGCCCTACATAATGGGAAACTGATTTGTTCTGCCCAAACCATCGAAGAAGCTTGTGAAGCTTTATTGATCGCTGCAGATACCAACGATTACGAAAGAGTTACACTCTTTTATGGAGAAGACATAGAAGCAGCCCATGTCAACCAGATTGCAGACAAAATCCGTTCGATTTACCCTGATCATGAAATTGAAGTGCATGATGGCGGGCAGCCTCACTATCAATTAATCATTGCAATTGAGTAAAACCGGAGCTCCCTAATCTTGACAACTCATAAGAACCCCGCATAACGGGGTTTTTTCTTTTGTTGATTTGTAACTACTTAACCTGCAAGGTAATCGGAGGAGATTGTGGGGTTATGAAAACGCAACCCTACTTTTGAGTGTTACAATTACTTTCACAATACATCAACGATACATTATGATTAATAATTGATACACGATAAAATAATCTTATTGATCAACGAACAAGGTTTTATAACACTATGCAACGATCTATCGAGAAACTGTACAAAATATTCAAGCTAGAAGCAGATCTAAACTATACGAACAAAGCTGTCGTTGGCGGCTTGGAAAAACTGGTTGATGCCTGGCAGGGCAATGCCAGGGCCGATGATATCCTTGAGGACAAGGTCCAAGCTGTCACAGCCATTCTCAACCGCTATGCAGCGCTGAGCATTTCAGAACGAGCGCAAGCCATTGAGAGAATTGGTTTAATATTAGAAAATCCTGGTATGAAAAATCTCGCCGAACCAGATACACAAAAACCATCCAATGAACCAGCAAAACCGTCGGTTTCACAAACTGACCTTACTGACAATAAACGTATTGTTTCTTCCAGGAGTCGGATCTCAGTCAGGAAGCACAAAGAGCGACCGCCAGTAACTCAAGACGGTGGTTTTCAAGAAAAATTATCCTCTCCAATAACCATTATCCATGGCATTGGTGGAAAACAGGCTCAGCTCCTCAATAAACTGGATTTACACACTGTAGAGGATATGATTTATTTTTTCCCCCGCCGATATGATGATTATTCAGAGCTGAAACTGATCAAAGATTTAAAATATGGCGAGGAAGTTACCATCATCGCTTATATAAAAAGCATCAATACCTTCACGACCCGCGACAAACGGCGAAAAATCATCCAGGCATTGGTTTCAGATGATACTGCCACTATTCAGCTGATGTGGTTTAACCAGGAATATCATCTCAGATACCTGCGAGATAAAATGTTTCTATCAATTTCCGGAAAAATTGAACAATACATGGGCCGTTTGGTTATGTACCATCCTGAATATGAACAAATCGATCGACAACAACTCAATACCAAACGAATCGTACCCGTCTATTCTCTCACCGCTCGTCTAAGTCAAAAATGGCTTCGCAGGGTCATGTTTTCTGTCATCTCTAGTTGGGCGCCCAAAATACCTGAATTCATGCCAGAATACATTATAGAAGACGCAGATCTATTGGAACTTTCCACGGCATTAAAAGAGATTCACTTCCCAGAAAACCAAACCAATCTAAAAAAGGCCCACTATCGATTAGCCTTTGATGAAATATTCCTTCTNCAATTAGGCGTTCTGCGTCAAAAACATGAATGGACCCAACTGGAGGGGTTTCGCTACGAAGTTGAAGACGACTGGATTAATAATCACATCAATCGATTGCCTTTTCAGCTAACCAAAGCACAACACAAAACTCTGGCGGATATTCGTAAGGATCTCGACTCAGGAAAACCAATGAACCGTCTCCTGCAAGGCGATGTCGGTTCAGGAAAAACAGTGATTGCTGCCTTAGGAATAAGTATTGTGGTAAATGCTGGCCCTCAAGCAGCTTACATGGCACCAACCAGTATTCTTGCCGAACAACATTATCAAAACATCAAACATCTTTTATCTGACCAAAATGATGATGCCCTGCTCAAAGAAGATCAAATCCGCCTGTTGATTGGTGACACCCCTGCAAAGGAACGCATAAACATCCTGGAAGGTTTAGCAAATGGGTATATTAAGTTGGTCATCGGCACCCATGCATTAATAGAAGATCCAGTCGTTTTTAAAGACCTGCAGATTGTGATCGTAGATGAACAGCATCGTTTTGGTGTCTCACAGCGGGCTGCCTTAAGAGATAAAGGCGAGAATCCCCACTTGCTGGTCATGACTGCCACACCAATCCCACGATCCCTGGCACTGACCATTTATGGTGACTTAGATCTGAGCATCATCGACGAAATGCCACCTGGCAGACAACCCATTAGTACGCATATCATTTATCCTACTGAGAGAGAGCGTATTTACAATCTGATTCGATCGCAGGCAGAAAAAGGGCATCAAGCTTTTATTATTTACCCTTTGGTAGAACAAGGCGACAATGATTCCGATCTTGCTGCTGTTGAAGAACAAGAAAGATTACAATCGGAGGTTTTCCCTAATTTAAACGTCGGATTACTCCATGGCAGGCTTCGTCCAGACGAAAAGGAATCTGTCATGCGCCAGTTCAGAGACAAGAAGTTTGATATCTTGGTGTCAACAACCGTGATTGAAGTCGGCGTTGACATTCCCAATGCAACCGTTATGGTTATCGAAGGTGCGAACCGCTTTGGTTTAGCACAATTACACCAGCTTCGAGGAAGAGTTGGACGAGGTGCAGAAAAATCCTATTGTATTCTGATACCCGAATCCAACGAGAGGGCAGAAAATGAGCGGTTGTTAGCCATGGAAAATACCAATGATGGGTTTGTTTTAGCAGAACATGACCTGAACCAACGTGGTCCTGGTGAGTTCCTGGGAACCCGTCAATCTGGTTATGCAAACTTGCGCTTGGCTAACCTGACGGATATTCATCTGATTGAAAAGGCCAGGAAATATGCCCAGCAGGTATTTGAAAATGACCCAACACTTACGGCGCCAGAGCATCAATTGATGCTGGATACACTGAAACATTTTTGGCCAACCCAAGAAGGAGACCTGAGCTGATATGGTAAAAGTTTTATTCCCCGGTACTTTTGACCCAATTCATTATGGTCACATCAATATCGCCCACAGAGCATCAGAACTTTTTGATCAAGTTATCATCGCGGTTTACGCTAAGGAACAAAGTAACATCCTTTTTTCTCCTGAACAAAGGCTTACACTGGTTAAAGAAGCCTTTAGCAATCACAATAACATCCAGGTAATGAGCTATTCAGGTTTAACTGTAAAATTTGCCAGAAAGGTGGGTGCCCAAGCCATCGTTCGTGGATTACGAGTCTTTTCGGATTTTGAATATGAATTCCGCATGGCACTCGCCAATAATCGACTCGAACCAGATATTGACGTGATCGCCCTTATCACAACTGAAGAACACACTTTTCTTTCTTCAACAACGGTTAGAGAGATCGCGGCCCTAGGTGGTGATGTTTCGAGCATGGTTCCCGAACACGTGCAAAGAGCCCTGAATAAGCGATTTAAGACATTAGGAGATAATCAGGACATTGTACCTCTTACCTCATTAAGAGATTAACCTCGAATAAATCTGAAAAATATGTTAACATTGGTACAATGCTTGCAACCCACATTATGGCAATGCTTACGCGGAGGAAGAAATGGATATCTTACATCTTGTTGATCGACTAGAAGAGCTGTTTAACGAGAGCCGACCAATTTGGTTGACCCATAGTGTGATCGTTGATGAAGATCGTATGTTGGATTTGATTGACCAAATGCGAGTAGCAGTTCCCGAAGAGATTAAAAAAGCACAACAGATCATTACCCAACGCGACCGCATCCTTGCCCAAGCCAAAGAAGAAGCCAATCGTACGATTGCTCTTGCTCGTGAGAAAGCTGAGAAGCAGCTCGAAGATAATGAGATCATCGAAGCAGCAAAAACCCGCGCAAATGAGATTCTTGAACAAGCACACATTGAAGCAAAAGAAGCTCAAAGGGAAGCCGATAAATATATTCTAGAGACACTGGCAAGTCTTGAAAGCAGTTTAGATCGGCAATTATCACAAGTCAGAAACGGCATCAAGACCATTCAGGATGATGCCCTCCCACCCGAATAATCTTCGCTGCTATAACCAAAAACTGGATATATCACCTTGGCCAATAAATTTAAGTGAATAAAAAGGCTGGGATACCACTTAACACACAAGCAAATGGCGCAGTTCAAATGCAGTGCCACTACGTCACTTCCCAAATGCCCAAACAGAAATAATCGTAACTTAGTCCTTACTACTCAGCCAATTCTACTGATGAATGGGTGGGGGGTTGTGTGGCGGCTCCACCGC
>SL_3KL_010_SEDDRAFT_10004512_pt1 | contig 12563 bp, 11 predicted proteins | sample SodLakKL_010_SED_2_FD_10381 | JGI IMG/M metagenome (IMG submission 10381)
CACACACGGAAGATGTAGAAGCCGATAAAATTTTGCAGGGAAAAACTCCTTACCTGAATGAAGTGTTTTTCATTATCAGAACAGTTTTCTGTATCGGGGTGTGGTATATTTTTTACAGACTTTTTACACGAAATTCCAGAAAGCAGGATGAGACCGGCGACCAATTGCTGACCAGAAAAAATATTACCCTCTCGGCTATATTTATCCCGGTTTTTGCCGTTACCATTACGATTGCAGCAGTCGACTGGTTGATGACTCTGGAACCGCATTGGTTTTCTACAATCTTCGGCATTTATTTCTTCTCCGGGTCGATGATAGCAACACTTGCCGCGATTACATTGACCGCTGTTTTACTGAAAGAGAAGGGCTATCTTCATCCGAAAATTACGAACGAACATTTCTACAGTTTGGGGGCACTGATGTTCGCATTCGTAAATTTCTGGGCATATATTGCTTTTTCTCAATATATGTTGATCTGGTATGCCGATTTACCGGAGACCACCTTCTGGTTTCTACAGCGGTGGGAGGGTCCGATGATGTATATTTCTATCGGATTAATTTTCGTTCATTTCGTGATCCCATATTTTGGATTGGTATCGTTGCCATCGAAAACAGATCCAAAACGGCTCAAAATTATGTCTGTTTGGCTGCTTTTTGCCCATGGACTCAATCTCTACTGGCTCATTATGCCGACGTACTTTAGCGGAAAAGCAGTTCCCGTTATTACCTGGATGGATTTTACGTTTCCGCTCATAGCAATCGCACTTTTTATAATTATTTTTGTTATACATGCTAAGAAATTCAATCTTATGCCGGTCCGGGACCCGAAATTACGCAAAGGGTTGGACTTCCACTTATAATCATCGTACCGAATACAGAATATGAGTATGAAAGAAAAAAATATTATTTCACAATTTTTTGAAGAACCGGGTAGGATTTTCGGACTTTTATATCCGTACATTTTTATATTGCTGCTGATAGTCGGGCTCTATTATTTGGATGTGAAAAATTTCGTGGGAAAGCAAAAAGTACCGGTTCGTGAAGGTATCGTCATCCGGGCCTGGGAAGATATACCGTTGGCAGAGGCGCGGACTACACCGCCGGTAGATGTTGAATCTTTGAGCGTACCGTCGGAAAACCTGTTGTCAAAGGGGAGAGAGCTCTATGCAACAAATTGTGCATCCTGTCACGGGGATGCCGGAAGAGGTGATGGTATTGCGGGCGCGGGTCTCAATCCTCCGCCCAAGGATTTTACCGATCAGGCAAATTGGAGAAACGGTGCAACAATATCCGGTATCTATACTTCATTATATGAAGGAATACCCGGAACGGGTATGGTCATGTACAGTTATCTCCCTCCCGAGGATTTATTCGCTCTTACTCATGTCGTAAGGACGTTCGTACCCGATCCCCCCGCAGATACGCAGGAAGAGATTGAAGAACTCGATTTTACCTATAAATTATCAGAAGGTGTTGAACTGCCGCCGCAAATCCCTGTCATGAAAGCGAAGGAATTTATCGCATCCGAGACGACGGAATATATGCAAAAAATTCAAGATGTACTTTCAACTATAGAGCATGATGCTGACCGGCCTGCCGTTGTCCTTTTTGACCAGATAACGACAAACAGGCAAAAAGCAGTTACGACCTTACTGCAACAGAATAACTGGAAAAGGAGCGAGTCGTCGTTCGTGGAATTAGTTACCTCGAATCTTGTTAGCAATGGTTTTAGTACACGCGCTGCCTCTCTTTCGTCGGAAGAGTGGTCTGTTGTTTATCTCTATCTTAGAACGATTATTTAATGTGAGGATTACAATGTTAAAAAACTATCAGATGATATTATTGATCATAGTCAGTATGGTCGTCATGCAATTTTCTGTGTATGCCGACGTGCAGGATCCCAGAATTAGAGTCGGGATTGACGAAAAACTGGGAGATATCGTCCCTCTTGATCTAACTTTCAAAAACGAACAGGGGAATGATATTACCGCGGCGGATGTTATCGACGGGAAGCCGACAATCCTGGCTTTCGTCTATTACTCATGCCCGAGTATTTGCAGCCCGCTTCTCATGGAAATTGCTTCCGTCGTGAACCAGCTCGACTGGGAACTTGGTGAGCATTTCAATATACTGACACTGAGTATCGATGAGTATGAAGACCATACTCTGGCTGCAGAAAAAAAACAAAATTTTTTAAATATCATTCAGAAAGATGTACCTGAAGAATCCTGGGCATTTCTCACGGCTGACAGTGCTACCATCAGGGAATTCACCGATGCGGCCGGGTTTTATTTTATACGTGAAGGGGAAGATTTTATTCACTCCGGAGCGTTGATTTTTTTGTCTCCCGAGGGTAAAATAACCAGGTATCTATTTGGTATCAAACATCTTCCGTTTGACGTTAAAATGGCGCTCATCGAAGCTTCTCAAGGGAAGGTCGGTCCGACGATCGCAAAAGTGTTGCGATTTTGTTTCAGTTATGATCCCGAAGGGAAGACATACGTGCTTAACTTAACCCGAATTTTCGGGGCGGGTATACTTTTTCTCGCAATCGTTTTTGTGATCATACTTCGATTCAAGCCAAAAAAAAGCAACTAGAAAGCAGAGGATAAATTTATAATGGCGAACGGAACTTTATATATGCCGGAGACCGAACCAAACTACCTCGATTACCGGGGAAGATTTAAAGGTATTCTGGGATGGATTCTATCAACCGATCACAAAAGAATCGGTTTACTCTATCTCTATTCGATGGGACTCTTTTTGACGGTCGGTATATTTTTCGGCTTTATGATGAGATTGGAGCTCATTGCCCCCGGGAAAGTGATCATCGAACCGCAGACCTATAACTCATTCTTTACGCTGCATGGTATAATAATGATCTTTCTTTTTATTATACCCGGTCTACCCGCCGTGTTTGGAAATTTCTTTCTGCCGATTTTAATCGGTGCAAAAGATGTTGCATTTCCGAGGATTAATTTGCTGTCCTGGTGGCTTTTTGCAATCGGCGGTGGTTTGGCAATCACCTCTGTGTTTCTGCCGGGAGGCCCTGCCGATACCGGATGGACGTTCTATGTGCCTTACAGCATCAGGTCTACGACAAATGTGTTACCTGCTGCCTTCGCAGCCTTCATCCTAGGCTTTTCATCGATTCTGACGGGTATAAACTTTGTAACCACCATTCACCGGCTCAGGGCACCGGGAATGGACTGGTTTAAAATGCCCCTTTTTATCTGGTCACTTTATGCTACCGCGTGGATTCAGGTGCTTGCAACACCGATAATCGGTATCACACTTTTACTCGTAGCGGTTGAACGGTTGTTTGGTATCGGTTTATTTGACCCGGCGTTAGGAGGTGATCCCGTTCTCTTCCAGCATCTGTTCTGGATATATTCGCATCCTGCCGTGTATATCATGATCTTGCCCGCGATGGGGGTTATATCGGAAATAATTCCCGTCTTTGCACGGAGGACAATTTTCGGATATAGTTTTATTGCCTTCTCCAGTCTTGCCATCGCGTTCTTTGGTTCTCTGGTCTGGGCACATCATATGTTTACCGCCGGTATGAGCGATACCGGCAGATTTGTTTTCTCATTATTGACATTCCTTGTAGCAATACCGAGTGCTATAAAAGTCTTCAACTGGATTGCTACACTCTATAAAGGATCGATCCAGCTTGCTCCTCCGATGCTTTATGCGTTAGGATTTATTTTCCTGTTTTCAATCGGCGGTTTAACGGGATTGATGCAGGGAGCGTTATCGATCAATATTCATATACATGATACATCGTTTATCGTCGGCCATTTTCATTATGTTATGTTCGGCGGAACCGGTTTCGGTATCTTTGCCGCTCTTCATTACTGGCTGCCGAAAATGTACGGAAGAATGTACAATGAGAAGAGGGCGAAGGTCGGTTTCTGGGTCTTAATTACCGGTTTCAACCTTCTCTATTTCCCGATGCTGGTTATGGGTTGGCTGGGAATGCCGAGAAGATATTATGATTACCTCCCTGAGTTTCATGTGTATCATTTCATCTCTACGATCGGTTCCTGGATCCTCATTACCGGTTTACTTATTATGGCTGTCAATCTCATACTTGGTGTCAGAAGAGGAGCCAAAGCGACGGATAATCCATGGGGCGGGGAAACTCTCGAATGGCGGATACAAACACCGCCGACGCACGAGAATTTCCACGAAATCCCCGTCATCACCGGCGGACCGTATGAATATAAAATTAACGAAAACGGACAAGAAGAAAAAAAATATGAGGAGGTTACGTGAGTTCAGGCGATCATACAGCGCACGTACACCGCGATGATTACGGCTCCCGGATGGGGATGTGGCTCTTCCTTTTTACCGAGCTGATCCTTTTCGGCGGACTGTTCCTTATTTATGCAGTATACCGTTTTATGTACCCGACCGAGTTTCACGTCGCAGCGATGGAGCTTGATACTGTATTCGGTGCGGTGAACACCATTATCTTATTAACCAGCAGCCTGACCATCGCAATGTCCATCACCGCTTTGCAAAGGAACAGAAAAACGCTGTCGCTCGTTTTGCAATTTGCAACGATTCTCCTTGCAATAAGCTTTATGGTGAATAAGTATTTTGAGTGGGGAGCGAAATTCGGATACGGATTATATCCCGGTTCCGAAATGCTTCTCGATAAACCATCGGGAGAGATCCTCTTCTTCGGATTGTATTACACGATGACCGGTTTACACGGACTCCATGTTCTTATCGGAATCGTATTTATCGGGATAATCATGTATCAGGTCTGGATAGGGAGGGTCCACAGTACCAACTATGTACGACTGGAATCGGCAGGACTCTATTGGCACCTTGTTGATATTATCTGGATTTTCCTGTTCCCGCTTTTTTACTTGATAATCTGAGGAATACGATATGTCGAATCACGAATCACACGAAAATCATGTTACCGGTTACGGAGTATATCTGCTGGTCTGGCTGGGCCTCCTTATGCTGACCGGCATTACCGTTGCAGTCGCGGGTATTGACTTCGGAAGGATCACTATTACCGTTGCACTGCTTATAGCGGCAATTAAATCATGGCTTGTGCTTACAATCTTTATGCACTTAAAATTTGAAGACACGACGTTTAAGATATTTGTTTTTGTTGCGGTCATAACGTTTGTCGTCTTCATTGTTCTTTTATTCGCTGATTATCTTTTTATGTGAGGTGAATCTATATGTTTTCAGGAGCTTCAACGTTTGCTGATGCGGTCGACGGCGCTTTTTTGTTTATCCTGGTAATATCTGTTGCGTTACTCGTTCTTATTACCTTTCTGATGATTTATTTCGTCATAAAGTATAACCGAAAGAGGCATAAAAAAGCAGTTAACATCGAGGGGAGTCTACCGTTGGAAATTTTGTGGACGGTCATACCCACGATCCTTGTGCTGGCGATGTTCTGGTACGGATGGTACGGTTATAAAAAGATCCGTGATGTCCCCGAAGATGCGATGGTAGTCCAGGTGAGCGGACAGATGTGGCAATGGAGTTTTACCTATGAGAACGGTCTCGTAACCGACACGCTCTATGTACCGGTTGATACACCGGTAAGACTAAATCTAATCTCTCTCGACGTGAATCACAGTATTTTCATCCCGGCGTTCCGCGTAAAAGAAGATGTGATCCCGAACAGGACGAACTTTACCTGGTTTCAGGCAACAAACGTCGGTTCATATGATATCGCCTGTGCTGAATACTGCGGATTGCTTCACGCATATATGTATACGAAAGTGGTTGTTATGGAAGAAGAGGATTATAGCCAATGGTTTGTAACTGCCTCGGCAGAAATGGATGCCGGGGAACCGGAAGAAATTGAATCATAAAACTTGCAGAAGTGAAAGACAAAGTCCATATTATTCTTGATCTTGCCAAAGTAAAAATAACCGTGTTTGTAACAATTACGACGGTTTTCGGTTATCTTTCCTATTCGGGGAAATTTACGCTGGAAATGATAGCTCCAACCATCGGGATATTTCTGCTTGCCTGCGGATCGGCTGCGATCAACCATTACCAGGAGAGAAATACCGATAAACTTATGGCGCGTACGAGAAACCGACCGATTCCCGCCGGAAAAATATCCGAAAAAGATGCACTGACGATCGCGTTATTATTTGTTACATCAGGGTCACTGCTCCTGCTGTTCGGGTCGGGCTTCCCGGCTCTCGGGTTGGGATGGCTTGCCCTGATATGGTATAATGTTATTTATACACCGATGAAAAAGAATAATGCACTTGCTATCATACCCGGCTCGGTTATCGGTGCTATCCCCCCGGTTGTCGGTTGGGTTGCCGCCGGTGGATATATTTTCGATCAGCACATTATGATCATCGCTTTCTTTTTATTCATCTGGCAGATACCGCATTTCTGGCTGCTCGTACTTGTCTTCGGAAGTGACTATGAGGGTGCCGGTTTCCCGACATTAACCAGGATATTCACCCATGATCAGTTGTCAAGAATTACTTTTATGTGGATCATCGCCATCGGAATGACGAGTATACTCATGCCGCTCTTCTTTGAAGTACATTCACCGGTCATTATTTACGGACTCGTGATTTTAGCCGCGTGGCTTGTCTGGAAAGCGACAAGACTTCTTCGGGACAAAAGAGAAAATACATCGTTCAGATTTGCATTCAGAGAAATTAATGTATATGTATTGTTGGTAATTTCCCTGCTATCGATAGATAAGCTGATTTAATTTAGTTATAGAGGAATTATTGATGGAATTTTTAGACAAATTAGTACTCCCCCAATCGGCAGAGCATATATCTCTCATCCATTTCCTGCTGATCATGGTGTTGATACCGTTTCTTATTTTTGTAAGTATTCTGCTCGGCGGAACTTTTCTTTCATGGTATTATGAACTCAGAGGAAGAAAGAATTTACTGTATCGTCGGTTCGCAAAAGATACCATTGAATCGGTTACCGTCAGTATACCGGTAGGTCTTATACTCGGTCTCGTTCCCCTGTTCACGCTGATACTGATGTATGCGCAATTGCTGCATACATCGAGCGCAATTACCGTCAATGCTCTTACCGTCTCATTTGTTTTATTCATTATTGCTTTTATTCTCATCTATACCTATCGCTACACGTTCAGCTTCCAGGGAATTGTGTCGTCTCTCCGGAATGTCATAGAAAAAGAAGACGGCATCGATACTATTGTCCAAAAAGATGTGAAAAGATACAGTTCGACCATCCCCTTCCTGCAGATGCGAGCAGGTCTGTATGGGATGATCATCCTGTTCATAGCCTCATTCTTTTTCATCGGCGGAGTCACTACATCGCTCCATCCGGAAAATTGGGATAAAATACAATCACTGTTTGCCTTTTTCTATTCCTGGGATGTTATTTCACGGTTTCTATATTTTATTATGGCATCAATGGCAATAACCGGTGCGACGCTTATGTTTTTGTTTTTCTACTGGGAAGGTGGGAAGGAAGATCTTGATGAACCATACAAAGAGCTGGTTAAAAAAGTCGCTGTCCGGATTACCCTGATAGGTGCCCTGTTTTTACCGTTGTTATTGTTGCTTAATTTATGGACCCTCCCGAAAAATGCATTATCCGGTTCTGTCTTCGGACTCGCTGTCGCCGGAATATTCTTACTCTTTTTTGCATATCACTTTTTATACGCAATAGTGAGAGGTGAATCCGTGAAGTCGGGCGGTTATGTTTTTATGCTGCTGGTGCTTGTTTTCGCGGTCGGTATTGTCAAGGATCAGATAGCTATGAACAATGCAACGAAGACACACACTTTTCAGTTGCACGAGCAATATATTGCGTATGCCGAGGAATTACGCGGAACAGGTGCAGAGATGGTAGCTATTAGCGGAGAAAATATTTATAATACCTTGTGTGTCGCCTGCCATCAATTTGATACAAGATTAGTCGGCCCCCCCTATAGAGAGGTGCTCCCTAAATATGATGATGATGTAGAAAAACTTGCCGATTTCATTCGTAACCCGGTCCGTGTCGATACATCGTATCCGCCGATGCCGAACCAGGGTCTGCGCCCGAACGAAGCAAGAGCCGTCGCGGTTTTTATGTTCGAGAGATATGGAGGAATGTATTAATAGGAACGATGAACCAATATTTTGATTGATAATGTTGAATAAACCTTCAGGTCGTACGTCCTGGAGGTTTTTTTATTTTGTACGCTCTACTAAAGGATAGAAACATGGATATAATTAAAAATATTGATAGTGGGTTACTGACCGGCATTATTACATCGGCTTTGTTTATTATTATTCTGATTATCGTCCGGTTTGCTATCTATCGCGCAATTGCCCATCGGAATGAATTAACGGTAGAGGGGAGAAGACGCTGGCGTATTAATGTCAGAAACGGAATCCTCCTATTGCTCATAGTTGGATTGGTTTTTATCTGGGCAAACGAACTTACTACTTTCGCATTATCGGTCGTGGCGATCGCTGTTGCATTTGTTATCGCCACAAAAGAGCTGATCTTGTGTCTGAGCGGCTCCATTCTTCGTGCGGGGAGTGATATGTATAGAGTCGGTCACAGAATTGAAATAACGGGCATACGCGGAGATGTAGTAGACTATAACCTGTTAACCACAACATTGCTCGAAATCGGTCCTGGAAAAAATAATCATCAATATACCGGACGGGCGATTATGTTTCCGAATGGTATACTTCTTACAAACAGTGTCGTAAACGAAACATATATGGGTGAATATGTGGTTGATATCGTGAACATTCCCCTCACGCTCAGCGATGATGTGAAGAAAGCAGAGTCGATACTGCTCGATGCCGCCTATGCAGAATGCAGACAGTTCATTGAGGAGGCGCGGTCTTTAATGCAAAAAATGGAAAAGGAAGAATGGCTGGATACTCCATCGGTCGAACCGCGTGTCACGATAGAATATCACGACGCGGGTAAAATAAATTTGCTGCTGCGTTTCCCGACACCGGTGAAGCGAAAAGGAAGAATCCAGCAGGCAATCATCCGCAGATTTATAGATTCATTCCACAGAACTACTCAGCAACCGTAATAAACTACCCGGATATTTATTCCGAAATATATTTTCTTTTTATCCGGACATAGTCTAATTCCGATTTACTAAATGATATTGCTATTTGTTTTTGCTTTAGTATATTAAAGTGTATGAACACGAGTGAAGAGAAAAAAAGAAAACCCACACCCGAAGAAGAAGATCTTGCATCTCTTCCGTGGATGATCCGTCTCACGATAGTATGTTTCGTAACATTGATAGCCGGATGGATTGCCGAAGGTATTGAAACTATCACTGCAACTATCCCCTGGATACTTTACGGTGTTTCCTATTTCAGCGGTGGCTATTACAGTGTTCAGGCGGCATACGATTCGCTGAAGCAGCGACTGTTCGATGTGAATTTTCTCATGATAATTGCCGCTATCGGTGCCGCAATCGTCGGNCAGCCGAAAGAGGGAGCNATACTGATGTTTCTTTTCTCGCTTTCCAATACCCTCGAAACCTATGCCATGGGACGAACCTTTACGAGCGTTCGGGCTTTACTGGATATGACCCCCAAGATTGCGCGCGTTAAAGCCAACAACAACGGAGAAAGTAAAATCGTTGAGGTACCCGTCGATGATGTACGCAAGGGCGATATTGTAGTTGTCCGTCCGGGCGAACAGATACCGAACGACGGTGTCGTTGTCCGCGGGGAGTCGGCAGTTGATGAGGCGAGCATCACGGGGGAATCGATGCCGGCGGAGAAGCACAGGGGCTCGAAGGTATTTGCCGGCACGATGAACGGGAACGGTGTTCTTGAGCTTCACGTAACGGTTGAAGCGCAAGACTCCACGCTTGCGCGCATAGTAAAGATGGTCGAAGAGGCGCGGGAAAAGAAAGCAAAGAGTCAGGATTTTACCGATCGCGTACTCGGGCAGTACTATGCAATGTCGGTTGTCGGTATAACACTGCTTGTCTTTGCAGTACCGTTTCTGTTCATGGGCTGGAGTTTCGGTGATTCGTTCTATCGTGCAATTACGCTGATGGTCGTTGCATCTCCGTGTGCTTTGGTGATATCGATTCCGGCTGCGCTGCTTTCGGCATTGGCAAGCTCGGCCCGGAGCGGGGTCCTCTATAAAGGCGGCGCGTACATAGAACAGGCGTCCACCATTCGCGCCGTTGCTTTTGACAAAACCGGGACCCTGACGACAGGCCGTCCGGGTATTGTCGCAGTTATTCCGTTTGAAAACGGAAATAAGATACCGAAAGAATTTTTTACGGAACCGAAAAACGAGTTGCCCGCGCCACCCGATGATCAGCTCGGTAAACTGAGTCCGGTGCAAATAGCTCTGTTCGCCGCAGCCGTTGCCGTGGAACATTCTTCGGAACACCCGATAGCAAAGGCGATCGTTAAAGGGGGAGAGGAACGTGGAATCAATACCATCGAAGCGGAGAATTTCGAGGCCGAAACCGGATTTGGAGCGCGTGCCGTCGTATATGGCCGATCGTTACAGATCGGTAAGAAGTCAATGTTTAAAAACGTGAACGGTGAAATAATGAGTGAAATAGATAAACATGAACGACAGGGGAAAACGGTTGTTTTAATCGGCGAAGAAGAACCGTGGGGATTGCTCGCTATTGCCGATACGATCCGTGAAGAAGCCAGATCCGTTGTGGGAGCCTTAAAAAAAGAGGGAATAGAACGTGTTATTTTGCTGACCGGTGACAATGAGCAGGTCGCTAAAAAGCTGGGTCAGGATCTCGGTGTTGATGAAGTCTTTTGGGGATTGCTTCCACAGGAAAAGGTTGAAACGATTAAAGAAATGGAAAAGAAATACGGCTCGGTTGCAATGGTCGGCGACGGAGTCAATGATGCGCCTGCCCTGGCTTCTGCCAACGTCGGTATTGCTATGGGTGCGGCCGGTACCGATGTCGCGCTGGAAAGCGCTGACGTTTTGCTCATGAGCGATGATTTAAGCCGCCTTCCCGGAGTTCTGAGAAACGCGCGTCGTACACGGCGGATTGTGAGGCAGAATTTAACGTTTGCATTTATCGTTATGGTTACCCTTATGATACTTGCATTATTCGGTGAGATATCGCTTCCTCTTGCCGTCGTCGGTCACGAAGGCAGTACACTGATTGTGGTCGCAAACGGACTGAGACTGCTGGTCAGGAGGGATTGAGGGGAGAATTTCTCACCCGACCCCACTCCTTGACATTCCGATTTTTTATAGTATCTTAATACATTATATCCTTTTCTCCAGCAACACGAAATATATCCCTGAATGATTCTCTCAAAGGAGCCTCGTATGAATAAAAAATCTAACCGCAGAAGATTTATTAAGACCGGACTTGCAACCGCCGCCGGTATCGGTGTATTATCGCAGGCAGGAACCATGACGAANGCAGAAAAGCTTATTGCCAATGTAACCCGCAGTGCTTTGCCGAAAAGGAGACTCGGTAAAACCGGCTACGATGTCGGCTTGTTCAGTCTGGGCGGGCAATCTACCGTAGAGCAACCGAATAAGCTCGATGAATCCGTTGAAATAATCAACCGGGCGATCGACCTTGGCGTGAACTATATAGATACCGCTGCCTCATACGGCAGAGGTATCAGCGAGCAGTACATCGGTGAGGTTATGAAAGAAAGGCGCGATGAAGTATTCCTTGCCACAAAGTCACACGACCGTTCTTATGACGGCACTATGAGATTGTTCGAACAGAGTCTGAAAAGTCTGCAAACCGATCATGTNGATCTGTATCAGGTCCATAATGTAAGAACGCAGAACGATCTTGACCGGATGTTTGCGGAAGACGGTGTCATGAGAGCGTTCGAGAAATTAAAAAGCGAAGGCGTTGTGCGATTTCTCGGAATTACCGGCCATCGCGACCCTGCTATTCTGAAAAAAGCTATTGAGCAGTACGAATACGATTGTCTGCTCATGGCATTGAATGCGGCCGATATACACAATGCTCCGTTCCAAAATGACCTGCTGGATACTGCGGTGAAAAAAGATCTTGGTATTATTGCGATGAAAATCCCCGCGCGCGGCCGTATATTCCGGAGCGATGGTATAACCAGTATGGAACAGGCACTGGGGTACGTGTATACATTCCCGATCAGCACTGCGATCGTCGGTATAACCACGATTGACCAGCTTGAGGAAAATGTTCAGATTACCAGGAGTTTCCAAAAGTACGACGATGAGAAAATGAACGAGATAGCACAGCTTACCGCTCATTACTATGAAGATGCAAGCTGGTATAAAATGCAGTGGTAGAGAAGGTTGCTATGTCACGTTGAAAGATTTGGGAGGATTATGAGGAAAGACAGACGGTCTTTTATAAAAATAACTGCAGTCACTGCCGGCGGAATCAGTGCATTACCGCATAACCGTTTAAAGAGCGCGGTTGAAATCATTGCGGATAAAATTCTAAAAGAAGGCATGCCGAAAAGAACACTCGGAAAGACAGGGTATAAAATCTCACTGTTCAGTCTCGGCGGCGAAGCGGCAGTTCAGAATAACGCACGATCTCAAGATGCTGCAGAAATTATACATCGGGCAATCGATCT
>SL_3KL_010_SEDDRAFT_10004513_pt1 | contig 12562 bp, 10 predicted proteins | sample SodLakKL_010_SED_2_FD_10381 | JGI IMG/M metagenome (IMG submission 10381)
GTGGNNTAGGCCAATCTCGTTGCACTGCTCTGCCTGTCCCGTAAATGTGTCGGGGTTGTGCAACATACAATCTTACAATCTTGTTGCACTGCTCTGCCGTGCAACATTCAATCAGGCTGCTCTGCTGCCGGGCACGGATGTTGCGAGTGGCCGAGTGTGAGACGGGGAGAGTTAATAAATTGGGTTTAATCTGTATCCCTTTATTCAGTTCCGATTTTATCGTCAAGTTCTTCAAGTAACTCTCCATANCGTGTCCAGTTTCGTCCTTCCATGGCATCTCTGAGTTCCCGCCAGATCGTACGGATCTCTTCTATTTGCTGAGAATCAATTTGAAGGGCTTCAACCGGGATATCCGCTGCATCTTCTCCGGCAGCAATAACGGGCATAGCATCCCTGATCAGAAAGTCAGCTTCATCTCCAAAAAGTTCGAATATGGCACCTTCCATTGTGGGCTGCATGGCTATGTTTTCACCAATGGCGACGATAACTCTTTGCAATTGAGGGATATCCACGCCCTCTGCAAGAAGAAATACAGGTTCTACGTAGAGAAAAGAATTTTCAATTGGTATAACCATCAGGTTGCCCCGGATAACCCTTGATCCACGTTGATCCCATAGAGCAATCTGGGTGGATATTTCCGGATCCTGGTCAATTCTGGCTTCGATCTGAGCGGGTCCGTAGATCAGGCGGTCTTTCGGTAACTTGTAAACAATCAAATCACCATAACTTCCCGGATCTGATTTGGCAGCCATCCAGCCGATCATATTGTCCCGGTTTTCAGGTGTAGTCGGACTGATCAGCATAAATTCGAGTTCTTCTTCACCCGGCAGCCGGGCAAGTATATAATATGGTTCCATCAGCATCTGCTGACCGGCATATTTCTCGTTCGGCCGGGTCCAGAGATCTTCCTGATTGTAAAATACCTGGGGCCTTGTCATGTGGTATCTGTTATAAATCTCGAGTTGGACTTCAAAGAGATCCTGTGGATACCTGAAATTCTCGTCTATTCCCTGGGGAAGTTCTGCTGTTGACTTAAATAAGTCAGGAAAAATTGTATGATAAACCTGTAAAATCGGGTCCTGCTCGTCAATCATATAATAATCAACAGTACCTTCATAAGCATCAACCACGATTTTTACTGAATTTCGGATATAATTGACGTTACTGCGATGCCTCTGTGAATAGGGGAAATAGGAGGAAGTAGTATAGGCGTCCTGTATCCAATACAGCTTCCCTTCATTGAGCACCAGGTAAGGGTCGTTGTCAAGTTGCAGGAAGGGGGTAATCCGGTTGATTCTTTCCTGGACGCTTCGGTAGATCTGAAGCCTGCTTTCTTCATGTATATAGTCTGAAAGCAGGAAATTAATATCACCCAATTCCCAGGCAAACAGCAGTTTTCGGAAAAGACTTGAAATTTGAATTCCTCCCTGTCCGGAATAGTGAGTATACATGTTTTCATCACCAGCCGGGTAATGTAATTCCGGGACATCCGTGTTTACGATGTAATAGCTGCGGCTATTTTCACCGTAATAAATAGCCGGATTGGTTACTCTTAAATCAGGACTTGAAGGAATAGGGGGGATATCCCGTAATAAAAACCGGGGTTCACCCTGGCTGGTAGCCTCGGTAACCGGGCTCATTACCAATCCAAAACCGTGTGTATATTGCATATGCCTGTTTACCCAGGTATCAGACTGGCTCGGCAGTGTGCGGGCAATTTCCCGGGCAGACAACATCGTCTGTATCACATTACCGTCAATCGTATAACGGTCATTATCGACTGAGTAAAACTCATAATACGAACGGATTTCCTGTAGCTGTTTATAGGTTTGAATTAAGAGGCGGGGATCCCATAACCGTATATTGTCGATGGCATCCTGGTTATTCCGGATATCAGAGATTGTCAGAGTATCATCTGCCTGGTATTCAATTTCCCTGATCTGATCCAGGCCAAAGGCTAATCTCGTCATTTCAATGTTATACTCAAGAAATGGCCGTTCCAATTCAAGTTCATTTGGTTCTACATTGAATTTCTGAACCGCTCCCGGAATCACCACTCGTCCAAGCACCATTACAATGATAATTAATGCACCAAGAGCCGGTATGATTTTATTCGAACGTATCCAATTCCCCGCAAGTAATATGACTGAAAGAAGCAGCGAAAGAACTGTGAGAATCCAAAGTGTTGGGAGTTCAATATTTACATGGGTATAGCCGGCACCAAAAATCAATCCATCCGGCCTGAGCAGAAGATTGTATCTGCCAAGGTAAAAACCCCATGCAAGCATAGCCAGCCAGAAAGCACCGTTTAACTTCAGGTGATTCTTTACTTTAGAGCTTGCCTGAATTCCCTGTCCGGTACTTCCGCCCAATAACCCTGTGAAGATATAGGCAATGGCAAGAAATGCTAAAACGAGAAAAGACAGAATCGTGAGCGAAGTCTGGATCAGCTCCCAGAAGGGTAACTGAAACAGGTAAAAACCGATATCTCTGCCAAACAGCGGGTCAGTCTCTCCGAATGGTACATTCCACAGAAATCGAAGGGAATCATCCCAGCTTATATAGAAACCGACTGAAAATATAAAAGCGATAAATAGAGCCACAAATGTAAACAGAAGTTTCATCTGCTTGTGATGGCTTTCAAGTGCAAGATTTATATTCAGATTTTGCAATGGGGTACCGCTAAAACTGACACTTCGCAAGCGGTCGGCAAGATAACGTAAATTTATCACCAGGTATGTTGCCGCTATGAGAAATGCCGACAGGGTTAGCAGTACCTGCGCTCCCCTGACGGTCCAGAATATTTGAGCATATCCAAGTTCATTCATCCACATCCACTCGAATATGTAGCTTGATGAGATAAAGAAGAGAATCAAAGGAACTGCAATAATAACCAGCAAACGTATTGTACGTGTATTCATATACTTAAATTGGAACAAGAATTTGCCCGTAACGAAAAATGTTCGGAACAGAAAAAGATTAACCTATTTTACATTTAAAATACAAATTCACAAGACCGAATGCTTAATAATACAATAGATAGGCAGTGGCAGCAATTCAAAATGAATGGAAATGTATTATGTATGATTCGTACAGTTGCAGGCTGCAGTATTTATAGGTTTAAAATCAACAGAATTACCAGGAGGGGGGTAAAAAGCAGAAAGATAGTATCGGATCGAAATCCGGTGCAAAGATGATGGTATTATTGATATTTGCAAAAATCTCAAATCAGATATAATAGTATCGTAATGATAATAAGCAAAGCCATGGATACCAATGCCCTGATTTTAGTGCGTTCTTCAACTGCAGATTCCATTTTTTAATCCTGCTTCTGTGCGTGTAATGATTATTGTAAATAAGCCATATATATTACACAGATATAGCTCTATGTAACTAATAGAGAGATGGCAAATGAGGTTTTGTTACGGTGATTGACGGGTAAGGATCAATTACCGTTCTGAAATTATACACTCATGTTTAGATCAATTGTTCCGATAACTTAGTAAGGATAAAAAGAAACCCGGTCAGAAATGAACCGGGTTCCATATTGAGTGCAGGTTAGTTAAAAACTACAATTTATTTTTAGTCACTCAATCAATCATATAGTTTACAATCTTTTTGCCTGATCGGATCAGGCACTCAATGCAAAAATTATCGCAGCTATGACTACAAAATTGAGAATACTGAGCGGTAACAACTTACTCCAGCCAAGCTGCATCACCTGATTGTACTTAAATCTTGGAATCGTCCAGCGAACCCAGATGAAGAAGAATACAAAGAATGCAGTTTTACCTGTAAAAACTGCAATATCCAGAATTGCTTTGGCAGTTGTACCCATTTCCGGGAGCCAGTACCCTGCAAACGGCAAGTGGTAGCTGCCAAAGAAAAAGGTTGTAATGAGCATGGAATTGATGACAACATGCATGTATTCAGCAAGGAAGAACATTCCGAATTTCATGGAACTGTATTCAGTGTGAAAACCGCCTACAAGTTCCTGCTCGGCTTCAACCAAATCAAAGGGTGTCCGGTTGGACTCAGCAAAAGCAGCGATGATAAAAATAATTGCACCGATCGGATTCAGAAATACAAACCACCATGTTTCCTGGGCAACGGCTATGTCTACAACGCTCAGTGATCCTACGAAAATGACAACTGAAGCCAATGCCATGCCAAGTGGAAGCTCATAGCTTACCATTTGGGCTGCAGCTCTCAAACCACCCAGCAATGAATATTTTGAATTTGATGCCCATCCTGCAAGGGTAACACCGTATACTCCGAGGGAAGCTGCTGCGAGCAGGTAAAGTACTCCTGCATTGATATCAGTTACGTAAATGCCATCACCGAAAGGTATGACAGCTACAGTCATCAGCGCAGTCACTACCGGAATCATCGGCGCAATCGAATGGATGACCCTGTAACCCTGAACCGGAGTTACATCCTCTTTTAGTAACAATTTGACAACATCGGCAAGTGGCTGGAACAGCCCCAATGGGCCAACGCGGTTAGGGCCAATCCGGTTTTGTATAAAACTTGCAACTCTCCGTTCTGCATAAACGGCGATTGCAGCTGAGTTTAGCAGCATAAAAAGAGAAACACCTAAAACGATATAAGAATTTACTTCTGCCTCTGCCATCCAATAGGAATTTATGATTTAACTTTAATTTTTTCCGTGTCAAGCTGGATGCCTGATTCATCATCCATTTTCTCAAAACTCACATCTTCAAAAGCAGGCAATTTATTGCTTATTTCAGAAAGTATTTCCCGGGCACCGTTTTCGTATGACAATTCAAGTCCCAGCTTATCTCCGAGAAGTGAAATGAGATCCCATAGCGTAAGACAATCAATTTTATTTTCATCAGATACCCAATTGTCGAAGCTTGTACCATACCGGTCCAGCCTTCCTTCCGACATCTCAAGGTTTAATCTTCTATTTGTATATTTGGTCTCTTTGGCGGGGAAACTGCGCTGAATGCGTCCGTCTACATTAATGTAACTTGCTGCATGTTCTGCAATGCAGGTAATAGGAAAGAGAAGGCCTGCATTCCGTGTTGTTTCACTTTCGTTGGATGCAAACATGACAAGGAATTTACTATCCAGATCATCTGCTGAAAGAACTCCTCTGTCGATCAGGTGATCATTCAACAGTAAAATCAATCCGATATTTTTTTCTTTAATAGTTTCTTTAAGTGAAGCAGCATCTTTTTCATCAAAATCAAGAAGCCTGACACCATTGGTATTGGGAGCCTGATCATCTGTGATTAAAAATCCGTCGCCGGTACCTTTTTCACTATGCGGAGTGAATACCGGGTTTTGAATTCCGAGCAGGTTTGAAAATTTACCCAGCAGATAGTTTTCTTCTACCGATGAATGCGGACTGCCAATTACGAGAATCTCTTCCGCCTTGAATTTATCCAGTTGTTCTGCGAGAGTTTCAAAAGCATTATTCCATGATGATAATACCTGGTCGTTGCCATCAAGCATTACTGATGGCCTGGAAATCCTGTTTTCATTGAACAGCCTGTAAGCTTCACGGCCTTCATCCGGCATCCAGTAATCATTCACATGGGGATTATGGCGCGGTGTGATTCTCATTACAAGATTATCACGTGTCCAGATATCAATATTGCATCCTTTCCCATTTGTGATGTCAATGCTGGGTGTCTGATTCATTTCCCAAACCCTTGCCCTGAACCTGAAATCGGCTGATGTCAATGCGCCAACCGGGCAGATATCAACTGTATTAAGTGAATATGGGTCATTGAACGTTTCACCAGGAGCAGTCGTCGGATAGTTTTTATCACCACGCTTGGTGATCGTAAGCTGATGAGTTTTACTGATTTCTTCAGTAAATCTGGTGCAGCGGGTACAGTTAATACATCGCTCTGCATCGAGTATCACACGAGGGCCAAGCTGTACACGTTTTGGTTTGTGAACTTTCTTTACTTCAAAACGGCTACCTTCCGGCCCGTATTTATAGGTTTGAATTTGAAGAGGGCATTCACCGGCCTGATCACAAATTGGGCAGTCGAGCGGATGGTTGATCAGGATAAATTCAAGATTATCCTTTTGTGCCCGCTGAACCAGCTCGTCTGATTCCTGAGTTTTGACAACCATACCATCAGTTACGTCGATACTGCAGGAAGTTTGCAGTTTTGGAAACCATCGAATTACCCGGTCACCATTTTCATCGAGTTCGTATTCTCCGGTTTCTCTGTCTTTTACCGGCTGGCCAATTTTCACCATACACTGACGGCAATTGGCTGGAATCGACATCGAAGGATGATAACAGAAAAAAGGCACTTCAAGGCCAAGATCCATGATATACTGGAGCAGTTTTGGCTGTCCTTCAAATTCGTATCGGGTTCCGTCAATAAATACTTCAGGCATTGTTATTCAATTTATAATTCTCAACCGCTGTTTGTTTAGCGAAATCGGATACTTGTTCACGCCATTGCATGAACTGATTTTTTACATCTGGCTTCAAATTCATCTCTGAACCTGTTAATGGTATGCCGAACCGGCCATGCAGCTGCATCAGCAAGTGCACAGATGGTTCTGCCTTCCATTTGAGTGGTCAGATCAAGTAATAAATCAAGATCTTTAACTTCTCCGTCACCGTTTTTGATTTTCAACAGAATTTTTTCAAGCCAGCCTGTTCCTTCACGGCATGGAGTACACTGCCCGCATGATTCATGGTGATAAAAGTGGGCGATTCTCCAGAGAAGATCGATCATATCTGTGTCTTCATCAATCACAACAAGTCCGGCGGTTCCAAGCATAGATCCGGCTTCACGCAGTGAATCACTATCCATGGACACACCATCGAGCTGATCAGCCCTCAATACCGGGGTTGAAGATCCTCCCGGGATAATTGCTTTCAATTTTTTACCATTTTTCACGCCACCCGCTACTTCATCAATCAGGTCGAGTACCGGTACACCGGATGGGAGTTCATAAACACCCGGACGGTTCACGTGTCCGGATATGCCGTATAGAATAGGTCCGGGATGATTTTCAGCACCGATTCCTTTAAACCAGTCTGCACCATTATTTATTACCAGGGGAACATTTGCCAGAGTTTCAATATTGTTGATTGTGGTTGGCCTTCCCCATAATCCCCTTTGTGCAGGAAAGGGAGGTTTAACACGCGGATAACCCCGTTTACCTTCAAGTGATTCGAGCATGGAAGTCTCTTCGCCACAGATGTAAGCACCAGCACCCGAATGGGTATAAAAATTGACACTGAAATCACTACCCAGAATGTTATTACCGATGAACCCTTTGCTGTATGCATCCTGTAATGCTTTATCCATCATGTTTATCCAGTTGATGTATTCCCCCCGGATATAAACATAAATCGTTGTACACTGCATGGCATAAGCTGCAATCAGGGCACCTTCTATAAAAAGATGAGGGTTATATTCGAAGATCATTCTGTCTTTGAATGTACCTGGTTCCGATTCATCACCATTACATGCAAGATACCGGGGGCCGCCATCAGGTTGCGGCATAAATGACCATTTCAGGCCTGCATTAAACCCTGCGCCGCCCCTTCCGCGTATGTTGGCAGCTTTTACTTCATCAACTACCGAAACAGGTGTCCAGTCGTCGCTTAATACCTTCTTAAGTGACTCATATCCGCCATTTTTAATGTAAACATCAATATCATTGAGATTTGGAATGTCGGGTATCAAAACAGGTTTGTATGATCTCCAGTCAACAGCCATAGTCAGTTTTCCTGCGGTTTCACTTTACGCATTTCCATTTTTTCGAATTCAGGTACTTCCCCTTTTTTCAATCCGTCAATAACCTTATCCACTTTCTCTTTTGTCAGGTGGTTGACATAAACACCATTGGTTATCTGCATCATGGGGGCATATCCGCATGCTCCAAGGCATTCCACCTGCTGGATGGTAAACATCTTGTCTTCGGTGGTTTCTCCATTTTTGATGCCAAGTTTGTCTTCGAGATAGTGGAGAATGTCATAGCCGCCACAAATCTGACAACTCAGGCAAGTACAGACATCAAGCACAAACTTGCCTTGTTCTTTTTTGTAATACTGGGTGTAAAACTCAGCAACTCCATGAACATGAGATTCCGGGAGTTCCAGGGTTTTGGCAACAAGTTTTTGTACTTCCGGTTCCACATGACCGAATTTTTTTTGTGCAATCCATAGCACAGGCAGGGTAGCCGGTTTCACTTCGGGATACCTGGCCTTTATTTGTTCAATCTGTTCGAGTTCTTCTTTGGAAAATTCGTATTTCATAATTCTTATTTATCAGCTTCACCCATTACCGGATCCACACCACCGATTATAACCACAGTATCCGCAATCATTTCACCATCAAGTATAGTTTCAAGTACCTGCAGGTTTGCAAAAGAAGGCGTAGATATCTTCAGCCTCCAGGGATGTCCGGTACCGTCACTTTGGATAAAATAACCAAGTTCCCCCTTAGGTGATTCAACAGCGTGGTAAGCTTCTGCTCCATCAGGCGGGCAGATCCCTGTATCGGTCATCATGAAATCGTGAATCATCCCTTCCATTGAATAATATACTTCATCTTTAGAAGGGTAGGCCTGTTTAGCATTATCAGTCCGGACCGGGCCTTTGGGTAATTTGTCAAGACACTGACGTATGATACGGAGGCTTTCATGCATCTCCTCCATTCTAACATAGTAACGTGCAAGGTTATCTCCTTCAAGGCGGGTAGGTACATCAAACTCTACTTCATCATACCGCGCATATGGCTTAAATCTTCGGAAATCGAGTGCATACCCGGATGCTCGTAATACAGGCCCTTTAGCACCGATTTGAAGTGCATCTTCGGTAGTCAATACACCAACATTTTCGTTTCTGTTATAGAAGATCCGGTTTCTGTCGAGCAGTTTGTGATAGTCTTTTAATTCCTTTGGGAATGTATTAATAAACTCTTTGATCAGGCCCATTGCTTCCGGTGTGATATCGTTCGCCACACCTCCGATTCGGGCATGAGAGACTGTAAATCTGTGCCCGGTCAGGTTATCCATGATATCATAGATTTTTTCTCTTTCCCTGAATGTCCAGATAAAGAAGGATACAGCTCCGGCATCCATTACCAGGGTGCCCAGCCAGAGCAGGTGGGAAGAGATTCTCGCCAGTTCACACCCGATCATTCGGATATAGTGAGCCCGTTCAGGAACTTCAACACTTGCAATTTTTTCTACAGCAAGACACAGTGCCACGTTGTTGCTGTAAGGTGAAAGGTAATCCATGCGATCGGTATAAGGCATGAATTCCTGGTAGGTTTTATTTTCAGCAATTTTTTCAACACCACGGTGGAGGTATCCGATATCAAGCTTGGTTTTGAGGATTGATTCTCCTTTAAGCTCGAGAAGTAAACGAAGTACACCATGAGTAGCTGGGTGTTGCGGCCCCATATTCAGGATCATCCTGGAATTCAGCGGGTCATCGACATCAAATTCTTCTATTGTTGTATGTTTGTCTTCAAGACTCTGGTAGAACTTGTTTTGATGCTCCTTGAAGAACGTCGGTTTACCTTTTGATGCAATTTCTTTAAGCTTCATATCGTCAATCGGTTACTCCTTGTCCGGAGTTGTGTTTGGCATTTCAATGGATCCTGGAATTCCCAGCAGCGGAAATTCTTTTCTGAGCGGAAAATACTGGTAATCCTCCGGCATGTAAATCCGCCGGTGATCCGGGTGATTGAGGAACCTGATTCCAAACATATCATAGACTTCTCTTTCAAACCAGTTAGCAGATTTCCAGATACTTGTAACAGATTCTATTTCCGGGTTTTCTTCAGGCAGCCATACTTTTACAAATAATCGTTCACGATCCCTCAGCGATATCAAATTATAGATTACTTCAAAACGATCTTCAGATGTATATCTGTCAGTGCCAATGACATCAGACAGGAAGGTGTACCGATGTTCATCCTTCAAGTATCTGCAAATTTCAATGACTGAATCTGAAGGTATACGTATAAAGGTATCACCGGAGGTTTGATAGACCTCAATAATTTTTTCTGAGAACGTTTCGGTTAATCCGTTGGTGGTTTTTTGCAGGGCAGGTGATAGATCTAATTCCATAATCAGGTATCGAGCATTACAGAGTGTTCGGTTCGGATTTTATCCTGAATTTTCATTAGAGCGTGAATTACAGCATCAGGCCTGGGTGGGCAACCGGATACATAAGCATCAACCGGGAGAAAATTATCAACTCCCTGGACAACACCATAGCATCTGTGCATACCGCCGGTGGAGGCACAGGCACCCATCGCAATACACCATTTAGGATCGGGCATCTGGTCCCAGATTCTTCGTATGGCATGGCTCATTTTATAGGAACACCAGCCGGCAACAATCATTACATCACTCTGGCGCGGTGAAAAACGGAATACTTCTGAACCGAACCTGGATACATCGTATCGCGGGCCAGCGAACGCCATCATTTCAATTGCACAGCATGCAAGCCCCATTGGCATTGGCCATGCGGCATTGGATCGTGCCCAGTTAACCAGGGTGTCAATCCGGGTTGTCAAATATCCTTCACCAAGTGCACTTTCTATTCCCATAGTTAATTATCTGTTAGCAATCGAAGGTTTTAATTCAAAATCAAGGGTTCCCTTTTTCAGCGTGTAATATAATCCGATAAAGAGTATCAGGATAAATATAACCATCGCTATGAACGGCCCAAGCCCAAGATCAGTAAACATGACTGCCCATGGGTAGATAAATACAACTTCAAGATCAAATACAATGAATTCCATTGCAACCAGATAAAATCCGATCGAATAGCGTTCCCTTGCCTGGCCAACAGGGTCCATTCCACTTTCATATGGATTTAACTTATTTCTGTTTGGCCTGAATGGGCCCAGCAGACTTGAGAGAGACATCAGCAGTAATGCCAGAACAAGTGCAATGCCCAGTAAAACTACGATTGGTATATAACTTTCAATCATGGAAGATTATCTGTTTATCAAAAAATTGAAAATTAGTGCCGCCACAGCGGAATGTCAATGATTTTCAAGGCGGGAATATAGGGTTTCTGTAGCTGATTTTGGAGCAGATAATAGAAAAAACATTATTTAGATTAATTATAAATAACCTCTTTGTATAAAATTAACCGGCAAGGTTACTTACTGAAAAACATGCAAGGTTGAACCATATTAATGAATGAGAAAAATTCATCGAAAAGGCTCCTTTTGCTCAAGCAAAATTTAAAAGAATTTAAATAGGGATCTGTGATATTTATTTCAATCTTAGAGCAATGTCATTGCTAATATACAGGTTGAATAAAGTAATTTTTACATAACGACATTTTAATTATAAAAATGTAATTATTAACGGTGGATCAACGAGTTACGGAAAATAATAAGACAGTATCAGGCAACAAATTTTGGGAAATGCTGTAAAACATTATTAATGCTGATTTTGATACGGGTTTTATGGTGAAATTATTAATGAGCATTGCTTCAGATAACGAACAAATTTTCTCAAACTAAATATAAATCAATATACACGGTTAGAATTAATTAATTATGCTAATTATGTACCGATTCTTATCCTGTAAAAGTAGTTAATCAGTTCACTGACTAATCAATACAAAACGCGATTTATCAAGCTAATACCTAACAAAATAATTAGTGATCTATGAAAGGGCTAAACAAGATACTTAATATTCTATTAACTGTGAGTATTCTTGGACTCATTTCCTCATGCAACAGTATAACCGGTTCAACGGAAAATGGTAATGATCTGGAAGATTCTCTTAATCCCGTTGAGGAAGTAATACCGGTAGAAGGTGGAGAAAATTCAACTATCACTGTACACAGGGCAAGTGATACCTATTTTAATCTGGAATTTAGTGAGATTCAGTCGAATTCCATTATCAATAACGGAAGTGGCGAGGGCTGGTGTATCGACTGGCAAAAACCGATCGATTCAGATGGCGGTACGTATCATGGAGTTAAACTTTATTCAACGTTTAATGTTAAAAGTTGGAACCCAATTAACTACTTATTCAATATAATTGAAGATTTAAAAAGCAATGACCCTGAAATTACAGGCCGGGACATCCAGATTGTGATCTGGTCATTAAGAGGTAATCCTGAATTTAATGTCGACACTGTATCTGTAGATGATTTGCCCGCAAGGATGCGCTCTAATGGTGAAGCTAATTTTGACAAGGACAGGGTGAAAGAAATCCTCGATATTATCCAAGCCGGATATGAAGATTTTGACTATACAGAAGGAACCCGATTTGCAGTAATCGCAGAAACTCCAGCGGATGTTCAGACTGTTATCACAGTTGTAGAATAAAGTGGATTTCGTGGATTATGTTTAAGCTATCATTTGCTGAATAATGAATTGAAAGTCTGCTGTTCTTTTATGTAACTGCAGGCTTTTTTTATTGCAACTTTTCTAAAAGTAATGACAACATCGCAAGCGCTTCTTTATGCTCCATTAACGTCATCTCAGTAATGATATTCATCCGGATATCTGATACTTCAGCGCTTGAGAGGGTCGCAACAAGATCTATAGGGTCCCATTGTACCGGTTC
>SL_3KL_010_SEDDRAFT_10004514_pt1 | contig 12562 bp, 9 predicted proteins | sample SodLakKL_010_SED_2_FD_10381 | JGI IMG/M metagenome (IMG submission 10381)
GGTCGCGGCCCGACCGGGTCGGTCAGGTGCCGCTGCCGAACTCCCCGGACTCGCAGCCGGGGAGCGTCCGGTCCGGACGTCGGGGGACGGGGCCGGAGTCGTCCGGTTCGGACCCGAGGAGACCGGGGTCGCGGTGCCGCCACGTCTCACAGCCGTCCGGGTGGAAGCGGGTCCGGGGGATTCCTTGTACCGCGGAGATGGGGCAAGTCCGAGGCCGCGGTGCCGGTCCACATAACCGGGCCGGTAGACGACCCAGCTTGGACCGGTGGCCACGTAGATGGTGGGCGAATAGTAGACCCGATGTCCCCTCCAGCGGTGCACGTAGCGCGTGCGGTGGTGGATGACGGGACCCCAGGCGTAGTGGGGTCCCCACCAGGGATCGAACCAGCCCGAGCTCCAGCCCACGCTGAAGGAGAAGCTCACCCGAGGCCGATAGGCGTAGGCCGGAATGAAGGGGATGGGGTGAACGGGAACCCACATCTGGGACCACCAGACGGCGTCACACGCCGGACGATATCCGTACCAGGGATCCCAGGGGTCCCAGCAGTGTGCGTAGGGGTTGTGGTGATAGCCCACATGCCCCCGGTCCCGGTACCCGTGGTCGTACCGGTCGTACTGAACCGGCACGGCCTGGGCCGGTCCTGGATTCGACCAGTGGACATCGGCGAAGAGCCCCGAGCCTCCCGAGCGGTGCGCGAGACCCATGGATGCCCCATCGAAGAGCCGCTCCGAGCCGAAGTCACTCCAGGCCGAGGCGGCAAAGGAGGTCTGCGCCTGCAGAGATGTCGGGACCGTGAGAAACATCAGAGCGGCCAGANCGACCACCGCCCCTCCGGCGAAACGGAAGCACCGAAGATCTCCAGGCATGGCGGGACTCCTTCTCAAAACGAGCGAATGGCGCGGACCCTTCTCTCTAGTCTATACTCTTGAGTAGCAAGATAAGTGCCGAGGTCCAAGGAGGTGTGCCACTGCCGGCCGGAAGTCGAAACACCGCCGGTCCCGCAGGGATTGGGGGTGAGAACCTTCCCATCGTAGCCGGAAGGGTCGCAGTCCGGAGCCTGTCCCGTTTCGAGGACAGTTCATGTCTTCGGGGGGGAACACGAGGCGAGTACAGCTCTGTGGGAGTCTGCTACCGGATCAACCGGTCCAGGCCCCATAGGAGCGCAAGGAGGGCGAAGGGGGTCAGGGCGAGGAGCGTCGCCGCCACCCAGGATCCGGGAACTTCGTCGCCCTCACCGGTCGGTTCTGGACCCTCATCCTTCATGTCGAGTCCCGTGTCATCAGGGGAAGGGAAGTCCGAGTGTGGAATGCGGATCGGCGCACTGAAGCCTCGTGTTCGGGTTCGGGGCTCTCTTGTCCTCAACCCCCAGTCTATGTAGCCTTTATTCTCGTAGGTGGTATTTCCGAACCCGAAAGTGTGTTCCTGGGTTCCTCCCGTGGGTGCTCCGCCCCGGACTTTTCTGTCTCTTCTGGATCTTACCCTTCCCACAACACCACGACGGAACGTGACTGACGATCGATGGCTGGGTGTACTTGAGGTACTCTCCGGCGGCTCCGGTTTTGTTCGCCGCCGCGAATCTGGTTTCGCTCCTGGACCGGATGATGTCTATGTGAGCGGAAAGCTCGTGTCCCGATTCGGATTGCGAACCGGTGACGAGATCTCGGGTTCGGTGGGCGGGCGTCCCCGAAACGGGAAGGCTCCCCCTCTGACGAATCTGGAACGGGTGAATGGACGACCCCCGGAGGAGGCGAAGAACCGACCGGACTTCGACCGCCTCAGCGCCATGCACCCGGATGAGCAGCTCCGCTTGGAGTGTGAGATCAACACACCCACGGGACCGGACTATACGAACCGGACCATCGACCTCTTCTGTCCGCTCGGGAAGGGGCAGAGGGCGATGATCGTCGCGCCCGCCAAGGCCGGGAAGACCACGGTCCTTCAGCGCGTCGCCGAGGGAATCGTCCGGAACAACCCCGAATGCCATCTCCTCATGCTCCTCGTGGACGAGCGCCCCGAGGAGATCACCGAGATGGAGGCCTGCGGTTTCGGTGAGGTCGTAGCTTCTTCCTTCGACTTCCCCGCCGACCGCCACGTCGCGCTGGCCGAGATCACCATCGAGCGAGCCCGCCGCAGGGTGGAGATGGGGCAGGACGTCGTGATCATCCTGGATTCGATCACCCGTCTGGCCCGGGCCTACAACACCACCGAAGAGGGAAGTGGACGGACGATGTCCGGAGGGCTCGACGCCACGGCCCTGGAGCGACCCAAGCGGCTTCTGGGAAGCGCACGGAAGATCGACCCCTCCCAGGGCGGCGGCTCCCTGACCATCGTCGCCACCGCTCTGGTCGACACGGGGTCCCGGATGGATCAGGTGATCTTCGAAGAGTTCAAGGGAACCGGGAACAGCGAACTCGTCCTGAGCCGAGAACTGGCCGATCGGAGGATTTTCCCGGCCATCGATCTCGTGGCTTCGGCCACGCGCCGGGAAGAGTTGCTCCTCAGCGAGGAAGCGCTCCTCCTCTCCCGTGCCATGCGCAGGCAGTTCACCAGGGCCGGGCCCGTCGAGGCCATGAACGAACTTCTGGGGGTCATGAAGCGGACCCGGAACAACGAAGAGCTCCTTCGGCTCAGCCGGGCGAATCTCTGACGCACCACGCTTGAAGCGTGTGGGGGAGGACGGGCGCACCCAGCGGCGTGATCCGTCCCATCCCTTCCGCGACCTGGCTGCAGATCACCTGTTGGCAGATCACTGGGAGGGGGCCGGTTCCTCTTNCTCCTCCTCTTCAGGCGTGAAGACCTCTCCCTCCACGACGAGCCGGCGGAGGGACTCCAGCGAGGCTTCGAGCTGGCCGCCCTGCCTGGAGTTCGTCCATCCGGCCGGCAAGAAATCCCAGGAGCGGGTTCCAGCCGAAGTCCCCCACCTCGCGCCACGTGAGTCGAGTACGGCCGTTTTCCTCGGCGGGCTCCAGCTCCATGGTTCCGTGGATCTGTATCGCTCCGCCCTCGACCTCGACCTCGTACTCCACTCGACGTGGTCGATCGACGGCGGTGATCACAAACTCCCCCTCCCCGTACCGGTCGTCGTCCCAGCGACGACCCGAGCCTTCGCCGGTCTCAGGGCCGAAGAGGTTCACTCCCGCCTCGGGAGACGGTGTCCAGAGCGCCCAGGCCTCGGCGCTTTCCAGGTAGGGAAAGATCTCCTCGGCCGGGGCCGGGATCACCGCGCTCCGCTCGGTGGACCACCCGCTGGGAAGAAGGAATCCGATCACGAGGAAGCCCACGAGGACGAAGCCCAGGACTCCCAGGATGATTCCGGCAATGCGGATGACTTTCAAGCGAAGCTCCTGTCGGGGACGAGACGGTCGGTTGTGATCCGGGCGCACGGTCCATCACCCGGGATGATTCGGTCACGAACCGAAGCTGAACCGGGCGGGTGGCCGCCCGGATAAGCTGGAGGGTGGAGATCCAGGGTCAAGGCCCTGGCGAGCCACGGGACCTCCGGACCGAGGGCCCGTGCGGGTCACGACCCCAACCGGGCTAACCGCCGGGTGCGCCTCGCAACATGGGTTCCAGCTCCTCCCACACGGTGCGGGCCATCAGCCGATGCCCCTGAGCGGTGGGGTGGATTCCGTCGCTCTGATTGAGCTCGGGTTCGCCGGCCACGCCCTCCAGGAGGAAGGGGAGAAGGGTGGCGTTCCAGCGCTCCGCAACGCGAGGGAAGAGGTCCCGGAAGGACTGGACGTACTCGGATCCCATGTTGGGGGGAGCCTCCATGGCCACCAGGGCGATGCGGGCATCGGGCGTGGTCGTGGCGATGCGCTCCAGGATGAGGTCCAGGTTCGCCTCGATGTCCTCCACGGGAACCCCCCGCAGGCCGTCGTTGGCGCCCAGCTCGATCACGACCACCGCCGGATCGGCCCTCAGGACCCAGTCGATCCTCCGGACCCCTCCCGCGGTGGTCTCTCCGGAGAGACCTGCGTTGACGATCCGGATGGGGCCCACCTGAGCCGAATCGGCGAGGGCCTCCACCCTGGCCGGCCAGGCCTCGCGACCCGGATCCGTCAACCCGTATCCTTCCGTGAGGCTCGTGCCGAAGAAGAGCAGGACGGGGCGGGTTGAACCTTCCCCGTCCTCCGAGCGTACGAGCGGGGGCTCATCGCTCCGGGGCTCATCGCTCCGGAGGTCGGCATCAGGGGCGCACCCCCCCACCAACAGGACTGCGGTCAGAAGGAGACCGGCCCACGTGCGGATCGAATTGACGAACATAGACAAGACCTTTACCGGTGCGGGCCGGAAGGTGCGGGTTCTGGAAGGAGTGAGCCTGGAGGTGGAGAGCGGGAGCCGGACGGCCATCACCGGACCCTCGGGGAGCGGAAAGACAACTCTCCTGGGAATCATGGCGGGGCTCGAGGCTCCCTCCTCCGGCCGCGTGCGGCTGGGCCAGACCGAGTTGACCTCTTGTACCGAGGAGGAGCGAGCAGGGTTTCGAGCTCGACACGTTGGGTTCGTCTTCCAGACCTTCCACCTGCTCCCGGCCTTCTCGGCCCTGGACAATGTACAGGTGCCTCTGGAACTCCTTCCTCGGGACCGTCGGCCCGCCCCTCGGGAGATCCGGGCCCGGGCCCTCGAGCTCCTGGCGCGCGTGGGACTGAGTCACCGGACGTCCCATCTGCCCCATGAGCTATCCGGAGGAGAGCAGCAGCGGGTGGCGGTGGCCCGAGCCTTCGCGGCGAGGCCTCGGATTCTCTTCTCCGACGAGCCCACCGGAAATCTGGACCGGGAGAGCGGTGTCCGGGTGGTCGAGGCGCTCGAGAGCTTGAACGCCGAGACCGGAACGACCCTCGTGACCGTGACCCACGACCTCGAGCTGGCTGCCCGGAGTGAGCGGGTCGTCCGACTCCGGGGTGGCCGGCTGGAGCCGGAGACCTCGTGATCGACGGGTTCACCCGGCGACTCCTGGCCCGGGAACTGCGGGCGGGAGTGCGGCGGATCGGTGCCTTCACCCTGGCCGCCGCGTTGGGGGTCGCCATCCTGGTGGCGCTGCGCTCGCTCCAGACCGATGTGGAGATGGGCGCGCTCGCCGAGGCCAGTCAGATCCTGGGCGGGGACCTTCGCCTTCAGTCCAGCTCACCCTTTCCTGAGCTGGCCCTCAGCACCTTGGACTCACTCTCCGCGGCGGGTGTGGAGGTGGTCCGGGGCGCCAGCCTGGCGTCGGTGGCGGCCGTCCCGGGCCGCAACGGGTCCCGCCTGGTTCAGCTGCTGGGGGTGGGTCCCGGGTTCCCCCTGGCAGGTGACGTCCGCGACGAACCGCGAGGGAGCTGGGACCGGGTGCTGGCGGGCGAAGGATTCGCGGTGGGGGATCTGGCCGTTCTGGACCAGCTCGGAATTCAGGTGGGTGACACGGTCGCGGTGGGAGGCCTGCGCCTGCCGGTGCTGGGTTCGGCTCGAGGCCTTCCGGTGGAGCCGGGCATCCAGACCCTCGTGGGTGCGCCCTTCTTCGCTGCCCTCAGCCAGGTCCAGGCTGGGGGGCTCCTGGGCCCCGGGAGTGTGGCCCGGCACCGAGCCTACCTCTCCCCCGGTTCCGGAGAGGACGTGGACGCGCTCGCCCTCCACCTCACCGAGCGGCTCGAGGGTTCGGGCGTCAGAGTCCGCACGGCGCGAGAGGAGGCCGAGTCCCTGGCCGAAGCCTTCGGCTATCTGGCCCGCTTTCTGGGACTGGTGGGACTCACCGGGCTTTTGCTCGGGGCTGTGGGGGTGGGAAGCGCGGTCCGGTCGTTCATCGCCGACCGGGTCCCCTCCATCGCCGTCCTGCGCTGCCTGGGCGCGAGGACCAGCTCCATCGGTGCCGCCTACCTCCTCCTGGCCGTCGTCCTGGGAGGTGGCGGGGCCGTGCTGGGCGCCGCTCTGGGCGTCGGTCTCCAGCATCTGGTGCCGATCATCCCGGGATTGGAACTCCCCTTCGCCCTCGAGCCGCAGCTGCGCTGGGGCGCGGTGTGGGCAGGAGTCGGCATCGGTGCCTGGGTGACCCTTCTGGCGTCCCTCGGCCCCCTCCTCCGGGTGAGGCGGATCTCCCCCATGGCGGCGCTCCGCCGCAGTGCCGAAGACGCGACGGGGAGTCGGCTCGAGGCCTGGGGCCTGGTCGGGGCTCTCCTCCTCACCCTCCTCGTCGTGGTCTCCCTCCAGGTCGCGGACCTGTGGTCGGGACTCTGGATCTCCCTCGGCCTGGCGGCAGCCCTCGGTGCCCTGGCGGGGCTGGCCGCACTCCTGGCCTGGGGACTCCCCCGGATCGTGTCGGGTAGCGCCCCCCTTGCCGTTCGCCAGGGGGTCGCGGCCCTCAATCGGCCCGGAGGTCAGAGTCGGGTGACCATCCTGGCGCTGGGCTTCGGAACCTTCCTGTTGGCCGGTGTGGTCCTGGTGGAGGCGAACTTTCGCGACGCCCTCACCCTGGAACGTGAGCGGGACGGGGATCCCGCCATTCTCTTCGACATCCAGGAGGACCAGGTTGCCCGGGTCCAGGGGCTGCTCAGGGAGGAAGGGCTCTCCATCGAGCTGCTCCCGCTGGTGCCGGGCAGGATCCAGGAGATCGACGGCCAGCCCCTGGATCGGCTCCTCGAAGGGCGTGCCCAGTCAGATGGATGGGCCTACCGGCGTCTGTATCGCAACACCGAACGCGCTTCGCTCGACCCCTTGAGCGAGGAGGTGGTTGCCGGGGAGTGGTGGAATTCGAGTCCGGACCGGGAGCCAGGCGGACCGGTGGAGATCTCGGTGGAGGTGGAGCTGGCCGAGGAGCTGGGGTTGGATGTGGGCTCGCGGGTGACCTGGGATATCCAGGGGCTCCCCGTGTCCTCGGTGGTGACCAGCCTGCGGACTGTGGAGTGGGGAACCTTCCGACCCAACTTTTTCGTGGTCTTCGAGCCCGGCGCGCTGGAAGGGGCTCCGTCCACCTGGATGGGGCTGCTCAACGCCCCCGACGCCGAAGTGGCCCGTCGCATCCAGGCCCAGGTCGCCACAGAGATGCCCAACGTCAGCTTTCTGGACCTGACCACCCTCCTGGATACTCTGGAGGACCTCACGAACCGGACCACCAGGGTCTTCCGGTTCCTCACGGCCTTCCTCCTGGCGGTGGGGGCCCTGGTCCTCCTGGCCGCCCTCCTGAACACCCGTCTGGAACGGCGCCGGGAGACGGCCCTCCTTCGCACCCTGGGCGCCAGCTCGGCCGTCGTGCGTCGGGGCGCCCTGGCCGAGCTCGTCCTGCTCGGGGGCGTCGCGGGAGTGGTGGGGGTCGTGCTGGCCCTGTTGGCCGGGACGGTCTTCCTGGAGCTGGCGTTCGACGGAGTCCAGGTGATTCCCTGGTGGGGGCTGGGCGCGGTGGCTCTGGGAATGGCGCTGGGGGCCGCGCTGGTCGGAGCTCTCGTGGTGGGGAAGGCCCTCAGGGTATCACCCATGGATGCCCTGCGGGCGGAGAGCTGACTGGATCCTTCCGGTGCCGGATCGACGGAGGGACAACTGGAGGAGAGCGAGAGAAGGAGTGGCCGCCCGGAGCCCGGCGGGAGAGGGCTCCGAGTGCGCTCGGAACCCCCTGCCCGGTCCGGACCTCGACGCCGGCAAGTCACCCCTCAGACCGCGTCCTCGAGCCTGCGCAGGATCTCTTCGCGCTGCGTCTGGGCGAGGAGGGGGGAATTCGTCAGCAGTCTGGCTTCTTCCAGGTACCGGGCGGTCCGGGTCTCGTCACCCAGGCGTCCCGAGAGCCAGGCGGCGTCCATGTAGGCTTCGGCGGCTTCCATGAGGTCGCCCTGGCGCAGCGCGACCCGGGCCGCTGCGGCCGCGTCATCGGCCGCCCGGTCCGTCCGGTCGGCGTAGTGATGCATCCTGGACGCCTGGCGGAGGTTCTCTACCTTCTTGGGATCGTGGTCTGGACGCAGGGCCGCGGCCTCTCGGTACAGCTTGGCGGCCTTGGACCGCTGGTCCATGAGGTCACGGAGGGCCCAGGCCCGGGCTTCCAGNTCGACGGCCTTTTCGATGTTCCGATCGATCCCGGGTGCACTCACGGGGGCAGGGTCCGTCGAGATGGCCTGGGCCGAAACGGGACCGGCCAGCGGGAGCGTGGCGGCCAGTGCGATGACAGGGGCTGCGGTCCGGAGTGAGCGAAGGAAGGAACGAGTAGACATGATGAAGCTCCTGATCAAGGTCGGAGAGTTCAGGACCCGGTGATGGCGGCGCCAACCACGGGGTCCGGAGGGGGAGTGTTTCGCCCTCGCCCTCACCTACGAAGGCACCGCCCTCGAAGATTCACTCCGACCTGGACGCGGCTCGCCCTCCTTCCCGTTCAGACTGCCAGGCCGGGGATCGTCCCCCCCTCGTCTTCCCTGGAGCTTTCCCCTTCCTTTGCTCATTGCGTTCAGTCACTTCCGGCCCGGGCGAAGTCCCGGAGGCGCCGCACTCCCTCCTCCAGGGTCGGCTCCTTCTTGCAGAAAGCAAAGCGGACCAGGCTTCTTCCCCCGTCGCCGTGGAAGAAGCTGCTTCCCGGCACGGGAGCCACTCCGGCGGTGCGGGTCAACTCCAGGCTGAAGCGAGTGTCGTCGGCCTCCGACAGGGCCGAGAAATCGGCGAGGATGTAGTAGGCGCCCTGGGGAGCGGTACACTGGAAACCCGCGTGCCTCAACCCCTCGACCAGGAGGTCCCTCCGGGCTCGATATCCCTGGGAAAGCGCAGCGAGGTAGTCCTCGTCCACCGGGTCCAGCGCCTCGGCCCACGCCTCCTGGAGGGGCGCCGGAGCTCCCACCGTGAGGAAGTCGTGGACCTTCCGGATCGCTCCGGTGATCTGGGCTGGAGCCACGATGGATCCCAACCTCCACCCCGTGACGCTGTAGGTCTTCGAGGCGCCGGAGATCGTGATGGTCCGCTCCGCCATCCCTGGAAGGGCCGCCATGGGTCGATGGGTTCCCTCGTAGAGGATGCACTCGTAGATCTCGTCGGTGATCACCACGAGATCATGCCGCTGAGCCAATCGGGCCACGGCCGCCATCTCCTCCTCGTCGAAGACGCGGCCCGTGGGGTTGTTCGGGGTGTTCAGGACCACCGCCCGGGTCCTGGGCGAGATCAGGGCCTCCAGGCGCTCTTCCCGCAGCCGATAGTCTGGCGGATCGAGGGGCAGGAAGCGGGCCTGGGCGCCGGCCAGCAGGGCATCGGGTCCGTAGTTCTCGTAGAAGGGCTCGAGGACGATCACCTCGTCGTCGGGGTTCAGGAGGGCCAGGAAGACCGCGGCCATGGCCTCGGTGGCGCCGCAGGTCACCGTGAGGTGGGCGTCGGGATCCACCTCCATCCCGTATCGGGAGGTGTACCAGCGCGCCAGGCCCTGGCGAAGTCGAGGAGCCCCCCAGGTCACGGCGTACTGGTTCACATCGTCGTGGATGGCCGCGATCGCGGCGTTCTTGAGGCGCTCCGGCGCGGGGAAGTCGGGAAACCCCTGGGCCAGATTCACGGCATCGTGCTCCCGTGCCACGCGCGTCATCTCGCGAATCACGGATTCGGTGAAGCGCTCGGTGCGACGGGACGGACGAAGGGCGTGGGTCATGAAGCTCTCCCGAAGTGCTCAGATGGATCCTGAAGGTCTTGCAGCGCGAGTCCTCGGGCGCCCGCGTCGAGATGGGGCGCCGGGTGACGACGGCTTCAACGGCCCTTTCAGGGTGGATGGGTCGAATGGTTGGCACGAATATGTCTGCCGACCGCGATGGGAGAAACCCGGGGTGGGGGGCGGGCGGGGCGAAGGGAGCCGAAGCAGCTGGCGGACCCGCCGGGATTCACGCCGTCGCCCCTCCCCCTTCTCCCGGGCGAGCTTCTGACTTACCCTGTTGGCCCATGTCCAGCGAGGGAGAGGGTATCCGGGAAGGGGGAAGGGCGGGGTGGGCCAGTCTGGCTCTCCTCTCCTTGGCCGTACTCCTGGCAATGTCGCCCTGGTTCACCGCCTCGGCCGCGGGCGAACTCTTCAGGGATCGACTGGGGCTGTCGGGGGCCGAGCTGGCCTGGCTCACCGGAGCGGTTCAGATGGGCTTCGTCGCCGGGACCCTGGTGGCCGCGGTGCTCAATCTGGCCGACCTGGTTCCGGCCAGGTACTACTTCTCCATCGCGGCCCTCCTGGCCGCGGCGGCCAATGCCCTTCTGCTTCTGCCCGGCGAGTACGAGAGTCTCCTCGTATTCCGGTTCCTCACCGGTTTCTTCCTGGCCGCGGTCTATCCTCCGGCCATGAAGATGGCGGCCACCTGGTTTCGCTCGGGCCGGGGCATGGCCATCGGCACGGTGGTGGGGGCCCTGACGGTAGGGAAGGCTGCGCCCTTCCTCCTGCGGGCAGGCGGAGAGTTGGCCACCCCTTCCGTGGTCTTCGGCGCCTCCCTGGCCGCCGTGGCGGGAGGTCTGCTGGTCTTCGCCTTCTATCGGGACGGTCCCTTTCCGTTTCCCCGGCGTCCCTTCCGCTGGGATCTGGTGGGTCAGGTGGCCCGCCACAAGGCCACGCGGCTGGCCACCTGGGGCTATCTGGGCCACATGTGGGAACTCTACGCGGTCTGGTCCGCGATCTCCCTCTACTTTCTGGACCATCTGCTGGGACGGGGTGTGGTGCCGGCGGCGGCCGGTGCCAGCTCGGCCCTCCTGGCCTTCCTGGTCATCGCGGTGGGAGGACCAGGGGCGGTCGTGGCCGGACTGGCGGCCGATCGATGGGGGCGGGAACGGGTGGCGGGAGGGGCGATGGCCGTGAGTGGGGCCTGCTGTCTCATGGCCGGTTGGATTCTTCACGCCCCCCCGACCCTGGTCATGGTGGTGGCGCTGATCTGGGGGTTCAGCGTCGTGGCGGACTCGGCACAGTTCTCGGCCCTGGTCACCGAGGTGGCGCCACCGCACGCGGTGGGCACGGCACTCACTCTGCAGACTGCCCTCGGGTTCGCTCTCACCGCCGTGAGCATCTGGCTCGTGCACTGGTCCTACGAGATGTGGGGTTGGGGGTGGAGCTGGATGTTGCTGGCGCCGGGTCCGGCTCTGGGGATCCTGGCCATGGTGCGGCTGCGGGCTCTGCGTCGCCGGGCGGCTCGGATGGATCCGAGCGCGGCCTGCTAGAGCTGATCCCACCAGCGGGGATCCACCGAAAAGAGGAGTTGCCACTCTCCATTCCGCAGGCCGTAGGCGCCCTCCACGCGCAGGAGGTCCCACCCAAGCCCCAGCCCCGCGCTCAGGGCGGGGCGGATCCCTGAGGTGCTCTCCACTTCCCAGGTCTCGGCAGTCTCTCCGTCGAGTCGTCCGCTCCACCCGGCATGGGCTCCACCTCTGAGTCGGACCAGGGGGGACCCCAGGTCCACCGCTCCCTCGAGGGAACCCACAGCGGCGGATTGGCCCGCCCAGTGCCGGAAGGGGTAACCTGGAAGGGTACCTCGCCCCCCCATGAGCCGATGTGCCTGGAGAAGGGGGGTGCCGTGCCAGCTCCAGCCCTCCAGGTGGGCCTCCAGCTCACGGGAGCCCGTGGGGCTCGCCCACCGACCGGTGGTCTCCACGGTCGACGCCACCCCCCTCCCCTCATCGCTCAGGCCGGAGCGTCCTTCGAGCCCCAGGGTGAGGGTTCCGCGTCCATCTGCGGGCAAGGCGAATCCCCGGCGAGCCTGGGGTCTGGCAAGGAGAAAGGCCCCGTCGGAGACTGGACGAATGGCGCGGAAGGGACGAGCACGATCCAGGGGCGCTCGCTCCGGTATCCGCTGCCAGCTCCGGTCCCGCTCGACCCCCGCGTCGAGCCGGACCCGCCAGCCCGAATCCAACTCCATGACCACTCCGGCCACGAGGGAGGAACGCCGAAGCGGGTCCAGGTAGTCCTCACCCCGGAAGGTGGCGCCCAGAGACGAGGCCAGAAGCGATGACCCCTCACGCAGCCCCAGATCCTCGAGCTCGTTCACCGAGAGCCCCAGGCTCCAGCCGTGGTCGTCTCCCCAGATCCCGTCGACGCGGATCGCCCCGGAACCCAACCCAGGCCCCAGCGCCACGCCACCGTGGGTGCGGACTCGAAGCGCCGGTGAGGACTGGAGCGTGGCCCCCGATCCCACGAACACCCCCTCTGCCCGGTTATAGCGGAGCACCGAGGAAAACCTGGGGAGGTGGAACCGAAGTGGGCGGAGACCGGACGCCGGCTGGCCCTCGAGCAGCCGCTCGGCCTCGGAGCGGATCCGTCGGGGGTTGGGTCGGGTGTCCAGCCCGGCCNCCCCATCCCGTTCGAGGCCTGCCAGGAGATCCTCGGCGAAGGGATAGTCGGCCCGCTCCGCCGCAGGCGCCCACACCACGGCGGGTCTGGCCTCCATGGCCTCGGGAACCGGGGCGTTCAACTCGTACTCACCCACCCGGAGGACGGCCCTGATCACCGTCCCCACGCCCAGGTCCAGCTCGGGCAGCTCTCGACGGACCTCGATGATCTGTCGGTTGGGGAGCCAGTATCGGCCTTCCCACAGGCCGTAGTCCACCTCCACTTCGATCCGGTCGGTCCGGCGGTCCACGTACGAGGCGGGGGTGAAGGAGAGGCTCATCCGGACGATG
>SL_3KL_010_SEDDRAFT_10004515_pt1 | contig 12558 bp, 9 predicted proteins | sample SodLakKL_010_SED_2_FD_10381 | JGI IMG/M metagenome (IMG submission 10381)
GGAACTGTAAGAAGTAACAATAATAATAACCGCAGCAGTGGTACTGTACAGAGTAATCGCAGCAATAACAGATCTTCCGGTAGTTCAGTGCGAAGCAATAACAACAATAATAACAGGTCTTCCGGAAGTTCAGTACGAAGCAATAACAATAATAATAACAGATCATCTGGCACCAGTAATACAAGGCAACGAAGTAATGATGAAAACCGGCATAGCAACATAATTCCGGTCAATAATCGAAATAGTTCGGTTTCTTCATCTGCCAGCAACAGGCGTGTATCTTCACCATCAGCCAGATCCGTCTCAACAACTACAAGAAGCTTTAGCCCGCATAATAACAGCAGCAGATCAAGTACTATTAGAAGTGCCATAAGAACTGCTGTAAACCAGGGTTCCGTATCTGTTGGTAATACAAGATCATCGAACTCAACAGTTCGAAGCTCAAATAACAGATCAACAAATAATACATCTGTACGAAGCGGAAACAATTCTTCACGATCTTCCGCAGTAAATAACCGGTCATCAAACAGAAGCAGCGGATCAGCTGTTAATTCATCAAGAAGTAACAGATCCAGCTCATCCGGAAATACCCGGTCACGGAGCAATAACAACAGAAACAGATAAGTAATCTGTTCAATATCAACATTTTGCATAACCCCATAGGAGAATTATGTCTGCAAATCGCTTTAAAACACTACTTCTGAGTATTCCTGTATTCTTACTGGCGTTGGAATCTCCAAATGCTCAAAATGTGAATGACCCAATGTCATTCAGCAACCAGGTGCTGCTATTTGGAAATCACGGAATAGCTTCTGATCCGGTAAGTGGAATAATGCCGGGAACTGCCTATGGTTCCGGATTCGGATCATTTCTTGATAACCCTGCAAGTATTGCATTGCTGGGACAAGATTTTGGAGAATTCAGCTTTGTGCATAATCGAATTGATGAACGTTCAAACTATCTGGGTAATGAAAGCAGTTTAAGTGATAATCAAACCAGAATTGCAGGAGGAGGATTTGTATACAATTTTCCTACTTACAGAGGCCGGTTTGTAATTGGTGCCGGTTATACTCAGCATACTTCTTTTAACCGTGCAGTATCATTCAACAGCTGGAATAATAACAGCACAATAACCGATCAGTTTAAGATTCCGGGTTCTACTTATAATGATGTAGCATTTGATACGTATGCCATTGATTATGGTGATGAATTTGAAGACTGGGATGAATCGATATTTCGAGTCGGGTTTAGTCAGCCTGGTGATTTCCTGGGAATCAGACAACAGGGGGAATTTTTCCAGACGGGACATTCCGGTGAATACTCTGCATTTTTTGCATCAGAAATACTAAAAAATATGATGTTCGGTGCCAGTGTAGGTGTGTTGGCAGGACGTTACGGCTATGACCGGATTTTCCAGGAAATAGATGATCCAAATAATTACAATTCAGACTTTATTGATTCAAGCGGAGATGGAATTGGAGATACAGATATTGACAATATTATTTTTTCTGAAGAAATAAATAATAGGTTTTATGGCTTTAGAGGCCGTGCAGGTTTACTATATCAAATCTCGTCTACGCTCAACCTGGGAGTCAGCTACACACTTCCATCACGAATTAACATGGATGAAGATTTTAGCGGTAGAATATTATCTACTTTCAATAATGGTGTTAGGTTTGATGACAGGGAAAGCGGCAGATTTACTTACTCAGCTACTTATCCTGCCCGAACTGCTGTTGGGGTAGCGATTGACGATTTAGGAGGATTATCAATTTCAGCCTCTGCGGAATATGTTAACTATTCGAATTTGCGAATTAATTTTGAGGATGACGAACTATTCGAAGATCAGCAATTAGAGAATGAATTTATAAGTCAAAATTTTGCAGATGATGCAATTAGTTATCGCGCCGGTATAGCTTACAAAATTAACCCTATCGTAACGCTCAGAGCAGGGTATGGATTTGTACCATCGATGTTTAAAAATGGTAATGATGATCGTAACATATTCTCGGCAGGTGCTGGATTTTCAATTTCCAGAGATGCAGTATTCGAGATTGGAGCGCGATATACAACATGGAAAGAAGATTCAGCATTGTATACATATGCAGATCTGGATTACAGTGCACTTCCTGATAGTGCGCCGCCATTCAGCATCAACTCTGAAGATATTACCCGAAATGCCGGGTTGATTCAGGTTATGGCTACACTTCGATTCAGAATGAATTAAAAAATTGCAGCTTCAGGATGAAATTGTAACTGTATCGGATTCTTCAACCGGGGCTTTTCTTTCAGTTATAACTTTCTTTGCCGGAGCTTTTGAAGGAATGGTTACTCTAAAGTAGCTTTTCTTCCTGTTTACTATGCTAAAATTTCCGTGCATCTGTTTTGCTAATATTTTAACAAGCTTGAGGCCAAGGTTTTTCTTTTCCAGATCTTCGAGGTTATAAGGTAAACCTATACCATTATCTTTAACTTCAATGATATACTTATCCATATTTTTATCAATCAATATCTGAATAACACCGGTCATCTCATCATCAAATGCGTGTACGTAAGCATTTACAATAAGCTCATTAATAATCATTGCAAATGGCATTGCACGATCTGAATCAATGTATATATCGTTTGCATGAATTGTTGTGTCGACAGAGTTTGTCTTGTATCTGCGTGATTGATGCAGCCTGTTAGCAAGTTTAATGGTATAGGTCTTCAGATTCATTGAATCAACCGTCTTGGTCTGATACATTGTTTCGTGTACCAGAGCCAATGACCGAAGCCTGGAATGCGAATCGCGCAATAGGTTTTCGATTTCTTTTTTGCCTCCCTGTTTTACCTGGAGTTCGAGCAGAGCTAATATAACGGTTAGATTATTTTTCATTCTTTGGTGAATCCCATCCAACAACCTTTCTTTTTCCTGCAGAGATTCTTTAAGCTCATTTCTGCTTTCTTTGAGTTCATTAGTTTTAATTTCAACCTCTTCGGTCAATTGTTTATTCCAGGTGCCTACAAGATGAATTCCGCCAAGGCCGAGTACGAGAAGTAATCCGATTGAGATCCAGGTAATAATTTGAAATGACTCGGTTGCATGTATCAGTAAACCGGTTGAACCGGGCGGCAATGTTGCTGCAATACCATCAACAATTTGAAGTCCCAGCGAATTAGCACCAATTATAAAAAGTGCAAGAACTGCGGTAACACTCAGGATTGCTCCATAAATCCACTTCATAGTAACTTCGTTACGAACCGGCGGTACATACCACCTGCGCTTAATTTTATCAATTGTAGGTGTGATAAGAATTAAGAGCGGAGCAACGATAAGTATCGACTGAAACAGTACTCCGGTCCACCAGCCTTTCCATAATGTCATAGCATGGGTAACCGGCATATCATGAGCAAAGCTCCAAATAAAAGATCCAAGTGAACTGGCTAAAGCTGCAACAAATGAAATAACAACAAAAAAGCCGAAGCTTTTAAAATCTCTCAAAGATTTATCAACTGGAACACAAAAGAAAGCAAGTGCATAAATTCCCAGGCCAAGAACAAATGCAAAAGCAAATAATATCGCCCAGTAAAATTCTATATCAGTAGCAAAAGCAATTATAAATGTGGCAAGGAAAACTGGAATAAATCCCCATTCAAAACCAAACCAAAACAGAAGCAAAGTGCCAATAATCAGGGGAGGGTAGAGCATAAAGTATTTGTAAATAACTCTCTGATCAATACTTCCTGCGGCAAAGCTTTCGGGAGTCATTAAATAAACTGATATCATACTTACAGCGATAAGCACAACCCATATCAACAATAAAACTAAAGTTCTTGCTTCAGTAATTTTGTGCTTACTCAGCAGATGATCCAGTGTGAATGGGGTCCAAATATTTTTACTATTTGCCTGCATGTTAGTTGCAATTTTGCCCGGAGATTTTCTACTGGAGTTAAAATATATCTAAATATTAGAAACATCTAATATTTGTTTTGTTATTAATCAAAAATAGATTTTTTCACCTACGTATAAAGTGGAAATCTCTCAATAAAATTTATTTAAGATTGATTTGAACGAACAAACTTAAATAATGAAAAAACCAACTAAATGTAGGTACAATGTTTTTTAAAACTTGAAATAGACAAAGAGTCTCCCAAAGTTTTTACTGTCTTTATCTATCCGGTGATATTTCTCTTTAATATGTTTTTGTTCTAAGAATTTAAGCACTCTCTTCTTCAGCTGTCCTGAACCTTTACCGGGAATAATTTCAACGGTCTTAATTTTCTTTTCCAAAGCTTCATCAATAATCCTGTTTAATTCTTTATCGATTAAATCTCCTTTATTGTAAATATCATGGAGATCAAGCTTCAGCTTAGCCATAATAAAGTTTTAGTCTTCTTTAGCGGTTGATTGTTTTGGAGGCCTTACGCTGAGAACAGCGGTGTTTACATTTCTAACAACATTTGCAGTTGTACTGCCCAGCATCAGGTATTTGATACCCGTTCGGCCAACCGTTGACATTACAATCAGGTTATAATTTTTTTCTTTTACATGTGCATAAATCGCTTCATGAGGAGATCCGTCATACCAAAGAACTTCACTGCTTACTTTATCTTTAAGCGTATGGAAATAGTTCTTTTCGATCAGTTTTACACGCTGATCACGGATCTTCTTGATGTTTTTATCCGGCTTTGTATCCACATCCACATCCTCATCATAATAATCGGTGCTTAACACATGTAAAATCGTGACATTACCGCCTGTTTTTTTGGCAATATCCAGAGCATGCGGATATGCTGCATTTGCATTATCTGAAAAATCTGTTGTAACAAGAATATTTTTCAAATCACCAAGATCAGATTCATCTTCAACCACTAATACAGGTATCTGGGCAAGACGCAATACTTTTTCAGCTACCGAACCAAGCAGAAATCGCTTAAAACCTGTTCGTCCATGTGTACTTAACACAATAAGATCATAACCTTCTGCCTCAGTTATAATTGCCTGAGCGGGATTACCCATTGATACAATGATGTCACCCAGCTTGTTTTCGTCAACGTTTTCGTCTGCAATTTCCTGTAATCTTTCCGATATGGATTGTTCTACCTCTTCATAGTTATGATATACATTGCTGCCCATTCCTAATGCATAGGGTTCATCCATTTCAGTTACAGGAATATGTGAATGCATAGGGTAAATTTTACCATCAAACAGTTCTGCATATTTATTTGCTGCTTCAAAAGCTTTTAAACTCAGATCAGAGAAATCTGTAGGCACTAATATTTTCATCTGTACGTGTGGTTATTTTGTTTGATGTAATTTGAATAAAATTTTGAATAACAGAAAATCAAATCTCGATTTCTTGTTCTTCATTTCCCCAGCGTTTTTTCAGGATGTAATGAATTACTGGCGGAGCAAAAAAGATTGCAAAAAAGATAACACCTGTGAATTTATAAACTAAAAGTGCAATCAAGACACACACTAACAGAATTACAGCCGAAATGTACCAGACTTTCTGTTTGGTATTCATTGGTTAGCCTGTTTGCATCCTTAAGATTTCATTAGGTGATTTTTTGAAAACTCCGCGACTGCCGCTCCAGCCAATCGCAACTGCTGCTATTACGATTAACAGAGAAAATAATAATAATGCGGTCATATTTGGCACAAAACTCAGATCAAAGTAGAAAACTGCAAGTATCCATGCTATTCCAATCGAAAGAATAAGTCCTGTAAGTGTGGCAAGCACGCCAAGCAGAACATACTCAATAGTTTGTATTGCACCAATCTGTTTTTTTGTGCCTCCCAGGGTTCTGATTCAAAACCGATTCATGGGTTCGCTGTTTCCGGCTGATTGCGATAGAGCTGGCAAGAACAATAAGTCCGGTAATGATGCTGAATAGCGCCATAAATTGTATGGCGAGTGCAATTTTATCCATAAACTCTTGAACGGTTGCCAAGGCAACACTAATATCTACAATTGAGATATTTGGATACTCACTCACTACAGCCTGCTGAAGTGCGTACGCTTTATCTTCTGATTCGGTTTTTGCAGTGGTGGCAAAAAACTGAGGGGCGTTCTCCAAAACTCCTTCCGGAAAAACAACAAAAAAGTTTGGTTCGGGTCGCTGGAAATCAACATCGCGTATACTTCCAATTACAGTAGTAATGGGTACACCCTGCACATTAAACCCAAGCGTATCGCCAACTTCGATAGCCAATTCATCCCTGATCTGCTCAGAAATTGAAATTGGAATAACAGAATCTATACCATCCGCTTTGCCAATCCATTCGCCGCTTACCAGTGTTTCAGATTCAATGAGTTCACTGCGATAGGTTACCCTGTACTCCCTGGTTAAAGCCCAGCTGCGAATATTCAGAGCCGTATCAGCTCTTGCTTCAGAAACCGACTGGCCTTTTCGAGAGCTCAATCTCATCGTTACAATCGGCACATTCTGCATTAGCTCGGCGCCCTCACTTTTCAGAATCTCGTTAACTCCTTCATTTTGATCCATTTGGATATCATACAGAACCAAATTTGGGATCTCGGCTTCTGATTCAAGGCTGATTCTGTTCAGCAGCATTTCCTGCGACAAATAAAGAGTACCAATCAATAACATCCCCATCCCAATTGTAGTGAGTAATAACGGGGTTTGATTGTTGGGCCTGAACAGATTTGCAACTCCCTGTCTCCAGGCGTAGGAGAGTGATTTTAGCCGCAGTCCTTTCACCAAGTAAGTTAGTGCTATGGCCACTGTCCAAAGTACCGCTACTGAAACTACAACAATGGCTGCAAACGCAGCTGCAACTAACAGGCTGTCGGTTACATAAGCAATGAGTAAAATCAGTATAAGTGAAGTAACAATCAGAGCTGTTATTTTAATTCTTGCCGACAGGTTCTTCATTGGAGAAAAATCTGCACTACGCAGAGAAAGCATTGGCGGGATACTGCTAATGGCAACCAAAGGAAGCAGTGAAAATCCGATACTGATAACAGTGCCAAGGATTAATCCGAGAAAAATGGCCTGAAAAGAAACAGCTTGTACAATTTCGAAAGGCAAAAATTCTGTAAAAAGCAGTGGCAGCCAGCTTTGTATAAGGATTCCAAAACCGGTACCGATAGCGGATCCTACAAATCCCACGATTGCTATTTGTATGAAAAAAGTTGCAAGAATTTTTTCTTTCTCCATACCAATACAGCGCAGGGTGGCAATAGCTTTGGTTTTTCGCTTTATGTAAACGTAAACAGCACTTGCAACTCCAAGGCCGCCCAATAAAAGCGCAATAAACGCAATTAAACCAAGAAATTTAGANAGGTTATCNACAATTGCTTCAAAGTCCTGTTTTCTGCTCTCNACAGTTTCAGTCCGCACATTGTGTTCGCGTCCCACCGGCCGGAATTCTGATATCACCTTATCAATATCAACATNAGAATCTGCTTTGTAATACCTTTTATAGACTACTCTGCTGCCTCTGTCTAAAAGNCCGGATCCCTCAAGGACATCAGCAGGCAGATAAACTCTTGGTCCAACAAATGAAAAGGCAGCTGACTCGCCCGATACCGATTTAAGTTCGCCGGATATGGGCAGGGTTATGCGTCCAACCCGGATACTATCGCCTACTGAAATCCCAAACTGCCTCATTGCTGATTGTTCAACAAGGGCAGATTTATCATTTTGATAGTTTAATGCTGCATCTTCAGGCTCTGAAGTTATACTTCCGTAAAAGGGGAACGTACCCTCTATTGCCCGGATTTGTGATAAACGGGAATCGCCCGAACTCAAAAACTGAACCATAGAGTTAAACTCAATAGCTTCTGATTGCTCACCTTCCAGTGTGTCAAGAAATGCAATTACAGGTTCGGCAAATTGCTGAGTGGATCTGAATTCGATATCTGCACCCAGAAGCTCTCTGGCCTGGTCATCAACGGTAAGAAAAACATCATTTCTGAATGACATGATTGCAACCAAAGCCGCCACTCCGGCAATAACAGCTGTGGTATAAAGCAACAGGCTTTTCCACTGAGGCAGTGCATCTCTGTAAGCCAGCTTCCAGGTAAATGGATTAAAAAACTCTCGAATTGTTTTCATTATAGCATACCGGCTTCAACAGTTTCAGAGTCAGGTTTTTGAGTCAGTTCATCGGATGCAATTTCTCCGTTTTTAAGCCTTATAATTCTGTCACACTTTTTGGCCAGTTCAATATCATGAGTAACAATCACAAGGGTAGTGCCCTGTTCTTTATTTAATGAAAAAAGCAGCTCCTCGATTTGTGTTCCGGTTTCGCCATCAAGATTACCTGTAGGTTCATCAGCAAACAAAATGTCGGGTTTATGAATAAATGCACGTGCCAGCCCAACACGCTGCTGTTCACCACCCGATAACTGATTAGGATAGTGATCGGTTCTTTCGCTCAAACCAACATCATCAAGTAACTCAAGTGCTCTCTTTTCAACTTCTTTGTAGGGTACGCCCCGCAGTTCAATAGGAACCATTACATTTTCAAGAGCAGTAAGGGTAGAGATTAATTGAAATGTTTGAAATATAAAGCCGATTTGTTGATTTCGTACAGATGATAGTTGGTCTTCATTCAATTCTGTCAGATTTGTTTTATTGAGTATAACTGAGCCAGATGTTGGATTATCGAGTCCAGCGCATAGTCCCAGAAGGGTAGTTTTGCCACTGCCGGATGGGCCAACGATTGCACAAGTTGTTCCTTTTTCAACGTTAAAGGTAACAGCCTTTAAAACGGTTAAACTTCGGTCGCCGCTTTTAAACGTTTTAGTAAGATTTTTTACAGTTAAAATATTTGAACCCATCTGATTGTAGATGATTTTCTGTTAATTTAGATTAAGATAACTATACTATTTAACATGAATTCGACATAAGAATTTGAGTAAAGAATCATGTCTGACCAAATTGGGCGTGAAATTGCAAAACAATATCAATTCCCTCATACCGGACCCTGTTCCGGTATCTCCTGCCTTTAACAACGTTAGGGGATACCGCATAGAGACTGCCTGCAGAAGCCTTGGCAGAAGCAGGTGCGGGATGACGTACAATCTGGACATAGTCATTATTTAGTATCCAATTTCAACGATTCTAAAACGAACTCTGTAATCTGCTGATTTGTTAAAATCGCCATGCAGAGTCTAACAAAAGATCAGATATAAACCATTCCGCAGCAGGAAAATAAAAATGAATTTCAGTATTAAACGATCAACCATATTACATGTTTCAGTTTTAATGATATGCTTTCTGTGTGTGAGCAATCTCTATGCACAGGATAAAAAACATATCCTGTTTTTTGGTGACAGCATTACTGCAGGTTATGAAATTGATCCTGATGATGCATTCCCAGCTATTATTCAAAGAAAGGCGGAAGAAAGCGGGCTCAATTATAAAGTAACAAATGCAGGAGTAAGTGGTGAAACGTCTGCCGGAGGAGTGCGAAGAATTGACTGGATACTACAGCAGGATATTGATGTTTTCTTTCTTGAACTGGGTGGAAATGACGGCTTAAGAGGAATTGACCCTGAGAATACAAAGCAAAATTTACAACAGATTATCGACAAAGTACGAGAGGCTGATTCTTCAACTAAAATTGTATTGGCCGGTATGGAAGCTCCGCCAAATATGGGAAGTGATTATACCGAAAGATTCCGCTCAATTTTCAGCGAGCTGGCTGAAGAGAATGATCTTTTATTTATGCCATTTGTGTTAGAAGACGTTGCAGGTGAACCAGATTTGAATCTGCCCGACGGAATACATCCAACTGAAGAGGGGCATGAGATTATCGCCAAAAACATATGGGAACTTCTCAAGCCCCATTTATAGAGTCAAAACTTAATCCAGCAGCTCGAAAACAACCACTACATTTCTTGTTACTGAAATGGTTTGAGCAAAATCCATCATTGAGGGGGCGTCAGCAAGCATTGCTGCACTGAATTCTGTTCGCGCGACGGGCCTGTGTTCAGCAACTCCATGGTTGATTTTAATCACACTTCCCAGATTTTTTCCGGCTGCTTCGGCCATTATCCGGGCGTCATCACGCGCAAGCTCTACTGCTTTGGCAAGAGCTTCTTTTCCGCCTTGTTCATATTCGGTGGAGTAAAAGCTGGCTGAAAAATTGTCAAATTCGTTATCAATCAGATCTTTCTGCAGATTTATGAACAGATCAAAATCATTCATTTTTATACTTATACGCTGGGATGTTGTGGTATGAATAGAGCCATCACGCTGGCGGTTTGGGCGTATACTCATAGGCTGATAGCTAATTGCATCTTCACTGATATTAAGCTGCTGCAGCATACCTGCAAGGAAAGACTCTTTCTTTGTGCTGTTCAAATGCCTGATCTGCAGTTGATGATGTAACTCCAATCGTTATATTAAAATTGATCACATCAGCCGGGACCAATATTTCAGCACTTGATCCCACAGTTATTGTTGGTGTTTCACTTTCACTTGCAATTCCTGCACCTGCACAAGCCTGTAAAAGAAATAAAGCAATGAGCGGTATGTGAAAGAAAGATTTTCTCTTTAAGCCATTCTGAATTTTCATAATTCACCGGATTTAGTATTAATTGTGTAGAACTAAAAAGTGTATAACCTGATTTTTAGCACATAGTTTCTGTAAAATGTGTTTAAATAAAGCATTTTGCTATGCATGAGTAGTGTAATATTTCGAAGATATGCTATATAAGATTCAGGTAACAAATATGAAAATAATTATCTGATAAAGTATTGAAAATATTTGATATAGAATTTTAATTTCGTCCAAATATTCTGTGTTGATCAGTCATGATTTTATAACTTTTTGGAAGCGCTATTTTGAAATCATTTCATGAATGAGTAATATCAAAAACTGACTAATGCAGTTAAAACTGCTTATAGTATGCTAAAAATGTGAAATTTGTCATCACAAGTAATTGCCATTTATCATAAACAGATCAAAGTGTTACCGAGCTTAGATATTAATGTAGTGATTCTGACATCTGCAGCTATGTATAATCTCAAACTCTATTAAGTGAATGAATATCCAATTACATGTGAACGAATTGCTCATGAATATTCACTTCCCCGAAAACAAGCTTCTATAAATTAATCCGTCTTTATGAAACTACCAGATACTCGTTTTTTAGGTTCAATACTATTACTGCTTGCATTATTTATTTACGGTTGCAATGCAGATCCACTCACCACCAATGGTACCATTGATGTGCCGGATGATGGAGTTGTTGAATACAGTTCAGGCGAAGCCGATCTGTCGAACTTTGTAGCAATTGGCAACTCTCTTACAGCCGGCTTCGCAGATGGTGCACTTTACGATGCTGCTCAACAACGATCATTCCCGGCTATGTTAGCACAAAAATTTGCACAGGCCGGCGGATCTGCACAGTTTAATCAGCCCGACATTAATTCTGTTAATGGCTGTAACACAAGTGTAAGTGTCTGTGACGGCTCTGATCCGGATCCTCTCGGGAGATTTAAACTGGATATTAACCTTCCTGGGCCGTCACCAACTATAGACGGTGATCCTATCACGCCATACACCGGAGATGTATCAGCTTTAAATAATTTTGGTGTGCCGGGAATACAAGTTGGCCAACTTCTTACACCGGGTGCAGCTATTCCGGGAGATCCTGCATTTAGCGGTATGTATGCAAGATTTGCATCGAACCCGGGCAGTTCAACTATTCTTGGTGATGCGATAGCCACCCAACCTACATTTTTTACTCTTTGGGCAGGCAGTAATGACGTTTTAGGATACGCTGCGAGCGGAGCAACCAATAACAATATTTTTACTTCGGAAGCTGATTTTGAAATGCGCTTTGGAGCCGTTGTATCGCAGTTAATGGATAACACGAATGCAAAGGGAGTAGTTCTCGATATTCCTCCAATGCTTTATGCACCCTATTTCAGGCTGGTGCCTTATAACCCGATTGAGTTTGATGAAAACGATCCGGTTGACGTTGCAACGGTTAATCAGCTTAATGCTGGATTCAGCGGTTTTAATGAGTTTCTTGACGTAATCGTGGCCAATAATCTGTGGAATGCTGCTGACGCAGAACGACGGAAAGTAACTTATGAGCTGGGCGCAAATCCAATTTTAATTAGAGACCCAAATCTTGCCAGCCTGGCCGGAGTGTTATCCATACTTGAATCACAGGAGATTATCACTCCAGAACAACGTCAGGCACTTACACCATTTGTTCGTGCCCGGCAATTAGAAGAAGGGGAGCTGGCATTATTTACGGCTGCCCAGGTTTTAGGAACACTCGCTGATCCGGAAGATCCGGGTTCAGTGATTGGTGTAGCTGTACCTCTTGCCCCTCAACACTTTCTTGCTTTTGAAGATATTGATAGAATAGAAGACAGGCGAATGGCCTTCAATTCAATTATATCAAATACAGTAAATGCTTTAGGTGATGGCCGGTTAGCGCTCTATGAAACAGAATCTCAAAATAGTGTTTTTACACGCATATTCGGCCTTGACGGATCGCAGCCGGGTGTAGTTGTAAGCGGTGAAAGAATTCTGCCTGACTTTACACCATTTGGTGCATTTTCAACCGATGGTGTTCA
>SL_3KL_010_SEDDRAFT_10004516_pt1 | contig 12558 bp, 8 predicted proteins | sample SodLakKL_010_SED_2_FD_10381 | JGI IMG/M metagenome (IMG submission 10381)
CGGGACCGGCGGGAGCGGCTGGAACGGCTGAGGAGCGATGTCCTGGAGTTCGGGCGGTACCTGGAGAGCCTCCACTTCGTCTATCACCCCTCACCTCCCACCGAGTCTGCGCCGGCGCCGGTGACCACCACCTGTGTGATCCTCCGTGGACAGCTTCGACTCACCCTTCCTCCCTCGGCCCTCCCCCTGGAGCCCGGAACACCCGACGCGGACCGGGTCCGCCGGCTGCTGGACGAGCCGCCCCCGCCTCCCCACCACCGGGGAGCCCAGGACTGGGAAGAACTCTTTCTGGTGGCCCGCTGGTTCCGGCGCCATCCGGAGGAGTTGGAGCGAACGCGGCCCCTGGAGAGCCTCCTCAGGAAGACGCCATCTCCCGGATGATCCGGAACTCCTCCTCCTCCACCGGCTGGACCGAGAGCCGCATCCGCCGCACCAGCGTCATCTCCTGCAGGTCCGGGTGATCCTTCACCTCAGCCAGCGGGACCACCCGGTCGAACTTCTCCACGAACTCCACATCCACCAGGAACCAGCGGGGCTCCTCCTCGGTAGCCTTCTTGTCGTGGTAGGAACTCTCCGGGTCGAACTGCAGGGGATCCGGATACGCCTTGGAGGCCACCCGGGCGATCCCGGCGACCCCCGAGGGGCGGGCATTGGAGTGATAGTAGAGAATGAGATCCCCGGGCTTCATCTCGTCCCGCATGAGGTTCCGGGCCTCGTAGTTCCGGACGCCGGTCCAGGGAGTGCTGCCGTCCCGGGCCAGATCGTCGATGGAGTACTCGTCTTCCTCGCTCTTCATCAACCAGTGCCGTACCTCGGCCATGCCGTCCTCGCTGCTCGGGTGATGTGTGTCGAATGCTACCTGATGCCCATTCGCCGGAGCGCTACCAGATCAGATTGAACTGATCCTGGCGCCGGAAGACCCACTCGACCCGACCCTGCTCGTCGATGTAGACCTCCTCTTCCTGCCGGCAACTCACCGGCTGTCCGCCCCATTCCGGCACCTCCACGGTGGCCTGAAGCTCGATGGAATGCCAGGTGGAAGGGCGAATCAGGAGGTCGCCACGCTCCGGGACTCCCTCCTGCATGTCCCACATCCCGATGAGGGGTCCGGCCCCGTGCCCGTGGTCTCCGATGGGGTGGCTGTAGACGGTGCCGGTGATCCCTTCCTCCTCCATACGGGCCAGGGTGGCGAAGAGGACCTCGTTGCCCGTCCGCCCCACCACCAACTCCTCCAGGTGGATGTCCTGCATCCGGTTCGAGGTGGCCAGGCACATGCGAAGCCCCTCCGGAACCCCCGTTTCCCCCTCCCGGAGCACGTAGGCATTGTGCTGGGTGTCGGTGTTCAGCCCCATGAAGGTGAGGCCCACATCGGTCCAGACAAGGTCTCCCCGCTGGATCACCACCGGTCCCTCGGACGGCACCCCGCCCTCCCGCTGCACATTCACCGAGGTGTGGAACCAGGTGGTCATCCCCATCTCCCGGATCCGTTCCCGGTACCACCACTGGAGATCCTCCACCGTGGTGACGCCAGGCTCGATGACGGCGTTGGAGTGCCCGTGGGCCAGGAGGGCGTGGGCCGTCTCCATGAGCTGCCGGTAGCGAGACATCATCTCGGGGATCCTCACCTGGATGTAGTCGATGGCCAGCCGCGGCTCCCGGACCACCCGGTCCACGAAGGGACCGAGCGCCCGTTCCAACTCCTCTCGCTCTCCGGACCCGAGGCCATCGGCGAAGGCGTGGGTCCCGTCGATATTCAGGGCGATGGTCGCCGGATCGCGGTCTTCCACCAGCTCCCGGAAGAGGCGCCACTGCTCATCACCCACCAGCTCGGCGTCCCCGCCTGTGGGTGCCGGCCGGGAGGAGCGGTACATGGTGTAGAGGCCCCCCTGGGTGGTCCCGCCCAGGGCGATGCGTTCCACACCCTCCTCCGGGCCCCGGTCGAAGAAGACGTAGATGGACCGCCTCCGGGCCGAGAAGGTGGTGGGGGAGGTGATGGAGAAGAAGACCGGGTCCTCGGCGTACTCCCGCTGGGAGACCACCCACATCTGGATCCCGTACTCCCGCATGAGCTCAGGCAGCACCCGGGTCAGCCGGGCCTCGAGCCACGCCTGCTGCTCGTCGGCCTGGGCGCGCAGGTCGGGGAAGTCCCGGTAGTGGTAGCGGGCCGGCGCCTCCGAGGCCGGGGGGACGAAGACGGGCTCCTGGGCCGTCAGCGCCGCCCCGAACCCACCGGATCCCGGCTGGGGGGTCGGACCCGGGAGCACGGGGAGGAGCAGCAGGACCGCCAGGGCCGCGGCGAAGGGAGTTAGTCTGGACACGGAGGCCTCCAGGTGAGGGGAGAAGGGCGACGAAGGCGGGGCCGGACGCCCCGTCAATTGTGGGGGCCACGCTGGGCTGCGTCCACCGATGCCAGGGTTGCCAGGTTCACCACATCCTGGGTTGTGCTCCCCCGCTGCAGGAGCTGCACCGGCTCGGCCATCCCCAGGAGCACCGGGCCGATGAGTTCGGCGCCACCCAGGCACCCCAGAAGCTTGTAGGCGCTATTTGCGGCACCCAGGTTCGGGAAGACCAGGACGTTGGCCGGGGCCTTCAGGTTGCTGAACGGGTAGGCTCCCAGCAGAAGGCGCTCGTCCACCGCCGTATCGGCCTGCATCTCCCCATCCACCTCCAGCTCCGGGGCACGCTCTTTCACCAACTCCACGGCGCGGACCACCCGGGCCGATTCTGGGGAAGGAGCCGAGCCGAAGTTGGAGAAGGAGAGCATGGCCACCCGGGGATGGAGCCCCAGCCCCTCCACGAATCGGGCGGTGAGGAGGGTGATCTCCGCCAACGTCTCGGCGTCCGGGTCGATGTTCACCGTGGTGTCGGCCAGGAAGAGGAGGTCCCGGTTCCGTTGGGCCACCATGTGAAGCCCTGCCACCCGTCGCACGCCCGAAGCCGTCCCCAGGCACTGGAGGGAGGGCCGGAGCACCTCCGGGTAGTTGGAGTCGATCCCGCCCACCAAGGCGTCGGCATCACCGCGCCGGATCATCATGGAGGCGAAGTAGACGGGCTTGTGGAGCTGGGAGCGGGCTTCTGCCAGGGTCAGTCCCTTCCGCCGACGGAGTCGGTGCAGCTCGTCGGCGTAGGAGTAACGAAGCTCTTCCTCCGCCGTGGGATAGATGATCTCGATCCCCTCCAGCGACACCCCCATCCGCTCGGCCTGGGGACGGATCTTCTCCGGGCGTCCCACCAGGATGGGCCGGGCAACCCCCTCCTCCACCATCTGCGAGGCCGCCACGATGACCTTCTCGCTCTGCCCGTCGATGAGCACCACGCGCTTCGGGTCCTGTCGGGCCCGGGCGGTGAGCCAACGCATGACCTCCCGCCCCGGCCCCAGCGATGCCCGGAGTCGGTCCCGGTAGGCGTCCAATTCCACCGTCCTTCGGGCTACACCGGACTCCATGGCCGCCCTGGCCACCTCCGGCGCCACGAAAAAGAGCACCCGGGGGTCGAAGGGCTTGGGGATGAGATACTCGGGACCGAACTCGAAGTGATCCGCCTCGTACGCCGCCGCCACCGACTCAGGCACCTTGGCCCGAGCCAGCGCCGCCAGCCCCCGGGTCGCCGCCAGCATCATCTCGGCGTTGATCTGGGTGGCCCGGACATCCAGAGCGCCCCGAAAGAGGAAGGGGAACCCCAGCACATTGTTCACCTGGTTCGGATAATCCGATCGCCCCGTGGCCATGATGGCGTCGTCCCGAACCTGGGCCACCTCTTCCGGGAGGATCTCCGGGTCGGGGTTGGCCAGGGCGAAGATGATGGGGTTCGGCCCCATGGAGGCCACGGCCTCACCGGAAAGAGCCCCCTTCACCGAGAGACCGATGAAGACGTCGGCGCCCACCAGCGCTTCCTCCAGGGTCCGGTGCTCCGTATCGGCGGCGAAGCGTGCCTTGTAGCGGTTCAGGTCGCCGAGCCGCCCCCGGTGGATGATGCCGCTGGAGTCGGCCATGAGGATGTGCTCCCGGGGAACCCCCAGGCGCACCAGATGCTCGGCGGTGGAGAGAGCCGAGGCGCCGGCGCCACTGAAGACCACGCGGATTTCGCTTGGAGACTTCCCCACCACGTCCAGGGCGTTCAGGAGGGCGGCTCCGGCGATGATGGCGGTTCCGTGCTGATCGTCGTGGAAGACAGGGATGTCCAGGGTCTCCTTCAGCCGCTCTTCCACCACGAAACAGTCCGGGGCCCGGATGTCTTCCAGGTTGATGCCTCCCACTGTGGGCTCCAGGAGCTGGCAGAAGCGGATGAGCTCCTCGGGATCTTCCGTGGCCACCTCCAGGTCGAAGACATCGATTCCGGCGAACCGCTTGAAGAGTACCCCCTTCCCCTCCATGACGGGCTTGGAAGCCAGGGGCCCTATGTTCCCAAGCCCCAGGACCGCCGTCCCATTGGACACCACTGCCACCAGGTTCCCCCTGGCCGTATAGCGGAAGGCGTCGTCCGGGTTGGCCTGGATGGCGCGACAGGGCTCGGCCACGCCGGGGCTGTAGGCCAGCGCCAGGTCATTCTGGGTGGCCAGGGGCTTGGTGGGGATGACCTCGATCTTGCCGGGACGGCCCTGGGCGTGGAAGTCCAGCGCCTCCTGCTGACGTCTGTTCCGCATGGTTCCTCGGAAGCTGTTGGCGGTGGGGCATAGAAGGGGACCCATCGGGGTCGGCGGACACCCGGAAGACCCCGCATAAGGACCGTGGCCCCGTGTGCGGGAGTATGCGTACTCATGAAGAGCCACCGCCACCCCCTCTCTGCCCGGCATCCGTGACGCCGGCTTCTGCCTGGGTTCTGCCCGCCCTCCTGGTCGCACTCGCGGCGGCACCGGAGGTTCGAGGAGAGACGGGGCTCCCTCTGCCCGACGATTGTCCGCTGGGAGAGATCTCCCATGTGTTCATCGACAACCACTCTATCTTCGACCCCGCCGGGCTCCCCGACGAGGGGCTGGTGCGGCGGGCGTATGAACTCACCAACCGGCTCCACATCCGGACCCGGCCTGCGGTGATCCGGCGGGAACTCACCTTCCGGGTCGGCGACTGTTTCGACCCGGCGGCGGTCCGGGAGTCGGCTCGCATCCTCCGGGAGTTTCGCTTCATCGCCGCCGCCGACGTCTTCGGTGTACCCCAGCCCGACGGGACCCGTCATGTGGTGGTGGACACCCGGGACGAGTGGACGACCAAGACGTCCCTGGGCCTCCGCTTTGATGACGGTCTTCGCTTCGAAGGGGCCTCCATCGTGGAAGAGAACTTCCTGGGACGGGGTGCTGCGGTGGGGGCTTACTGGCTCGAGCGGGAAGAGCAGCGTCAGTTCGGGGGACTGGTGGAGATCCACCGGGTCGGACGCTCCTACTGGGACACCCGTACCTCGGTGGCCTCCACCCGGGTGGGAGAGGCCGCAGAGGTGGCGCTGATCCGCCCCTTCCACGGGGAAGCCGCCGGGACGGCTGTGAGGGCCGAGTTCAGGCACCGAAGGGACCTGTTCAGCTACGTGGTCCCACGGATTTCTCCCGACCCGCAGGCAGAGGCCATGGAGGGGGCAGTCACGGAGTGGAGCCACCTGGTGCTCCCGGTGCGGGAGCAACGCGGTCAGGTGGGGCTCAGCCACCGCTTGGGCAGCTCGGGCCGCCTGGCCATCCTGGGAGGCGGCGTCTCCTTCGAATCGGTGGAGCCTTTCCTTGGAGAGGTGGAAGGGGTCCGGGATGGGGACTTCTCCCATCGTGAAGAGGTAGACCCCCAGGGGGCGGCACTGCTTCAGACCTCCGGAGAGCCTCGCCAGGCCTACCGGATGAATCTCATGGCAGGGGTCCGCCAGATCGAGTTCATGGAGCGCAGGGGGCTCGATGCCGTGGCGGGAGTCCAGGATCTTCCCCTGGGTCGGGAGGCCATCCTCACGGTTGGACGAAGCGTTGGTTCCACGGGCCCGGATCGCCCCCCCGACCTCTGGTCGCGGGTCAACCTCTTCCGGAGTGGACAGATCGGGCCCATCCTCTCCTTCGCCACCCTCACCGGTGAGGCCCGCCGGGAGTTGGGTGGAGCCGGTCCGGCGTGGAAGGACGGCATCGCAGATCTGAACGTCCTGAACTACTGGAACCCGAGGGACCCGGGCTCCCCCACCCTCCTTCTGCGAGCCTCGGCCCGGGGAGGCTGGCGCCCCCACGCCCCCTTCCAGCTCACCCTGGGCGGGCCGGATGGGGTTCGGGGCTACTCGGAGCAGCGCTTTCCTGGTGCCCGTCGCCTGGTCCTCTCAGGCGAGGCCCGGATGCCCCTCCCGAATCCCCTCTCCCAACTGGCGGACCTGGGGATGACCGTCTTCGGTGATGCCGGACGGATGTGGGCCGGCGATGCGCCCCTGGGAGTCGATACCGGATGGAAGGGCTCGGTGGGGGCCGGGCTCCGTGTGGGGTTCCCGGCGGGGACCTCTTCGGTGATCCGTATCGATCTTGCGCTCCCCACCAGCGCTCTGGAGGAGGGACGCTCCCGGTCTCCCACCCTTCGCATCTCCGCCAGGGAGTGGCTGGGAGTACTCAACGACACACGCAGCCATCAGATCGTCCGGAGCCGGAGAAGCGGGATGACGGCAGACTTCAGCAGCGTGGTCCGGGAACGGAGGCCACCGGGATGAGGCCCCATGATCATCCCCCTCTACCCCACCCCTTCCGAAGCCTCCCGGAACGGGTGGAGATGGCGGAGATCCTGGACGATTCCTCCGCCGTGGATGATGCCGAACTGGAACGGAGCCTCCGCGCCATGGCCCAGGTGAATCGACGGCTGGGGGGCAATCGGTCCCTCGTGCCCCACCTGGAAGGTCTGGCCCGGGCCCGGGGGCTAGGCTCGCTCCAGGTGCTGGATCTGGGTACGGGGAGCGGCGAAACGCCACGAGCGCTCCGCCGTCGCCTCCTGCGCCGGGGGGTTGAGGTCCATTGGACCGGCCTGGACCGGAATGAGCGGGTGGTCCGCCTGGGGGCCCGCCCCGGGGAGGCCATGGTGGTCGGCGATGCCTTCCGCCTTCCCTTCCCCGACCATTCCTTCGACGCGGTCACCTCCACCCTCTTCCTCCATCACTTCTCGGACGCTGCCGCGGCTACGGTGCTGGGCGAGGCGGCACGGGTTGCCAGACACGGCATCTTCATGTCGGACCTGGAGCGGCACCCCCTCCACTACCTGGGCGCCCGGTGTCTCGGCGCCACCCTCTGGAGGGGGGATCCGGTGACCCGCTACGATGGCCCCATCTCCGTTCTCCGGGGCTACACTCGGGGTGAACTGCAGCGACTCGGAGACGCCCTTCCCTTCCGTACCCTCCAGGTGCACCGACACCTCCCCTTCCGCGTCGTACTGGCTGGAGTGCTCTCGTGATGGACCTGCTTCCCGGAATCTCCCCGTGATGGACGCCCTGGTGGTGGGGGGTGGCCCTTCCGGTTCGGTTACCGCCCTCCTCCTGGCCCGTGCCGGCTGGGAGGTGGAGTTGGTGGACCGAGCCGCCTTCCCCCGGGGGAAGGCGTGCGGCGAGTGCCTGAACCCGGCGGGGGTGGCTCTCCTCCACGCCATGGACCTCCTGGAGTGCGTCCTCGCCGCCGGGGCCACGCCCCTGGACGGTTGGGAGATCTCGCCCAGGGGGCCCCGGGTGGCCCGGGGGCGCTTCTCGGGACCGGATCGGGCACTGGGTATCGAGCGGCGCAGCTTCGACGCGGCCCTCCTGGGGGAGGCCCGGCGCCAGGGAGTCCGGGTCCGGGAGAGGACCACGGTGGAGGCGGCCCATCCGGGAGACGTGAGCACCCCCGCCCGGGTTCGGCTGCGCCGGCCCGACGGAGGGAAGGAAGAGCGTCACGCCTCCATCCTGGTGGGGGCCGACGGGCTCCGCTCCCGGGTGGCCCAGGAGGCAGGGCTTGCCCTCCCTCCCCAGGGCCCGACCCGTGCCTCCCTGACCTGGCGGGTCCAGGGGGAGGGGCCTCCTCGCAACCGAGGACGATTGCTCCTGGGAGATGGCTGCACAGTGGGGTTCGCCCCGGTGGGTTCACCGGCGGCCTCCTCCCCCTCCCTCTGGAACCTTACGCTGGTGCTCACCGGTACCGAGCGCACCGGTAGCCTCAGGGAAAAAGGCTGGGAGCTGGCCCAGAGGGTATTGGAGGAAGGAGGAATCACCTGGTCCGAGCACCCGGAGGTAGTGGAGGGTCCGTGGGGGTCCGGCTCCTTTCACCGGCCGGTGCGTGGTGAGGTACAGGGACGAACCCTTCTGGTGGGTGATGCGGCCGGCTACTTCGACCCCCTCACGGGTCAGGGGATCTTCAGGGCGCTCCGGAGCGCCCGATTGGCGGGCCAGGTCCTCACCGGGGGCGAGTCCGACCCCAATCCTCCCGGGAGTGCCGCCGGGCTCCCCCGGTACCCTGGCGCTCTTCGCTCCGGCCTTCGGTGGAGCCGACGGCTTCAGCGAGTCATCGACGGAGTGCTGGCCCGGGAGACATCCCGGGTCGTGGGCCTTTCGACACTCCGCCTCATCCCCGGCGCCGCCTCCGGGCTGATCCGCCTGACCGGCGACCGCCCAGAAACCCTGGTGAGGCGTCCGGCACCGGTGCTTCCCGGTCCAGGGAGAGAGGGAGGGCCATGAAACCCACCCACTCTCCGGCGGTACCTTTGACCGAAGATGGTCAGGGCTTATGTTTCCGAATCCTGAAGTCGAAAGATTGCGGTGAGGTCCGCCGCCCCCTCCCCCCAGATTCACGCGCACCGGGCAGCTTCCCGGAGCGGTCGTTCTCCATAGATCTTCCGCCCGACCGGTCACCCATGACCCGTCTCCGACACCTCTCTCCCGAGTAGCGCCGGACGCATGTTTTCATCAACCCGTGGCCTGGACTCTTTCGACCAGTACCTGCAGGACGTGGAGAAATACCCGCTCATCCAGGATCCGGAGGAGGAGCGGGCCCTGGCCCGGGCCGCCCGAGCCGGAGACAAGGAAGCCGCTGAGCGCCTGGTCACCGCCAACCTCCGTTTCGTCATATCCTATGTGAAGAAGTATCAGGGACGGGGCCTCGGGCTTGCCGAACTGGTGTGCATCGGAAATGAAGGGCTTCTGAAAGCGGTCAAGAAGTTCGACCCGGACAAGGGGGTGAAATTCATCTCCTACGCGGTCTGGTGGATCCGCCAGACCGTGCTCCAAGCGCTGGCCGAACAGACCCGCTCCGTTCGAATCCCCCTGAACCAGAACTCGAATCTAGCCCGCCTGTCCCGCACCGACACCCTCCTGACCCAGCAACTCGGTCGATCGCCCACGGACCAGGAGATCGCCGAGGAGATGGGAGAGCCGGTGGATACCATCCGGGCCCTTCGTCGGGTGGCCGCCAGCGAACTCTCCCTGGATGCACCCATCGATCGAGGCGATCGGGACAGCGCCTCCTTCGGTGAGCGATTCGCCGGGCTGAACTCGGACGATATCGAGGAGGATGTGGAGGCGACGGCCCGCAGGGACTTCCTGGAGGCCATGTTCCAGGAGTATCTCACGGAACGAGAGCGAAAGATCCTCTACCTCTACTACGGCCTCGACGACGGTGAAGAGCGAACGCTGGAAGAGATCGGCTCCCTCCTGGGCGTGACCCGGGAGAGGATCAGGCAGATCCGCAACCGGGCCTTCGAGAAGCTCCGGGAGAGCCCCCACGGCGAATCCCTCTCCGGGTTCTGGACCGTGGACTGAGCCCTCCCAGCCCGGCGTAGCGGCAAGGCCGCCTCCCCGGGCGGCTCCAGGGACACTGCGACGCCCTCCCAGCCTTCCGGGCCGGGAGGGCGTCGCGACTTTCAGCCCTCAGGCCACTTCCTCGGAAGCGGCCTCCCGGCGCGGGCTCAGAAGCACCAGCTCCCGCACGGTGATCTCGGCGGTGGGGATGGTGACTCCGTCCCGCTCGTAGGAATCGTAGTCCAGTCGCCCCTCCACATAGACTCGATCCCCCTTCCGGACATACTCCTCCGCGAACTGGGCCAGTTGGTTCCAGAGGGTGAGCCGGTGCCAGGCCGTACGCTCTTCCTGTCCCTCGCCATTTCCGACCCGGTAGTTGGTGGCCAGGGACACGTTGGCCACCTTCTTCCCGGTCCCAGTGTCCCGGACCTCCGGATCGCGACCCATGTGGCCCACCAGGATGATCTTGTTCACCGAGCGACTCATCTCCACTTCCTCCGCATTGGGGTGAGGTGTCGGACCCGGCACATCCTCATGGCCGGACCCCTGGACCCCAGGAAGCTCGGGGGGCGCCAGGGGCGCTTCCATGGCTGAACCGGCCCCAGCGGATCCTGGGTCGGCGGTGGATCCCCCTCGGGGTCACCCCTTGCAGTCGTACCAGCGACGACCGACCCCCACATCCACCTTCAGGGGGACAGCCAGCTCCATGGCCGACTCCATCCGGCCCACCACGAAGGCCTGGACCTCCTCCAACTCCTCCTCCGGCACCTCGAAGACCAGTTCGTCGTGGACCTGCAGGAGGAGCCTGGCCCNGAATCCGGCCTCAGGGAGGCCCCGGTGGATCTCCANCATGGCCTNCTTGATNAGNTCCGCCGCNGTCCCCTGAATNGGGGTNTTCTGGGCGATGCGCTCACCGAACTGCCGGACGTTCCAGTTCCGTGATTCCAGCTCCGGGATATAGCGGCGCCGTCCACTCAGCGTCTCCACATATCCTCGTTCCCGGGCACCGGCCACCTGCTCGTCCAGGAAGCGACGAACCCCCTGGAACCGCTCGAAGTAGGCGTCGATGAAGGCCCGTGCCTCTTCCCGACCGATGCCGAGCTGACGTCCCAGCGAGAAATCCCCCTGCCCGTAGAGGGTGGCGAAGTTGATGGTCTTGGCCCGGGCCCGCTGGTCCGGAGTCACCTCCTCCACCGGAACCTCGAAGATGACAGCCGCCGTCTGCCGGTGTACGTCCATCCCTTCCCGGAACGCGGTGACGAAGGCCTCGTCTCCGGAGAAGTGGGCCAGGATGCGCAGTTCGATCTGGGAATAGTCGGCGGCAAGGAAGACGCTCCCCTCCTCCGCAACGAACCCCTTTCGCACCTCACGCCCCAGCGCCGTCCGGATGGGGATGTTCTGGAGGTTCGGGTCCGACGACGACAGCCGCCCGGTGGCGGCCACCGTCTGGTTGAAGGAGGCGTGGATTCGACCGGTCCGTGGGTTCACCAGCCGTGGAAGCGCGTCTACGTAGGTAGAGCGGAGCTTCTCCAGCTGCCGGTACTCCAGGAGGTGACGGGGGATCGAGTGCCCTTCCGCCGCCAACTCCTCCAGAACCGACGCGTCCGTGGAGGGTCCCGTCTTGGTCCGCTTCACCACCGGAAGCCCCAGCTTGTCGAAGAGGATCTCTCGGAGTTGGGGGTTGGAGTTGATATTGAACTCCTCCCCAGCCTCCTTCCAGATCTCCTCCTGGAGGAGTTCCAGCTCCCGTCCCAGTCGGCCGCTCATCTCCCGGAAGAAGTCCGGGTCGATGCGAATCCCCGCCCACTCCATGTCCGCCAATACCGGAACCAGAGGCATCTCCAGCGTGCGGAAGAGCCCTTCGAGGCCGTGCTCCTTGAGGTCCGGAAGGAAGCGTTCCCGGAGCCGCAGGGTCAGATCCGCGTCCTCGCAGGCGTACTCCACCGCCCGTTCCAGCGGGACCTGGGCAAAGGGCACCTGCTTCCGCCCCTTCCCGGCCACCTCTTCATACGAGATGGTGGAGTGCCCCAGGAGGTCCAGGGCGAGAGCGTCCAGGGAGTGTTGCCGCCGGCCGGGATCCAGGACGTACGAAGCCACCATGGTGTCGAAGTCCAGACCCCGCAGCTCCACTCCGGCACGGCGGAAGACGAGCAGATCGTACTTGAGGTTCTGCCCCACCTTGGGCACCGAGGAATCCTGGAGCAATTCGACCAGGGGGGCCATGACCGGCGCTTCCAGCCCCGGCAGGTTCGGCGGTGGGCCGGAATCGGCCTCCGGGAGGAGAGACGGAGGCGGCGCCTCATGGGCCAGGGGGAGGTACACCCCCTGCCCCGGCTCCCAGGAGAGGGAAATTCCCACCAGGTCGGCACGGACCGGATCAAGGGAGGTGGTCTCCGTGTCCACCGCCATGAGCCCCTTCTCCCGGATCTGGGCCACCACCGCCGCCACCTCGTCTGGGTCAGTAACTGCACGGTAGTGGGCCTCGCCGCCCCCGGGCCCCTCCACACCCTCGCCCTCGGAGACGAACCGCTCCAGGAGAGACCGAAACTCCAGCTCCACCAGGAGATCTCTCAGGCGCGCCACGTCCGGCTCCTGTACCCTCCAGGCCTCCAGATCCAACTCCACCGGGAGGTCGTCCATGATGGTAACCAGCTGCCGGGAGAGGAGGATCTGCTCCTCATGTTCTTCCAGCGCCGTCCGGGCCCGCTTCCCCCGAATGGTGTCCCGGCGAGCCAGCATCTCGTCCAGAGACCCGTACTCATCCAGAAGCTTCACCGCCGTCTTGGGACCGACCCCGGGAGCCCCGGGGACGTTGTCGGACGAGTCGCCGATGAGCGCCAGATAATCCACCACCTGCGCCGGAGACACACC
>SL_3KL_010_SEDDRAFT_10004517_pt1 | contig 12556 bp, 11 predicted proteins | sample SodLakKL_010_SED_2_FD_10381 | JGI IMG/M metagenome (IMG submission 10381)
GGTGGCCGAGGAAGCTTTGGCGAAAGAGGGGGCTCCCGGGGAGCCTGAAGCAGTGGCAGAGGAGCAGGTCTCCGAGGTCGTCCCTTCCCATGTTGAAACGCCTCCCTCTGAATCGAAGGAGCAGGTGACGAAAGAACCTTCTGCAGAGGCTCCACCCAAAGGCGAAGTCCCCTCAGAGCCCCCCGGGAAAGCTCCTGCAAAAGGGGAGAAACCCAAAAAGGCCACCACCGCAAAGAAGCAAACCAAGCCCAAAAAGTCCAAGTCCACCAAGACAAAGGAAAAAGCTGAAAAAACGGAAACCAAGAAAAAAAAGAAGAGCTCCACAAGCGGAAAATCCACCAAGAAGTAGGGCGCACCGCAAGATTTCCCGGCGGTGAATCACCAATGATCCCTGATTTTTTTGCGTGAGCCAGCGCAGGAACTTAAAGGCCGACTCAGCCTCCACAGCCGGGTTGGTCTTTTCATTTTGGCAATGTCTTTCAGGTCAGAATGTTGTGACGTGCTGCTTCTCCTTCAGAGAGAAGGGTGCGCGCCACCTGCAGCTTCAAGGGCCTGAAAGGCGTGGCAAAGTGAATTTTCATGTTGGGATGAGCTACCTGCAGGGTGTTTCCCTCTTCATCGTGAAATTCATCGAGTCGGAAAGGGATGGTGTTTCCATCTGGAAAAAGGAATTCGATGGTTTGCCCTTTGAACAATCGGGACCTGGCCTCGAGGAGTACAGAAAACAAAAGGGAAGGCTTGGCAGAAGGCATTGGAAGTGCCTGGCGCACTATTCCTGCCAGAGTGTGGGTTTTGATGATGGGTGTTTCAAAGTCGACCCCAACCCAGTTGTCTTCGTTCTGAGAAAAGGTGAAGCCCATGGTGTAGGGACGGTGACTTATTCGGCTCAGGTCCGTGATCCAGGCTTGCGATGCAACAAATGCTTCAGGGTTTTGCCAATGGCTGTCGATGGCCTGGCGATAGGCGCGAGTGACAGCGGCAAGATACAGTGCCCCCTTCATGCGTCCTTCAATTTTGAAAGAGTCCAGCCCCACGGCCATGAGATTCCCCATTTTTTCCAAAAGGCACAGGTCTTTGGAGTTGAAGATGTACGTTCCCATGGAATCTTCCAGGATGGGGAAATACTGACCGGGCCTTTTTTCCTCCATCAGCCCGTAAGACCAGCGGCAGGGCTGGGAGCACTCACCGCTGTTGGCGCTTCTTGCACTCATGGCGGCGCTCAGGAGGCAGCGCCCCGAATACGAGACACACATGGCTCCGTGGACGAACACTTCCAGTTCCATGCTGGACTGCTCGCGAATCCCTTTGATTTCTCCAAAGGTGAGTTCCCGCGCCAGGTTGATCCTTCGTACTCCTTGTTTTTCCCAGAAGTGGACACTCAGAGAGTTGGTCGTATTGGCTTGAGTGCTGAGATGAATGGGGATGCTGGGAGCATGCTTCCCAGCCAGAAGCATAGTGCCCGGATCGGTCACGATGATGGCATCCACGCCTATGTCTTCAAGGGTTCTCAAATACTTGATGAGCGATTGCACCTCATGCTGCCTTGGATAGACATTGACGGTGACATAGAGTTTTTTTTGCAGAGAATGGGCCAGTGCACATGCTTTCTGCAACTCTTCTTCGTCAAGGTTGGTGGCGAAAGCTCGCAGGCTGAAACTTTTTCCTCCCACATACACGGCGTCAGCACCATAAAGAAATGCGATGCGGCACTTTTCCAGACTTCCCCCCGGGGCTAGAAGTTCCGGTTTTCCCTTTTTCCGGGCTTCCCTTGTCATGCTTTTTTCCCTCAAAGTCGCCTTCTTCTGGAATTGGTTTAATCTCGGGAGTATTTTTCGCCGATCACTATTGCAATCAAACCGGATGCAAAAATATGGGGGGCCTCCAGGAGAAGGTGGACGTGCACCTGGGTTGTTTTTTCCTGACTTGGACAGACCTCCAATTTGACAAAACCGAAGAGCATCTGTACTTATCATCCGAACGAACACCAAGGCAAGTAAATCGCCTTTCACTGAAAAACCTGTCATGACTCTGCACAGTGAGACTTATGTGTGCCAGCCACTCTGAAAAGACGAAAATATCCAGTGAAGAACGGTTTGCCTGGCTTAGCCTTAAGCTGGTTGAGCATCTGGGCAATCGCTCTCTTTTGCGCCTTCACCGGCACTTTGGTTCCGCAGTCAGAATTCTGCAGGCTACGGAAGCTGATTTGAATGGTGTTTCCGGTCTTCGCCATAAGAGCAAAAGAGCCCTTTTGAAGAAGAAAATGTTACGCCCGCCAGAAGAGGAATGGAAACGGCTGCAGAGAGAAGATATAGAAGTCGTCACCCTCGGGGATGCTCATTACCCTTCCAACTTGGCTGCCATTCACGATCCTCCAGTGGTGTTTTTCATGCATGGGAGACTGGAGCCGCGGGATTTGGTCGCCGTCGCTGTCGTGGGGTCGAGGGTGGCATCTCCCGCGGGCTTGTGCTATACGGAGCGACTCTGCGCGGAACTGGTGCAGTATGGTGTGACCATTGTGAGCGGGTTTGCTGTTGGAATTGACAGCGCTGCGCATCGCGGGGCCCTTCAGGGGCGTGGAAGGACTCTGGCCGTATTGGGCTGTGGACTGAATGTGAATTATCCTCAGTCCAACAGGAACCTGCGGGAAAAGATCTCCCGGTCGGGGGCTCTGTTGAGCGAGTTTCCCCTGGAAACGCAGCCGGCTGCTGGCCATTTTCCTCTCCGAAACCGCATCATCAGCGGTCTTGCCCTGGGCGTGGTGGTGGTGGAAGCTGCCCAGCGGAGCGGGTCCCTCATCACTGCCAAAATGGCCCTGGAGCAGGGGCGTGAGGTCTTTGCCGTGCCAGGCCTGGCGGGGAGCTTTCTCAGTGCCGGTCCTCATAATCTTTTGAAGCAGGGAGCCAAGCTGGTGGAATCGGCTGAGGACATTCTGGAGGAGATAAGGCCGCTGGTGATCCGGCCCAGGATGGGCACCGGCGGTCTTGTGCAGAAGGGGGAAGAGGAAGTTGTGAACTCTGAGGAACGGATGGTTTTGAGTGCCCTTGGAAGTGGAAGAAAGCACATCGATGAATTGAGTCGATCTGTTGAAATACCCGTATCCAGGCTTCTGGCCACTCTTCTCCAGCTGGAATTGAAAGGTCTTGTGCATCAGCTGCCCGGGAAGAATTACACCACTGGTGGGTGATATTTATCAAAAAAAGTTTTGAATGCATTGATGCATTGACGAACATGAGGATGAATGGATGTCAAAATCGCTCCTGATTGTAGAATCGCCAACGAAAGCTAAAACCCTCGGACGTTATCTGGGCAAGGACTTTGAGGTCAAAGCATCCGTCGGACACGTGAAAGATCTGCCCAAAAGCAAACTGGGGATCAATACGGACTCAGGGTTCCAGCCTGAATATCAGATCATCAGGGGGAAGAGAAAGGTTCTCAATGAGCTGCAGGCAGCAGCCAAGAAGGCCGATGAAATCTACCTGGGACCGGATCCCGACCGGGAAGGTGAGGCCATAGCCTGGCATATTGCCGAAGAAATCGGAGTCAAAGACAAACCTGTTCATCGTGTGCTTTTCTATGAGTTGACCAAAAAAGCCATCGGCGAATCCCTGGCCCGTCCCAACCCCCTCAATAAATCACTTTACGAGGCTCAGCAGGCCAGGAGAACGCTGGATCGACTGGTGGGATACCTCATTTCCCCCATCCTTTGGGAAAAGGTAAGAAGAGGGCTCAGTGCGGGGCGCGTCCAATCGGTGGCTCTCAGGCTCATCTGTGAGCGGGAAAAGGAAATACGTGCCTTTGAACAGGAAGAATATTGGACCATCGAGGCTTCATTTCTTCCCGGCTCGGACCAGCTTCAGGCACAGGGGAAGGACCTTCGTCCTTTCACCAGTCAGCTTTGGCGCTGCAAAGGGAAAAAATGCAAGATATCGACAGCTGAGGAAGCCACTGAACTGGTCAGTCATCTTCGATCCCTTTCGTATGAAGTTTCCAGGGTGGAGAGGAAAAAGAGGAAGCGCAATCCTTCGCCACCCTTCATCACGAGCACTCTTCAACAGGAGGCGGCCAGAAAGCTGAGGTTTTCCGCAAANCTCACCATGTCTGTTGCACAAAAGCTTTACGAAGGTGCGGAAATCGGAGATGAGGGAGCCGTGGGTCTCATCACTTACATGAGGACGGATTCCACACGAATTTCCGGGGAGGCAGTGCGGGCTGCAAGAGACTACATTGGGGAGAGGTGGGGAAAGGACTATCTGCCTTCCAAGCCCGCGGGGTATAAGTCCAAAGCCGGTGCCCAGGATGCCCACGAGGCCATTCGCCCTACGGATGTGCGACTCACTCCCGAGGTGGTGGCGCCCCATCTCACGCAGGAACAACTGAAGCTTTACACGCTCATCTGGAAGCGCTTCATCGCCTGCCAGATGGCTCCCGCTGTCATTGCGCAGACTCGCGTTGTAATTCCAGGGGATGATTATGTGTTTTTAACCACCGGTTCCACCATAGAATTTCCGGGTTTCATGACTCTGTATGTGGAAAGTGTTGAAAATGGCGAGAAAAATGGCTTTGAAGAAGGTGTGCTTCCAGACTTGAAAGAGGGACAGGCCCTGACCCTGACGGACATGGTCCCTCACCAGCATTTCACTCAACCTCCTCCGCGGTATTCGGAAGCGAGCCTTATTCGCGAGCTGGAAGAATTGGGTGTCGGAAGACCCAGCACTTACGCGACGATATTGTCCACCATCCTCGATCGTCAATATGTATCCCTTGATAGACAGAGGTTGTCTCCCACCGAGCTGGGCTGGCTCATTGACTCTTTGCTCAGGCAGAATTTTCCAAGCATTGTGGACGTAGACTTCACGGTTCAAATGGAAAAGAGACTCGATGAGGTGGCCAGCGGCCATCATTCATATGAGGAGCTCATCTCCGAGTTTTACGGTCAGTTTTCCAAGACTCTTGAATCGGCCCAGGCCAATATGCTCAATGTGAAGGGAGTGGGTCTTCCCACGGATTTGTCTTGTCCCAAATGTCAACTGCCCCTTCACATCCGATGGAGCAGAAACGGCCCCTTTCTCGCCTGCAGTGGTTATCCAGGGTGCGACTTTTCCAGTGATTACAAGCGGGATGAAAAAGGCAACATCCACCCTGTGGAACAGGAGTCGACGGGAGAGACCTGTGAGAAGTGCGGGTTGCCCATGGTTCTGAAGCGGGGGCGCTTCGGCACTTTTCTTGCTTGCAGTGGATATCCTGATTGCAAGAACACTCGGGCGCCCCGAACAGGGATTCCCTGCCCCAGAGAAGGGTGCGAGGGTGAAATGGTCGAAAGGGTCGGAAAGGCGGGGCGCAAGTTTTATGGCTGCAACAAATATCCCGAGTGCAAAACGGCTTTCTGGGGCAAACCCGTTTCCAAGTCATGCCCCCTTTGCAGCAGTCCTGTTCTGGTGGAGAAAGTGACCAAAAAACAGGGGCTCAAGTATGTATGCCCCAACTCCCCCTGCAAGTACGAAGAGATACCTGACTCTGATGAAAGCTCCAGGGACGACAGCAACTGAGTGTCACATGCGAAAGAAAGTATCCGTTCATCCATGCAAAAGTTCTGCATCACTGGCAGGCCATGGAATGTACGAGCCTTCATGTGAGCATCCTGCTTCACGTGGGCCTTGGAATCTTGGATGATGAAACAGGATGTGGATGACGATGCCTCACTGGATGTTGGGCACTTTGGTGTTTTTTTTCGGCTTGAGCCTCGGAAGCTTTTTCAATGTGGTCATATGCCGGTTGCCCGCGGGAAGATCCGTAGCACACCCTCCTTCCCACTGCCCTGAGTGCCAGACATCCCTTCGCTTTTATGACAATATTCCTGTTCTCAGCTACCTCATTCTGCGGGGCAAGTGCCGCAATTGCTCNGAAAAGATCAGCTTGCGATATCCCTTGGTAGAAATTTTGACAGGAGTGCTCTTCTTTGCCCTTTTTCAGAAGCACGGCTTGACTCCCCAGTTTTTCACCGACCTGCTCTTTGTGTCTTTGCTCATTGTTGTCGCATTCATCGACCTGGAAACGTTTCTCATACCCGACAAGCTTTCGCTTCCGGGCATTGTCCTGGGATTCATCGCCGCTTTTTTCACTTTGCGTGTCACCTGGGTGGAGTCTCTTGTGGGCATACTGGTGGGAGGGGGAGTGCTCTTCATCATTGCCATCTTGTACCAGTATCTTCGCGGGCAGGATGGATTGGGAGGGGGAGACATCAAGCTCCTGGCCATGATAGGAGCATTCCTGGGCACGATGGGTGTTGTTTTCACCATTCTGGCATCTTCGCTCATGGGGACAATTTTTGGAGTGGCGGCCATGATGCGTTCCCGAAGACAACTGGGCACCACCATGATCCCCTTTGGGCCCTTTTTATCCCTGGGGGCAATTTTTTATCTTTTCTGGGGGGAGGCGTTGTTCAACTGGTACTTAGGCCTTTTTCTCCACCCCTGATTCCTTTTGGTGGATACATGACCCACAGGTGTGTTCCTAGTGATTTCCTTGGGGAACTGGACGAGATCATCACGCTGGACCGGCACGCGTCTCACCATGCAGCCAATGTGCTCAGGCTCAAGAAGGGGGAACTGATAGAGCTGAAGGATGGGCGAGGAGGGTGGTGTGTTGCGCGGGTGGAAGACCCCTGCCCGCGTGCTTTTCAAGTCCGTATCGTGGAGCTTGTGAAAAAGAATGCCGAATCATCTCTGAGCATCACTCTGTGCATGGCTTTTGCCCGCTCCGATCGTATGGACGCAGTGGTCAGGCAGGCCACGGAACTGGGGGTGTCCGGGCTTGTGGGATTTCGCTCTCAAAGAAGTCAGTACGGGCTTTCCTCAGGTCAATGGGAAAAACGACGGGAAAGGTGGCGAAGGATCTGCCTGGAAGCCATCTGCCAGTGCGGCAGGACCTCAGTTCCACACATAGATTTCTTTGAAGATCTGAAGGCTCTGGCTTTCGCACTGGAAAGCAGGGGAGGAGCAAATGTTTTCAAGCTGTTGGCTTGCGAGGACGTCATGTCTCAAAAGGGTAGCTGGTCTTCACAAAGTTTCGGAGATTTGGCTGGATGCCAGGTGAAAGAAGCGGTTGTCCTTGTGGGCCCTGAGGGGGGATGGGCCATCCATGAGGTGGAGTTTTTGAAAGAACGGGGTTTTTTACCCGTATGGCTGGGTCCACGAGTTTTGCGGTTTGAGACGGCTGTTGTGGCTGTTCTGACCATCTCACAGTTTCTCTGGGGAGACATGGGCAAGAGCCTTTCAGGGGGATGACTTTTATGAAGTGTCACAAATGCAATCACATCAGTTTCGACCATTTGTCCCAATGCCGGAAATGTGGCGTGGATCTTTCAGAAACTCGAGAGGCTCTGGGGTTTGCAGCCTTCAATCCCAGTGCGCCCTTTCTGCTTGGGTCTCTTTTGGGTAAATTGGAGCAGACTCAAGTGGAAAGGGGCGATGACTCAGGGTCGGGGGAAGCGTCCGAGGATTTTGCCGTCATTGATATGGAGGATGGTTTTGACCTTCTGAATGTTGATGATTCCGACGCCTACGGAACAGGGAGAGAGGACAGGTTGGCTTCCGGCAGGACCAAAGAACCCATTGAATCTTCCATGTTTTCACCGGCTGGGCGACAGGATGCAGGTTCCGACGAGGTCATCAGCTTTGTACAAGATTCTGAAGACCTGGATCTTTCCCTGTCTTTTGAAGTCGACGATGACCTTTCCTCCAATGGGGACTGGATCATTCAGGAGGAGGAACCCTTGTCCGGCCTGGAAGTGGGGGAAAAATCGCATGCGGACTCTGGAGATACTGAAAAACCAGTTCTGGAAGGTCTGGAAGAGGAGTTGAGGATGGAAGGACAGGAAGCACCTTCCTCTCCAGGCTCCACACAACACGGGCAGGCTCGTGAGAAGTCCAGGAAGGCCCAAGGTGACGCGCTTGATGCGGAACAGGTCAGCATTCCTTCGGAGGCAAAAGACCGGGAGGTACTGGAGTTTGAGTTGGAAGAAATCGATTTGGACGCCTTGTTTCTTGAGGGGGAAGAAGCCGAGACCTCTCAAAGCAAGCAAAGCAGTGGGGTCTCCAAAAAGAAGGCCAGGGCGGGCACTTCCAGAAGAAAATGAACGGGGGCAGCCTTTATTCTCCAGTGAAATTTTCTCTCCTTCCTTTCTCACCCACTGTCTCCCGCCTTTCATGACCACGCCACCGTTTATGGGATCAAGCCGTCTCATAACCGGTGGTTTTTTTGGCGAATCGGCCATCATGGGGACCTGCTCAAAGCAATCCAAAAATTCGATGCACACAGTTGATTAAAGTGGCATAATCGCCCCGGCACATTCCCTTCCATGTGGTGCGGAAGGCACAAAAGATCGGGCATGGATGATGCGTTGCAGCGCTCGATTTTTCCAATGTTGTTTGTCTCGCGCGGGGGAATGGGTGCAGCAAGACCCTCACGGCTGACTCTCGCCATTTTGATGGGAAGCCATGTCGCCCCCTGTTGAATCCACCCCATGGAGACCACATCTACAGGAGCAAAGAGATGTATGTTCCCAGCAAAGCTTTTTTCACCAAAGGAGTTGGCTTTCATAAGAATGAGCTTCAATCTTACGAGCTGGCTCTTCGCGATGCCCGCATTGAGACGCAGAACATCGTGAGTGTGTCCAGTATTCTTCCACCCCAATGCGAAATCATAGACCCTGAGGAAGGGCTCCGTCTTTTAAAGCCGGGACAGATCACATTTTGCGTCATGGCGAGGCTCAGCGCCAATGAGTTTGGAAGAATGATCGGAGCTTCCGTGGGCATCGCATTCCCCACGGACAGAAATCAATACGGTTACATCAGTGAGTACCACGCATATGGGAAGGAGGAAATCGAGGTGGGTGACTTTGCCGAAGATTTGGCCTCGACCATGCTGGCCACCACGTTGGGGGTCGAGTTCGATCCCGATAAGGACTACGATGAAAGAAGGGAAATCTATCTCATGAGCGGAAAAGTGGTGGAGGCCCTCTCCTTTCCCTGTGTTGCCAGAGGACGGAAAGGGGGCTATGTCACTGTCATCTCCAGCGTGGTGTTCATAGAGTGACTCTGACCATGGAGGGAAAAGCTCGAAAACCTTGCCCCGGTTCCCTTTGTTCCATTTGCGGTTCCGGCTTCCGGGTGGTGCAGGTGTTCTGGATCTGGCTTAGTGGATGAGTTATATTTTTTCCGTTCTCGGGGCATCAAATGTCAATTTCTTGCTGCAGCGGGGATGCAAAGCCCAATGACAGCCAGGCATGATAAGGCGAGACTCGGCATGATGACCGCGGGTTGGGCGAAAATGCTGACTTGAAGGAGCTTCAATCGGTTCAGGGGCTGGGAACATTTTCCCCCTGGCAAACCGGGGCTGAGAAAAATTTTGGCTTTTTTTATATTCTGGAGGAATCACTTGGCACCTAAAAAGTCCCAGATGGACTCGACAACCATGGAAAAGGTCATCGCTGAGGCCAGGCGAAACCGCGAGCAACGGGAAAAGACCTACCGGGAGCGGGCTCTCAAGCTTTTCCCATGGGTCTGTGGAAGATGCGGCCGGGAGTTTTCGGGAAAGAAAGTTCGAGAGCTCACGGTTCACCACAGGGATCACAATCATGACAACAATCCTCCCGATGGCAGCAACTGGGAGTTGTTGTGCATCTATTGTCACGACAATGAGCACGCACGAGACCAGGTCCAGGAATGGTACGAGGATGAAACACCGCACCATGTGCATAAGCCCACGACCACACACAAGGCCTTCGCGGGTCTTGAGGATCTGCTGAAAAAGAAGAAGTGACCACGAACGGGGAGTTTTTCATGACACCCCAGGAGGATCAAAAAAATGTCCAACATACCGGGTTCCGAAGAAGTTTCTGCCCTGATGCGAGCCATTCTCGAGCCGGCCATGGCCGGTGGACTGTCTGAGGAGAGGGCCAGGGAGATCTACGAAGACATTCTCAGCAGCATTGCCAATCTGGAGGAACTGGACGATGGAAGGACGGTTTTTCAATGGCTGGGCGATGAGGTGCTTTTGAGGTTTTGCCCCATTTTCAAGGACAAGTATGAAATGAGGCAAAAGGGGACGGTGAACTGAAAATTCGTTCCAGCAGGATCACAAACTCCGCAAAACGCTGAAAGGGCCGAGCATTGAAAATTTTCGGCCCTTTCTCCTTTTCATGTGTGAATGCTGCAGCGAAGAGTGCTCTGCCCGTCGAGTTTCTGAGATGCTTTTTCCTCAACGGCTGGATCTATTGCGGGGAGGCAGATCAGGGGTCTTGATCCCCCTTCATGGGGAGGTGCTCCAGAATGCCCGTTTCTCCATCAAAGTAAGCCAGGCGATCCCCGTAGGCGGGAGTTTTTCCCAGCAGGAGGCGGAGCGCCTCAAAGACCTGCAGGTTGGCCACCAGTGAAGGGGTGGGGCCCAAGACTCCCATGGACTCTTCTGTAGAGTCCCGGGAAGTCTCATTCCCATAAATGTCTTTCAAACTGAAGGGTGAGTCCGAAAGAAAAGTGCTCACCTGTCCCCACCAGCCGGAAACGGCGCCGTGGATGAAGGGGATCCGGGCACGCCTCGATGCCTCAAAGACCAGAAAACGGGTGGGCAGGTTGTCCAGGGCATCCACAACCAGGTCCATGTTCTCAAGGAAGCGGCTGATATTGTTTGCCGTGATCACTTCCGTGGCCGCTTCCACCTCAATGAGGGGGTTTATCTCAAACACCGTATCGCGAGCCACCCGGGCTTTGGCAAGGCCCAGGCTTGGGACGTTGCACAGCCACTGACGGTTGAGATTTGAGGAAGAAAAAACATCTCCATCGGTGATGCGCAGATGCCCTACGCCGAGCCTTGCCAGAAGAGTGATGACAACCCCACCCAGACCTCCGCACCCCGCCACAAAAACTCGGCTTGTGCAAAGGCGGATCTGTTCTTCCCGGGAGATGGCTTCCAGGTTTTTCAAGTAGCGGTGGGGGACAAGGCCCTGCTCTAAAGCATCCCGCTGAGCCTCCCATGGACTCAGGGCCCCTTTGGCGGCATGTGAGAGGATGGCTTCGTCTTCCAGGACTCGGTATGTTTTGCCGCCATGATGCACAACGGTGTATTCTTTCATGAGTCCGTTCATGGCTCCTCCTGGTCCCAATGGGGCAGTGGAAAAATTCGTTGACAAATTTCAGAGGGTTATCTAGCCTACTTGTTTTTTATTCGAGGTTTCACACATAATCTTTCGCAACTGGGGACAAGACGATGAAACACCACAGGATTCACAATTTCAATGCGGGACCGGCGGCTCTGCCTGCGGAGGTTCTCGAGGACGTTCAGCAGGAGCTGATCGATTTCCAGGGTTCAGGCATGTCCATATTGGAAGTGAGCCATCGTTCCCGATGGTTTGAAGACGTGCTCGATGATGCCATTGTCCGCATCAAACGCCTTTTGCAGCTTGGTGACCGCTACGAGGTGCTCTTTCTGCAGGGAGGAGCAAGCATGCAGTTCTGTTTCGTCCCCATGAACCTCGCTCTGGAAGGAAAGCCCGTGGCCTACATCAACACGGGCACCTGGTCCACCAAGGCCATCAAGGAGGCAGAAATTCTGGGAAAAGACGTGCGTGTCATCGCAAGCTCCCAGGACCTGGAATTCACTTATATTCCGCAAGATTTTCAGGTTCCCACCGACAGCTCCTACCTGCACATCACCTCCAACAACACCATTCGGGGGACACAGTGGCGCAACTTTCCACAAGGTGTGAAGGCGCCGCTGGTGAGCGACATGTCTTCGGATATCTTCAGCCGGATGTTCGATCCGACCCCCTTCGGACTCATCTATGCGGGGGCACAGAAGAATGCCGGTCCCGCAGGCGTCACTCTGGTGATTCTCCGCAAAGACATGCTGGATCGAACTCCCGCGAATCTGCCCACCATGTTCAAATACTCCACTTATGCGGAAAAGAAATCCATGTTCAACACTCCCCCCTGCTTTGCCATTTACGTGGTGTGGAAAGTGGTTCGGTGGATCGAAGAAAAAATCGGCGGCATGGAAAAGATGCAGGCCCTCAATGAGAAGAAGGCCCAGCTCATCTATGATTATTTGGACAGTCAGGATTTCTACAGGGGAACCGCTTCCCCCGAATCCCGTTCCAAAATGAACGTCACTTTTCGTTTGCACAAACAGGACCTGGAGTCCCTTTTCATCAGCGAAGCCCTTGCCCATGATCTGGGGGGGCTCAAGGGCCACCGTTCCGTGGGGGGCTGCAGGGCATCCATCTACAACGCGGTTTCTGTGGAATCGGTGGAGACCCTGATCCAGTTCATGAAGGAGTTTGCCCGCAGAAACGCTTGATTCCAGGAAAAAGCTCGCAAATTGAATCCTCCCGCTCAGGCACGTGAGCACGGTCTGCACCGGGAGGAGTTTTCACTGTGTGATTGCTGCCCTTTGGCTCATGAAAGAGAGGCGGGCATTGTTCTGTTCCCTCACTCCCCCACGAGTCCATCATGCCCTGATCGGGTCACCGCCCGTCTCACCGTCGGTGGTCAGTCAACCCCAC
>SL_3KL_010_SEDDRAFT_10004518_pt1 | contig 12556 bp, 6 predicted proteins | sample SodLakKL_010_SED_2_FD_10381 | JGI IMG/M metagenome (IMG submission 10381)
CCTGCCAATCGGCTCGCCGCGGCAGCTGCCCGAAGAGCCGCTGAGTCGCCTGGACAGAACTACAACCCGCTCTTCGTCTACTCGGCGTCGGGGTTGGGGAAGTCCCATATCCTTACGGCGCTGGCCAACCAGGCCCGGAAGCACCATCCGGAGCGGAAGATTCGGTACATGCCCCTTGAGCTGTACCTGGGTGAGCTGACGGAGGCGCTGGAGAGAGGGCAGGGGCACCAGCTCCAGCAGCGCTACGAGGAACTGGACATCCTCCTTCTGGATGACATCCAGTTCCTGGCCGGCCAGGGCCAGGCCCAGGAGATGCTCCTTCGAACCCTGGATGGGATCACCGCCGGTGGCGGACAGGTCATGCTGGCCTCCGACCGTCCTCCGGCAGAGATCGACGGCCTGGATTCCCGGCTCCTCTCCCGGTTCTCCGGCGGGTTGATTGTGGACATCGGGCAGCCGGACATGGAGACCCGGGTGGCCATCATCCGGAAGAAGACCCAGGAGCGGGGGGCTCAGTTGGAGGAGGGGGTGGCTGAGGAACTGGCCCGAATCTCCTTTCGGAATGTTCGGGAGCTACAAGGGGCCTTGAACCGGGTCCTGGTGCTGCAGGAGCTGGAAGGCCGTCCGGTGACGATGGACGACCTTCCTTCGGTGATAGGACAGCTTCCCGGGGTCCGGCACCCTGGTGGCGGGGGGCCTTCTGCCAGTCGCGTGGAGACGGAGCCCTCGGAGCCGGCCTGGCGGGTGGAGATCCGGGATGCGGCCGAGGAAGCCGAGCGGGGAGGGGTGGAGGCCCACCGCCTCCGGCGACTTCTGGACTCTGCTGAGGAGCCGGAGGAGTGGGAGCAGGTGCTCCGAAGGTTCCGAACCGATCTGAGTCGGATGACTGAGATTCGAGAGCAGCTCGACCGCCTGGGCAACCCCTGGCCTGAAGCGGCGGCCACCCTTCTTGGAGATCCCGATCGATTGGAGGAAGCCGAAGCCCTCCTTGCCTCGGCTCGTGAAAGGAATCGTCCCTTTCCCATCCTGGAGCCGGGACCGTCGCTGGAGGATCTCCGGGGAACGCTTCCTGATCTGGCGCTCCGGGCGGCTGATCGGCTCCTGGCTGCGGACCGTCCGGATTACAACCCTCTCTATGTCCACACTGATGTTCCGGAGGCGGGGCAGGGCTTTCTGGCGGCGGTAGGTCGGACCCACCTCTCCCGGAATCCTGACGCCCGGGTCGGATTCATCTCGGTGCCGGCCTTTGCCGAGGAGTTCATCCGAGCCATCTCCGACGGGGTGGCTGGAGCCTGGCGAGAGCGATGGTGGACGGTAGAGGTTCTCCTTCTTCATGGCATCGAAGAGCTGGCGGGGACGGAGCGGGCCCAGGAAGAGTTCTTCCACCTCTTCGAGGCCCTGAAGCGCCGGGATGCCCGCATCTTCCTGGCCTCGGACCGCCTGCCCTCCCACATTCAGCGCGTGGATGATCGGCTCCGAACCCGATTCGAAGGAGGACTGGTGTTGGAGCTGGAAGGAATCTCCCTCCCCAGCCCAACCTCTCCATCCACGACCGTATCCGACCCCCCAGCTGCTGCGATTCCCTCCAGCGCGGAGGAGGCGGCGACCCCAACCCCAGCGGACAGATCGTCTGCAGGGCAACCACCCTCCGCCGAGTCAGAGGCGGCGCCTGCGGAAAGCACCCCGACCCCCGTCGGATCGGAGCCCACCTCCCCTGACTCGGATCCGGTGCCCCCCCCGAGTTCAACCGATCTACAGACCGGGTCCGGAGCCCTGGGGCCGACAGGTCCCGAGGATCGGGACGATCTCGAGGTGTTGAGGGAGCTGGCGGGGGTGGGCCGTGCCCGCTCTCGGAGGGAGGACGCCGTCAGTGGGGAAGGGGATGTTTTTTCCCGCGAGCGGGTGGTCTGGGATTGGCCCGATCTGAAGGATCGGATCGTGGAGCGATTCCCATGAGACCCATGACGAGGTGCGAGGTCTTTCGGAACCAGAGAAGGGGATCAGCCCTGGAGCAGGGGATTTGGGATGGCGATTGAGGGAGAGTTGAAGGAGGTGGGGCTGGCGGACATCTGCCAACTCCTGGCCATGGGCCGGAAAACGGGCTGTCTGTCAGTCACTGATCGATCCAACTTCGGATACGTGTATTTCGATGAGGGGGTAGTCGTCCACGCCACCGTCCTGAATCGTCCGGATCGATTGGGCGAGCTCCTGGTCCACAACGAGGTGGTGGTGCCTGAGGCCCTGGATCAGGCTCGAAGCCGGGCAGCCCAGGAAAACGGGACACACTATGCCCACCTCCTGGTGGAGGAAGGAGACCTCTCCCCTCAGGAATTGGAGCGTTTTGTCCGGATCGAGGTGGAGGAGGCCGTCTATCAGCTCTTTTCCTGGGAGGACGGATCCTTCCGCTTCCGCACCGGGGAGCGGCCAGACGGGGGTGTTCCTGCCACCGTCACCATTCCGGCGGAGAACCTTCTCCTGGAGGGAGCCCGACGGGTGGATGAGTGGACACAGATCCGGACCGAGGTGTCCTCCCGGGAGGCTGTGTTCACCGTCGTCAATGAACCTCCTTCCCAGGCCGACCTGACCCCCCAGCAAAGCCGAGTCCTGGATCTGGTCGATGCCAAGCGGACGGTGGGTCGGATCACCCGGGAGTCGGGGCTCGTGGAGTTCGAAGCGGCCCGGGCTCTTTTTGACATGGTTCGGGAGGGCTGGATTCAGGCAGTGGACTCCCCCGTCCCGGATGGGGAGAAGACAGAACGTTCGGAGATCCCGCCGGCCCGTCGACACCTGGACCTGGCCCGAGCGTTTCAGGAGGAAGGGCTCCTGGACGAAGCGGAACGTGAGCTCCAGACGGCACTGGAGCATGACCCCACCCATGCCGAGGCCCTGAGCCGATTGGCTGTTATTTCACTTCGGCGGGAGCGGCCCCGGGAAGCCCTCCAGAACCTGGACCGGGCCGATGAGGCTGACGGACTCTCCTACCCTCGCCTGAGAAATCGGGCGGTGGCGCTGGAGCTCATGGGGCAGCTCCGAGCTGCATTGGAGGTCCTGGATCAGGGTCAGGACCTCTCGGAGGGGGATGAGGAGCTGGAGCTGGCTCGAGGCATCCTCCTTTTCAAGCTGGGACGAGGGCGGGAAGCGTTGGAGGCTCTCCATCGATATCGGGAGGGGTTGGACGAGGGGGTTCCGCCTCCGGTCTACTTCGCCTATGCCATTCTCGCGGCTGAGTTGGCTGGCGAGAGTCAGGTGGCCATGCACCTGGGGCGTGAGGGACTGGAGCACCATCCCGGCGCAGGACCCGTCCTGGTGAACCTGGGTGTGGTACTGGAGCGGCGCGGTGAGGCCGCCGCCGCCGAGGCCCTCTACCTTCGGGCCGTAGGCGAGACCCGGACGCCGCCCCAAGCCCACCGGAATCTGGGGGACCTGGCCCTGCGCCGAGGTGACCAGGCCAGTGCAAGGGCCCACTATGAGCGGGCCATCCGATTGGACCCGGAGCTGGGGGACCAGGTCTTCCTCAAGCTCGGAACCCTCTTCTACGAGGAAGGGGACCGGGATACGGCCCAACGCCTCTGGCGACGAGCCCTCCAGCTGAACCCGGACAACCAGGTGGCCCGGACGAATCTGGGGATGGCTGGCACCGGCGTTGGAGGCTGAAGCCCCTCCGGGGGGGTGAGATGCTCGTATTCAACGTCCTCCTGGTCCTTCTCGGCTTCTTCAGCGGGACGTGGTCTCCAGGCCATGAAGGACCGGGGGGCACCCCTGGGGAAAATCCTGCCGAGTGGACGGCGGAGGCCCCCACCTCCGGCCTCGGGAACCAGGTCATCCCTGACTCCCTGATCCGGCCCTCTCACGTTCCCGGGATCGAGGAAGCCCTGGTGTTGAGCTCCCACGCTCCGGAGCTGGAGGATCGCCTCAGGGTGGTCTTCTGGCCCGGTCACGAGGGGCGAGCCCAGCGGGTCGTGGAGACGCTGGAGCGGCGCCCCGTCCTCCCGGCCATCCCTCCCGGGCATCCCACCGTGGCCATCATCTTCCTGGCGCCGGACCAGGAACGATGGGAGAGTCTCACGGGAGGCCAGGCGCCTCACTGGGGTGCGGGCGTGGCTATCCCGAGTCGAGCTCGGATCGTCATGCCTGTCTTCCAGACCCCTTGGGACGGGTTCCAGTCCGAAGCTGGGACCATTCGGCACGAGTGGGCTCACCTGGGGCTCCACGACTATCTCAGCGGCCTCCGGATTCCGCGGTGGTTTGACGAAGGCTACGCCCAGTGGGCTTCAGGAAGCTGGAACGTCCAGGAGGCCTGGCGTCTCCGCCTGATCCTGGCAGGGGGCCAGGCGCCGCCTCTGGATTCCCTGACCCTGAGCTGGCCCGCCGATCGGGCATCGGCCCAGGTGGCGTATCTCCTTTCGGCCACAGCACTCCACTACCTGGTGGAAGGCTCCGGGACTCGAGGTCTGGAGCTCTTCCTGGAGCGTTGGCGGGAGTCGGGAAGCTTCGAGGATTCCTTTCGGCGGACCTATGGGATCACCACGGGTACCTTCGAAAGGCAGTGGTTGGAGCACGTCAAGCGGCGCTATGGGTTCGTCCTGATCCTGGGCCAGTCCGTGGTCTTCTGGCTCCTGCTGGGCGTGGGACTCCTGGTCCTGTTCCGGATCCGCCGCCGGAGGGACCGGGAACGGATGGCTCGCCTCCGGGCGGAAGAGATGCCTGAGCTTCCCGCCTACTGGAGCCCCCCTCAGACGCCGCCAGTGGGCGGCTTCACCCAGGATCTCAGGAGGAAGCCCGGATCGGGGGAGGCTGGTCCCGGCAAGGAGGTGGAGACCGAAAGGGTGGAGCCTGGATCCGTTGACCCCGGATCCAGGGAGGGGTAGAGTTCGAGCCCGAGGTGGCTGGAGTGGGATGGGGATGACCCGCCGGCCGGGACCGCCGGACAAAGTGTCGGCAGCGGTAGCGTCCAGAGAGGAGAAGCAGATGAGCGAAGGACGAAGAAGTCGCAGAAGACCCGGCACCGATCGCCCTCGCAAGAAGGGGAGAGAGGCAGGATCGGTCGGCCCTGATCGCCGGCTGGCCCTGGGTACGCCTCAACTCCTGGTTCTCCTGGGTGGCCTTGTGGCGGCAGTGGCTGGATTCTGGGTCCTTTCCACCGGCTCCATCAATCTGGCTCCAGCGCTCCTGGTGATCGCCTACCTGGTGCTCATTCCCGTTGCGTTGGTTCTTCTCAACAAGCCGAAGGGGACGGGCCCCAGGTCATCCGACTCCTGAGATCCGCCCCCTTCCTTGTTGTGGCCGACCTGTGGAGGTTCAGCCACGGCTCCTGACCGGCGACGTCTTTGTTCAACCCCGTCGCCGCCAGGTTCACCTCCGGCTGTCAGGCCCTGTACTGGTAGAGCTGGAATCCAGCCTCGTGGTAAGGCTCCAGCCAGCCGTCATTCCAGGCCAGGACATCCTCGTCGGACTCGGCGATGATCTCGAAGCCATACCGGAGGTAGGCCTTTTTGGCCCAGACTGCGTCCGGATGGGCAATGAGCACCATGGACTTCCGTCCACGGCGGACCAACTCGGCCCGGGCAAAGTCCAGGAGCTCGGTACCAAAACCGTTCCCCACGTGGTCTGTGTGGAGGTAGACGTAACCCAGGTAGAGGTGATCGTCCCCAATCTCCTGGAGGGAGATGGTTCCAGCCACTTCGTCGTCCAGGCGTCCCACATAGAACTCCCGACGACGGAAGTTCCTCCGGGCCCAGTCCATGTCGACCAGGTGTTCGTCCATATCCTCCGGCTCAACGATTTCCTCGTACCAGGACGCGGATGAGCGAATGATGTTCACCACTTTGGGGGCATCGGCCCACCGAGCGGGTTCGATGGAAAGTTCAGTGTCGTCGGCTTCCGGCGCGAGTATCCCGGCATCGGGATTCTTGGCAGGAGTGTCGAGTACGGCGGTTCCATGATCGTCATGCATAACTGCTCTACTCCCTTCAGGGGATAGTAGTCAGGTCCGAATTGATCGGGCTTGGCTGAAAAACAGCAGAAGTAAGGATCCTTCGAAGAGGGTCCTGCGCGAAGAGGGTCCTGCGAGGCTCTCATTCAGTGACCTGCACCGGCTTCTCCTGGCGCCAGTCACAAAGAGGATATGCAAAAATCCCGACCGGCAGCACCTACCGATCAGTAACAATCATACCAGGATCCGCCCCAGAACCGAAGGGGGGGGTTGCAGTTTCTTGACAAGTGGCGGACCATCCCTGAATAATACATGTGATCCAAACTGACTCAGACAATCAGGTAAACGGAGAAGAGCGCCTCCCGACTGAATGGGAAAGGACCCGGGCCAGGTGTGCTTCTTCCCCAATTGGAGGAGCCCCGCTAGCCACGGCGGGCGAATCAGGACATCGTCGGAAACACACCGACATGTAATGGCAACGCGATTCTACGATGGAAGGGTGAGAACGTTCCCCTTCCCCTTTCCGCCGCCGCCCCGGCCCCATCTTCCCGCTGACAATGCCCATGAGTCCTTCCCCCGGAGGAAGCCGATCCGGTACACCGGGCCCGATCCTGATGAGGGGATGGGAAGAGGGCGACCGATGAGTCAGAAGTCCGGTTGCAGGGGATCGTCCCCTGCAACCACCCAACGCGGTTCGAACACTTGGAGTGCAACATGATGCGAACGCTACAGCTTCTCACGGCGGGGGCGTTTCTCCTGGGTGGGATGGTGGTCCAGGCCCAGGAGGCCTCGGCTGCCGTCGACCGACCCGGGACGCCCCCTGCGCCCGAGGCCGTGAACGATGCCCAGGAGCAGGGCACCGTCACCGGTGTGGTCCGAGACCAGACCAACCAACGACCCCTGGCAGGAGCCCAGGTATCGATCCCGGCCCTGAACATGGGTGCGCTCACCAACTCCAGCGGGAACTTCGATCTCTCCGGGGTCCCTGCCGGAACACATGAACTCCAGGTTCAGTTCATCGGATACCGTCAGGTCACCGAAGAAGTAACAGTGACCAGTGGCGAGACGACCAACATCGAGATCGGGCTTTCACCCCAGGCCATCGACCTGGACGAGGTCCTGGTCACCGGCTCGCCGGCAGGTGAGGTCCGACGCCGGAGCACGGGGACGGGAATCTCCAGCATCGACATCGAGACGCGCCTCCAGGATGCTCCCATCAGCCGGCTTCAGGATGCCCTCCAGGGGCGGGAAGCCGGTGTAACGAGCCTGGCCTCCAGCGGGACCGTGGGCTCCGCCGGGCCCATGATCCTCCGGGGAATCACCTCCCTGACTCAGGACAACCAGCCCCTCATCTACCTGGATGGAATCCGACTGGATCGGGGGAACACCAACATGGTGGGGACGGGTGGACAGGCGGTGAGCCGTCTGAACGACATCAATCCCCAGGACATTGCCCGGGTCGAGGTCATCAAGGGCTCGGCGGCCACGGCCATGTACGGGAGTGAGGCCTCCAGCGGGGTGATCCAGATCTTCACCCGGAGCGGCCGCCCTGGCGAGACCACCTACAACGTGGGCGCCCGGTTCGGGGCCAGCCAACTGGGCTCGGATCTCATCCGGATGAACACCGATCCGTCGGTGCCGGACCCCAACGATCTCCTGAAGACCGGCTTGCACCAGGAGTACAACGCCTCCATCCGGGGTGGCCTGGACCAGCTGGGCTACTTCGCTTCGGTGAGCCACACCAATACGGAGGGCTCTTTCCCGAACAACGAGTTCGAGCGGACGGCTTTCCGCCTGAACCTGGAGACGCGGCCCAGGGACAACCTGACCCTGAACCTGAACAGCGGCTTCTCCATGACGGAGAACCAGCTCCCCCCCAATGACAACTGGATCGGCGGCGTTCTGACCAACATCTACGCCGGGAACCCGGTCCGCTTCGGGACCGAGAGCGATCCCTGGGGTGGTGCCTTCCTGCCGGTGCCGCTGGTCCTCCAACGGGAGATCATCGACGACACCAAGCGCTTCACCGGTGGAGTCTCCGTCCGTCACCAGGCCACGTCCTGGTTCACCCAGCGCATGACGGTGGGGATGGAATTCATCGACCAGCAGGGATCCACCTTCCTGCCGTACTACACGGCGCCTGGGCAGGCGGACCGCCCTGGAACCCGGTCTGTGAATACCCGTCAAAACCTCCAGACCAACCTGGATTACGGTCTCTCCCTGAGCCGGGAGTGGAGCCCTGACCTGGTCTCGGAGATCAGTGGTGGTGGGCAGCTCTTCGTCCGCCGCGACAGTCGAGTCTTCGCCACCGGGAACGAGTTCGCCAGCCCTGGGCTCCAGTCCCTGGGTGGAACGGCTCTGGCTTCGGTGAACGAGTCTGAGCTCAACTACACCACCGGTGGTGCCTTCATTCAGCACCAGCTGGGGCACCGGGACCGCCTCTTCTTCACCCTGGGGCTCCGGATGGACGGTTCATCCGCCTTCGGTGACGACTTTGGATGGCAGCCCTTCCCCAAGGCCGATCTCTCCTACGTCATCTCCGACGAGGACTTCTTCAACGTGGACTGGATCTCCACGCTACGGCTTCGGGGCGGATTTGGTACAGCCGGAACCCAGCCTGGGGCCTTCGATGCGGTCCGGACCTTCGGGAACGTGGTGGGCTACAACGGCCGTCCCGGTATCCGGGCCTCCACCTTCGGGAACCCGGACCTGGCTCCTGAGGTCAGCCGCGAGTTCGAGGCCGGCTTCGAGACTGCGCTCTTCCAGGACCGTGTGACGCTGGATTTCACGGCGTACCACCAGCGCACCGAAGACCTTCTGCTGAACCAGCGGTTTGCTCCCTCCCTGGGACTGACCGCCACCCAGCTCACCAATGTAGGTGAGGTGGAGAACGTAGGATTCGAGATGAACACCGGAGTGAGCCTGATGCAGACGGCGAACTTCGACTGGAATCTCAGGGCCGGTTACAGCTACAACCGGAACGAAGTTCTGGACCTGGGTGACACACCCCTCATCTCGCTGGACCGCTTCGGTAGCCTCATCAGGCCGGGCTTCCCTGTCTCCGGGAAGTGGGAGCGGGTCGTCGTGGGCTACGATGAGAACGACATGCCCATCGCCTCCGACACCGCCCACTACTTCGGCGCCAGCATCCCGCCTCACACGGGACACTTGGGGATGGACGCCACCTTCGGCAACGTGACCCTGACGGCCAACGGTCAGTTCGCCATGGGACACGTCATCAACAACCACATCCGGTCTTACATGGGCCAGCAGCGGACAGGTGAGCACTACTACGCCGTGGTGGACGCCGCTGGTGGGGATGAGGACCATCCGTCGGTCCAGCGGTACGTGGCTGAGTCGCGGATCTATGGCACGAACATCGAGGACGCCGACTTCTTCAAGCTCCGGGAACTCTCTCTGGGCTATACCCTCCCTCAGCACTTGGCTGATCGGATGGGGGCGTCCAACGTCCGCTTCACCGCTGCCGCCCAGAACCTGCTCACCCTGACCGGTTACAGCGGATCAGATCCTGAGATGTCGTCCACCTTCGGAGATGGGAACAACCTTGCCATCGGGGCCGACTTCTTCAGCGTACCGCCGAGCCGTCAGTTCATGGCCGGCGTCAACGTCACCTTCTGAGGGGACAGGGATGCCGAACATGAAACGGACTGAGCATCAGGAACTGAACCTCACGTATGAGGAGATGGATATGCACGATGAGACTCGAACCCGGACTCGCACCCCCCGGGGGCGGGCCGGGTGGGCCCTGGGCCTCCTGGCCATGGTCGGGCTGGGGGCCTGTGACTTCGACGCCACGGATCCCACCTCCATCACCGAGGAGGATCTGAGCAGCGACGCGGCCATGACCGCCATGATGGTGGGGGCCGTATACAACTACGACTATTCCTACGACAGGAACGTCATGTTCACCGGGGTCATCTCCGATGAACTGGTGGCCTCCGGGAGCTGGGACCCCTGGCACCAGGCTGACAAGAACGGAATCATCGATCTGAGTGCACCGGAATCGGACCACATCAACATCCCGTGGCGGGTATGGCGGGATCTCCAGCGGGCCCGGGTGTCGGCCATCGAGACCCTGGAGCGGATGGAAGAGGTGGTGGCCGATGTCTCCAGTGACGACCGGGCGGCCCGAGTAGCGCTCTACGCCGGGATGGCGTACGCCGATTTCGGGGAGATCTTCTGCGAGGCGGCCTACGACAACGGCCCGGCTGTACCGCCATCGGAGAGCTTCAANCTGGCTGAGAACCGGTTGAATCAGGCTCGACAGATCGCNCAGGCNGCAGGGGTGGACTCCATTGCCCAGATGGCCCANCTGGTACAGGCNCGGATCGAGCTGCACCGGGGCGACATGGACGCGGCNCTGGCTGCGGCCCAGCAGGTACCCGACGGGATGAGGTGGGAGGCCAACTTCCGGGATGCCCCGGGAGAGCGGAGCCAGTTCTGGTTCAACAACCATGACCGGGGCGAGTCCTCGGTCCATCCTGACTTCCGAGGGTCGGATGATCCTCGAACGCCCACTGAAGACAAGGGCCGGGTGGGGCCCGACACCCAGACCCAGGTCTGGGGCCAGCTCAAGTATCCCACCTACAACGACAACTTCATCGTTGGGTCCTGGCGGGAAGCTCGCCTCATCGAGGCCGAGGTCTACCTGAGCCGGGGTGAGGTGGAGACGGCCATGGATCTGGTGAACCAGGTCCGGGCTGACTGGGACCTGGAAGCCCTGCCCACGGACCTTGCACCAGCAGAGGCTCTGGAGGTCTTCCAGGAAGAGAAGCGGGCCAGCACCTGGATGGAGGCCCGGCGGATGATCGATATGCGCCGCTGGGGGCTCTTCCCTGACGGATGGGGGGCCACGTGCCTCCCCATTTCCCGAGAGGAGACTCTGTCCAACCCGAACCTCTGATCCCACGCCGAAAGGTGTGATTGGATCGGGATGAGGCTGACCCCGGACTAGGCTTGCCTCCGGGCAGTAAGGGGAAAGCCAAGGAAGGCTGAACGGCGAGGGAGCAACACGCTCCCTCGCCGTTCGTCACGTTCCCGTGGTATCTCAAAACCCAAAGGATAAACGACGTATGCCTAGAACTGGATCAACAAGTCGGAGAAGGTATCTGCCTCTCCTGGCCATCATTCTCAGCGCCGTGGCGGCCGGTCCCCTGGTGGCCCAGGAAGCCGGATCCGCTACCGGTCCAGACGACACCCGGGCGGAGCGCCTGCCCGATCAGACTCCGGTGACGACCAGCCACAGCATCCAGGTGGATGGCGAGACGTTGGCCTATACGGCCACGACGGGGTATCTCCCCCTCCTGGATGATGGAGGGACCCACCTGGCCAACATCCACTTCACCTACTACCGGAAGGACGGGGTCGACGACCCGGCTGACCGGCCCCTCACCTTCATGTTCAATGGGGGACCTGGTGCGGCCTCGGTCTGGCTCCACCTGGGGCTCGGGCCCCGCCGGGTGGTCATGCGGGATCCGGGAACGGATACCCGGTTTCAGGTCGATGATCCCCACCCACCCCCGTTTGAGCTGGTAGACAACGAGTATACGTGGTTGGATGAGACGGATCTGGTCTTCGTGGATCCGGTGAACACTGGCTACAGCCGACCGGCCCCCGGACAGGATCCGGCCCAGTTCCTGGGCTACACCCAGGACGTGGAGTACCTCTCAGAGTGGATCCGCCTCTTCGTCACCGAGTACGAGCGGTGGGCCTCCCCCAAGTTCCTGGCCGGCGAGAGCTACGGCACCACGCGGGTCTCGGGGATGTCGGACTATCTCCAGACCCGTGGGATGCACCTGAACGGGATTATCCTGGTCTCGGCGGTCCTGAACTTCCAGACCCTACGGCCCGCGGTGGGGAATGACCTCCCCCACATCCTCTTCGCTCCCAGCTTTGCGGCCACGGCCTGGTATCATGACCGGCTGGAACCTGGACTGCAGGGGATGGAGTTGGCGGCCTTCCTGGCCGAGGTCGAGGAGTTCGTCCTGAATGACTACACCCGGGCCCTCATGCACGGCGACATGCTGCCGGAGGGCGAGATCAGGGACGTGGCCGGCCAACTCGCCCGGTATACCGGGCTTTCCACCGAGTTCGTGGAGCAGGCCAATCTCCGGCTCACCACACAGCTCTTTGCCAAGGAGCTCCGGCGAGACGAGCGTCGCACGGTGGGTCGGCTGGATGGCCGCTTCGTCGGTGTGGACCGGGATGCCGTCGGGCAGGGATACGAGTTCGATGCCTCCTACGACGGGGCCATCATGGGGCCCTTCACCGCCACGGTGAACGACTACTTCCGGCGGGAGCTGGGGTTGGAGAATAATCTGGAGTACTACATCCGTGGACAGGCCAGCCCCTGGGACTACTCCAATGTGGAGAACCGCTACCTGAATGTGGCCGAGGACCTTCGTCGGGCCATGTCGGTGAACCCGTACCTTCACGTCCTGGTCCAGAGCGGTTACTACGACCTGGCCACGCCCTACTTTGCCATGGACTACACCGTGGCCAACATGCAACTTGACTCCTCGGTCCGGGAGAACATCCGGTTCGAGTACTACGAGGCCGGCCACATGATGTACATCCACATGCCCGACCTGGTGAAGATGAAGG
>SL_3KL_010_SEDDRAFT_10004519_pt1 | contig 12556 bp, 8 predicted proteins | sample SodLakKL_010_SED_2_FD_10381 | JGI IMG/M metagenome (IMG submission 10381)
ATCCAACCGGAACGGTTTCCGTCACCATCTCTTCCACGAGCGCACGGACGTCACATTCGGTTCCCTGGCCGACGAAGAGATCACCGCTTATGTGGACAGCGGCAGTCCCATGGACAAAGCCGGCGCCTACGGGATACAGGACGACCTCGGGGCGCTGTTCGTCGAGCGCATCGACGGGGACTACTACAACGTGGTCGGGTTCCCGCTGTTCCGTTTCTATCGCGAAGTCAATAAGCTGGCACCCGGCATCGTTACACCTTTTGCACCGGTGACCGGTGTAAAATGACAGACGCAAAATGACAGTCGCCAAGTGACCACTTCCACCGGAAATCGACGCATTGCATTACTCAGTTCCCATGCCACGTAACCTTTCCATGTCCCGCATCCGCATTCACCTGATCGTGCTGATGATAACGCTCGCCCTTATGTCGTTCACGGGAACTTCCCTGTACGCACAGACCGGAGCCGGTGAGTATTCCCTCGGAAACGAACTGCTCCGACAGGGAAAAAATGAGGAGGCATTCGAGATTTTTGAACGGATGCTCAGGGAGAACCCCCACTCCTATGCGATCTATGACCGGGCGGCGACGGCACTCATCAACCTGAAACGGTATGATGAGGCGATCCGGCTGACCCGGGAGCGGCTCGACCGGGTGGGAGATGACAGCAATACGCTCATCAAACTGGGCGAGATTTACGACATATCCGGGCAGCGGGACGATGCCCTGGATACCTGGGACCAGGTGCTTCGCCAGAACACCCGGAATGCGCAGGTCTACCGCCGGGTTGCCGAGACCATGAACCAGCGCAGATTGTTCCGGGAAGCCATCACTGTCTACGAGCAGGCCAGGGAACAGTTTGGCGATGCCAACCTGTTCGCCTTCGAGATCGCCAATAATCATCTCGCCGTGGCGGACTTCGAGCCGGCCGTCAGCGAGTACCTCGACATCATCAGCCGGGAAAGCCGGCGCACCAGCCTGATCCAGCGTCAGCTGCTCAATTACGACGAACGGCGGCTGTACGATACGGCCATCCTGCTCACCGAGGAGCGGCTCGCCCGGCTCACACCGGGAAGTGAAACCGATGTGGCTTTCCGCGATTTCCTGATCTGGTTGACCATGGAGCGCGGACTCTATCGCCGGGCACTGGCGGCGGCGCGCACGCTGGAACGCCACACCAGCAACGAACACCACGCCATGTTCCGCATCGGAAGGGAACTGCGGAGCAGGAATGAGTTTGAACTTGCCGAACAGGCTTTCCGCTACTACCTGGAACTGGATGCGCATCCGCTTCAGGCCCGAAGCTACGAGGAGCTGTCGCGCTCCTACCTGGACTGGGCCGGTTACCTGACGGATCGCAACCTTGACTTCGACGGCGCCGCCGACTCATTATACCGAAAGGCCTTCGACACGGTGGAGCTGCTGACCGACCGTTTCCCCCGCTACGACCGCCTCATGCACACGCTGGCCATCCAGTCAGAGCTGGCCCTGGATCACCTCAAGGAACCGGATAAGGCAGCGGCCTATCACCAGAAGATGGAGCGGGCCGCACGGAACGAGTCCGATCAGGCACTGCTTCACTATGTGGAAGGCCGGCTGCTTCTGTTCGAGGGCAGTTTCGCCATGGCACGTGTGGCGTTTACCCGCAGCAACCGGATTTCCGAAAGCAGTGAGAACGCAGACAAAAGCCGCTACTACCTGGGACTCGGTGACTTTTACAATGGCGATTTCACCTATGCGCGGCTTCAGCTGCGTTCGCTGGAACGGCAAAACCATTCATGGTATGCCAACAATGCCCTTCAGCTTCGATTCATGATCCAGGAAGGCCATGAGGAAGATGGTGAAAACCTGGAAATCAAACGCCTTGCCCATGCGCGTTACCTGTACGACACAGGGCGCTATGCCGAGGCGGCCGACTTGCTGGCTCCGGTGCTCGATGAACCGGCTGCCAACCCGCTTCATGGCGAATCGATCCTGCTGCTCACGCGCACACTGCGCAGGATTCATCCGGAAGTCGCTTTTCGAGTCGTCGACCGGCACACCCGCCGCCCATCCGTGCGTCAGAACGCCGGTGAACGCCTGCTGTGGGAGCGCGCCCGGCTGGCGGAAGTAGTCTACATCATGCAGCAACGCGATACGCAGGATAACAGGTCCGCTGACGGTGTGGTTCCGGCCGGACTTCTGGCACACCCGCTTTCTGCAGAAGAGCGGTTTTATGGAGGAAACGAAAACCCCGACCTGATGCTGCTTGGTGCCGACGCGGTCACCAGGTACTATGAAGAACTGCTGTTGAACTATCCGGATGGATACTACTCCGACATCGCCAGGAACCGGATCCGCGACCTGGAACGGACCCAGCGGGAAATCTGACCGAAGGAAACACATTTATCACACCGGAATGGAAGCTTAACATGAGAAACCAGGATCGTAGAACCACAATCGCCACTCCCCTGCTTTTGGCACTGCTCGTGTTACCAATACTGCTCCTCGCGGCTCCGGCGACACAGGCACAATCCAATTATGTGCTCATCCCGATGGATGACAGCCAGCGCAACCACCTGAAAGCCTATGGCGTCATGTTCCAGCACCTGCAGGACGGTCACACCGGAAAGTGGCTTCTCAACTACCGGGGTGGAAGTTTCCTGGCCCCCCAGACAGAATCCATGGTGCGCCGGAGCCGTGTCCGCGGTGTGAGCATCGAACAGATCCCTGCAACCCGGGCCCGCCAGATCATCGAGGAGGTGGAACGGCCCAATGTGAACATGTCCGTCGTGGAGCTGGAAAAAGCCCCGAGCATCGCCGTATATACCCCTGATCACGCCCTTCCATGGGACGATGCCGTGACCCTGGCCCTGACTTATGCCGAAGTGCCCTACGAGACCATCTACAATAAGGAAGTTCTCCAGGGGGCGCTGGACGAAATTGACTGGCTGCACCTTCACCACGAAGATTTCACCGGACAGCACGGCAAGTTCTGGGCGATCTACCGCAACCAGCCCTGGTATATCCGCCAGGTCCGCGACCTTGAAGAAATGGCTTCCGAAATGGGCTATGACAAAGTCTCGAAGATGAAAAAAGCCGTTGCGTGGACCATCCGTGAATTCATTGAGGATGGTGGATTCCTGTTTGCCATGTGCTCCGGGACCGATACGTTCGATATCGCACTGGCAGCTATGGAAGTCGACATCGTCCCGACCCAGTTCGACGGCGACCCGGCCGACCCGGATGCCAATGAGAAACTGGATTTCCGGCACACACTGGCATTCCACAACTTTGAAGTGACCCTGGATCCTGCCGAATACCGTCACGGCAACATCGATATCCTCAACGTGCAGCAGCGCATGGCGGAAGTCGATGAGGAAATGGACTACTTCACCCTGTTCAATTTCTCGGCCAAATGGGATCCGGTCCCGACCATGCTCACCCAGAACCATGTCAGCAGCATCAAGGGTTTTTACGGTCAGACCACCGCCTTTCGTAAGGAAACCATCAAGAGCAACGTGGTGATCCTGGCACAGACGCCGGGCAGGGACGAGGTGAAATACATACACGGCAACCTCGGCGAGGGCTTTTTTACGTTTTATGGCGGACATGACCCCGAAGACTACACCCACCGCGTCGGGGATCCGCCCACCGAGCTGGACCTCTTTCCCAACAGTCCGGGCTACCGCCTGATCCTCAACAACATCCTTTTCCCGGCAGCGCAGAAGCAGGAAATGCAGACGGATAGGCTCCTTGATGAACTATTTCTTCCTGTTGCATCCGGCAAATGATGGTGATCAGCTGCCACTTTCCAGGTGCTTCTTGGCTTCCTTCCAGATGGCATCCATCTCTTCCAGTGTGGCTTCCTTCAGTTGCCTGCCCTGAGCGCCCAGCACCTCCTCTATGTACTGGAACCGCTGCTTGAACTTGCGGTTTGTCAGGCGCAGGCAGTCCTCCGAATTGAGGCCTGCGAGGCGTCCGACGTTGACCAGTGAAAAGAGCAGGTCCCCGAACTCCATGGCCTTCTGGTTCTCATCGCCCTCCCGGGCCGCAATCCGGAACTCCTCTATTTCCTCGGCCAGTTTGGGCCATGCCTCTTCCCACGTCTTCCAGTCGAATCCGACGGCAGCAGCTTTATCCTGCATGCGCTGCGCCTTGATGAGGGCAGGCAGCGTGTCCGGGACACCCTGAAGGACGGAGTTGCGCTCCTTTTCCTTCATCTTAAGATCTTCCCAGTTTCGGATTACGGCAGAGGTGTCGTCGGCCCGGGTATCGGCAAAGACATGGGGATGCCTGCGGATAAGCTTCTCCTGGATGCCGTATATGACATCCCCGATCTCAAAGCGACCCGCCTCCCGTGCTATCTCGGTGTGGAAAACCACATGGAGCAACAGGTCTCCCAGCTCTTTTCTGAGTTCGACAGGGTCATCATTGTCAATCGCCTCGATGGCCTCGTAAATCTCCTCGACCATCAGATCCTTGATGGATTCATGGGTTTGCTGGCGATCCCAGGGACACTCCCTGCGAAGGATGGCCATGATTTCTACGAGGTCGGAAAAACTGCGGGAGGGACTTCTGGGTTCTGACATGTATCGTTACAATGGTGAATCCAGCTCCCATCTCTTGAACGACCCGCCATAAAATTCGGACAGATCCGACAGGTAGTCACAAAGATCGCTTATTGTCTTTCGATCCGGTGAAACCAGAGCGTGTGCAAGGAGAATCCAGCAGGAGCCGGCTGGCATGACATTTATTTCCCAATGCTCTTTCTGCAATCGGGCTGCCAGGTAATATGCGGAACTTTCCTCGAACATTTCAAGGTAAAAAACGATCAGTTTCTCCGGTTCCGATGGCCTGTATCCGAAATCGTGATAAAACCCCTTGTCATTGATTGCTTTCATGTTCGGAACGAATGAGCTTCCAGGTGTCGTTGATCTGGCATCGCTAATGCGAGACGTCAGACGGAAGACAAATTACGAAGGATCACTTCTTCATACAAAATTTATATTTAATTCGTAGGCACATTCCATCATTGACTCTCATGCCAATAAATCGGACTGAAAACGGCACCCGCAAAACCTTTTGTGAATTTCATTTGAACATTCCAGATGAATTTTACCATGAATATCACTATTATTCCCTGTCGGAAGAGCCGGCAGGCAGGTAGTTCTGCAATGGCGTCGGGTTGGTGGCAGCCCCGCTTTCACAGGTAATATTTCCTGCAGAACACATCAAGCTGGAAGACGAGCTCTCCCAACGGAATGTGGCGGTGCTGAATTTTTTGACATTTGGATGAACCGCACAGGAAAATGAAATGTTATTGACTGGTAACCATAAGTAAATTCCTGTGCTGCAACACAATTGCAAGAATTCTTAAGCTGTTGTTTTTCAACCGCACAGAATAAATAACGAGACTACTGACAATCTTTTGCGAAATACGGAGCATTTATGAGCAATCAACTTCATGAGAACATTGACACCGACAAATATCCCTACGTCAACCGTGGACTGGAGGGGATTGTCGCGTTTTCTTCCACAAAAAGTGCGATCGATGGTGAAAAAGGTGAACTGATCTATTCCGGATACAATATCGACACCCTTGCAAAGCACTCCTCGTTTGAAGAAGTCGCTTTTTTGCTGTGGAATGACCGGCTGCCAAACTCTGATGAGCTGGAAGACCTGAAGAACAAGCTTCTTGCCGAGCGGGAACTTCCAGAGCCTGTGATCAATTATCTCAACAGCACCAGCAAAGATGCAGAGCCGATGTCCGTGTTGCGCACCGCCACTTCCATGCTGGCTGATTTTGATGAGGAGGCACCGCTGGACGACCCGGATGCCAACATGAGGAAGTCCATCCGCATGACGGCAAAAATGCCGGCCATCATTGCCGGTTATCAGCGAGCCAGGGATGGCAAGGAGATCATTGCACCGCTTAAGGAAGGTAGCACCGCCTACGATTTCCTCTACATGCTCAATGGTGAACGTCCGGGTGAAAGTGCCGAAAAGACCATGGATATCTGCCTGATCATCCATGCAGAACACGGAATGAACGCATCCACCTTCACCGCGCGCGCCATCTGCTCGACCCAGGCCGACATCTATTCCGCGGTCACCGGGGCCATCGGCTCCCTCAAAGGCCCCCTTCACGGCGGTGCGAACACGGCCGTAATGAACATGCTGCTGAAACTCGACAAGGATGCCGATATCGAAGAGTATATCAAGGAACGCCTGGCTGAAAGGAAAAAAGTGATGGGATTCGGCCACCGCGTCTACCGCACGGTCGACCCCAGGGCCAAGCACCTGCAAGCCATGGCAAAATCCCTTGCCGAGGAAACCGACAGCGTCTACCTTTACGAGTGGTCTGAAAAGATCATGGATGTGATGAAACAGGAAAAAGGGATCGATCCGAACGTCGACTTCTTCTCGGCAACCGTGTATTACTCCATGGGCATCAAAACGGATCTGTTTACCTGTATCTTTGCCATGAGCCGGATTACCGGATGGACGGCCCATTACATCGAACAGGCCGCAAACAACCGGCTGATCCGACCGCGGCAGCTCTATGTTGGTGAAAAGAACCTGCCCTGGACCCCAATCGGGAAACGGAAGTAATCCTCTCACCCATTCTCCATGCCTGGATCAGTTGAAAAGGCCCAGAAGAAGGTTCTGGGCCACATGCTCCGAAAAGGAGCCCAGACCGAATACGGAAAACGATACCGTTTTTCAGGGATCTCCGGATTTGATGAATACGTCCGCAATGTGCCCATGATCACCTATGTCGACATTGAGCCGTACATCGAGCGGGTGAAAAAAGGGGAACAGTACCTTCTCTGGCCGAGCAACATCCAGAATTTCGCCGTCTCCGCAGGCACAACCGGAAAAGGGAAGCATATCCCCCTCAGCGAAGACCGGCTCCGCAGCGACCAGCGCTTCATGCGCAAGGTTATCCTCTCCTACATCAAGCAGAATCCCAATTTCCTCCACTTTTTCATGGGCAGCCATGTGAGTCTGCCCGGGAACATCGAACGGCTCGACCCAAAGTCCAATGTGCGGCTGGGTGAGATCAGCGCCTACCTGGCCAAACTGTCACCCGGGTGGCTCTCCCTCTTCCAGGTCCGTTCCCCCCAAACCATGATCCGGGAGGCATGGACGGAGAAATTCGACCGGACACTGGAAATGGCGATCAAATCCGATGTGCGCAAAATCGTGGCCATCCCCTCATGGGCATTGCGATTCTTCCAGCGAGCCCTGGAAATTACCGGAAAAAAACATATCCGGGAAATCTGGCCGAACCTTCGGCTTCTTATCTGTGGAGGTGAAGCCCTGAACACGTACCGGCCTCATTTCAACCAGCTTCTGGAAGGCCTTGATATGGATTACATCGAGAACTATGGAGCCTCGGAATCCTATTTCGCATTCAGTGACGACCTGACACGGACCGACCTGCGCCTGATCATCGATAACGGAGTTTTCTATGAGTGGATACCAAATCCCAAAGAACATAAGGATAATCTCCAGGGACAGAAAACGGTTCCGACCTGGCAGGTGGAAAAAGGGGTACCGTATTCCCTCGTTGTGACCAGTAATTCCGGGCTCTTCCGCTATATGATCAACGATGTGATCGAGTTTACGGACCTGGAGCAGCCCCGGATCCAGGTGGTCGGACGTGTATCCGAGATATTTGACCGTTTTGGCGAGGCTGTTGAGTCACATGAGGCGCAAAGCGCCCTTGAAGCTACAGCGGAGCAGACCGGTGACTCATTCTCGGTTTTTGTCATGGGTGGACTGATCGATCCCGATATCGGCGCCCCGCGGCATTACTGGTTTATCCAGTGGGTCGATGAGCCCCGAAATACCGAAGAGTTCGCCCGGATTTTGGATGCCAACTTGCGGAAGATCAACCGGCATTACCACAACCGCAGAGAGAGCATGGGAATCCATCCACCTGTGCTCCTGAACCTTACCAAGGATGCCATGTTCCACTGGCGTGATAAACATCAGGCCCTCCATGCACAGACAAAAATGCCGCGTATCCTCGATGAAGAAGAAAAAATTGCTGATATGATCACATTTTGCAGGGATGCAGAACCTGATCTTGAGAAAAAAAGCGGCGGTTGATCCGTACCCGATTTTACTTCCCGGGCAGTTTTTTACACCCGTTTCCCCGTTCCTGTCTTCGCCAAATGTGGCCCCATATTTACAAGCGCTTGAAACTCCGTTTTTTCCCTTGACAATATCGGGCATATTGTGCAATATCCTTGCGCAATATGTAAACAACCTTTACAAACCACGGGACGCTATGGACTATTTTCCTCGAGTGATAGAAAAAGAGATTGCACGCTCACTTCAAACCAAACCCGTAACGGTCGTCACGGGATCGCGGCACAGCGGCAAAAGTATGCTCTCCAAACAGTTACTGTCAAAGATACGCGGAAGGGAGACCTTATACCTCAATCTGGAGCACCCATCGGACCTTCAGAAACTGGATGACCCGGAATGGTTTTTTGAAGCCCAGATCGACAAACTGGTATGTATCGATGGTATCCATCACGTTCCCGATCTGTTTTCTGTGCTCAAACGTACCGTGGATGAGCGGAAGCGTCCGGGAATGTATCTCCTGCTTGGCGGAGCCTCGAGAGAACTCCTGGGACAGGATCACAAAGCACTGTACGGGTACGTCAACTATGTCCATCTCCCGCCCCTTCTGTACATGGAAGTCTCCAACAGTACAAGTCTCGAAAACTACCTGACGCGAGGCGGCTACTATCCGTCCCTGATGGCCGGGAGCAATGAACAATCGATGGAGTGGCGGCTTGAATACATCAACTCATTCCTTCAGCGTGAACTCCCGCAATTTGCCGGCATCACGCACCGCACAATGAGAAGATTGCTGCCCATGCTTGCCAACAGTAACGGACAGACCGTTAACTACAGCAAAATCGGAACATCACTGGAAGTCAGCCATAATACGATCAGGAACTATATCGACGTCCTGAGCAAGATGTTCATGGTCACGCAATTGGATGCGTGGCAAGGCAAATCGGATCGCAGACTGGTCAAATCCCCGAAAATCTACATTTCCGATCCCGGTATNACCTGTGCCCTGCTGCAGCTTCAGAATTTCGACGCCGCCTATGGACATCCGGTCTGGGCATCGCTCTGGGAATCCGTGGTGCTGATGCACCTGCATACCCACTTCCCGAGTCTGCCACTGAACTTCTACCGGTCCAGTTATGGCAATGAAGTCGATATCATCATCGAGTCGGGATCCATGGTGGTTGCCATCGAGTGCCGGCCTTCGATGAAGCCCGATCTTTCTCCCGCTAACAGGAATGCGCTGAAGGATATCCAGGCGGATCTCACCTTCATTGCTGCTCCGGTCAAGGAAAGCTACCCGATCTCCGACAGCGTCGTGGTGACACCGCTGAATGAACTCACCACCCAGATTTCGGACTTCCTGGGGCATGGGTGAGTGCCTACTTGACCACGAAGTTGATCACCCTGTTCGGGACAAAGATCTCCTTGACGACCCGGCCTTTTTCAAGATGCCGGCTTACGGTCGGTTCGTTACGTGCGGCATCAAGGACAAAATCCTTGTCAGCGGCGCGGTCAGCAGGCACCTCGACCTGTCCGCGCACCTTGCCGTTCACCTGCACGGCATAGGTCTTGCTGTCGTCTTTGAGCAATGCCTCCTCGTAAGCCGGCCAGGGCTCGTATGCAAGCGTGCGGGCCGGCCCCTGTGGCACACCTGTGGAACTGCCGGTCGTTGTTCCAGCCGCGGCTGTTACCCCGGTGAGTTCCCCCAGTCTTTCCCACATCTCTTCGGCAAGGTGCGGTGCAAACGGGGAAAGGATGAGCAGGAAGGGTTTGAGCACCTCGACCGGACGCACTTCCCACTTCATTGCCTCGTTCGTGAAGATCATGAGCGCCGAGATGGCCGTGTTGAACCGGTGTCCCTCGATGTCTTCCGTCACTTTCCTGATCGTCTCGTGCAGGATCTTCAGCTGGGCGCGGTCCGGCTTCACCGGGGGCGAACCGTCACTGTTCACAGATCGCGCCACGGCCTGGTTCACACCATCGGTTTCCTCGTCCATGATCAAACGCCAGACCCGCTTGAGGAAACGGTACACCCCTTCGACCCCCTGCATGCTCCAGGGCTTCACCTGCTCAAGCGGACCCATGAACATCTCGTAAAGCCGGAGCGCATCGGCTCCGTAAAGCTCGACCACGTCATCCGGATTGATGACATTGCCGCGTGATTTGGACATTTTAAATGAGCGCGCGTCCACGACCGTATCGGTATCTTTTATCACAAAACGGTCTCCGCGCTTTTCAACATCCTTTTCCTGGAGCTTGACCCGCTCAAAATCATCGCTCATCCCGTTTTTATCGAAGGAAATGTAGTTTCCACCGGCGTCCCTGTAGGCGGTAAATTCGAGTTCTCCGAGGATCATACCCTGGTTGACCAGGCGATGGAACGGCTCTTTTGTGGAAACAACTCCGATATCGAAGAGCACTTTGTGCCAAAACCGGGCGTAGAGCAAATGAAGGACTGCGTGCTCTGCCCCACCGACGTACAGATCCACCGGCATCCAGTATTTTTCCAATTCCGGATCGACCGGACCCTTCTCGTAATCCGGACTGATATACCGCAGGTAATACCAGCAGGATCCGGCCCACTGAGGCATGGTGTTCGTCTCCCGGACGGCCGGTTTGCCGGTCTCCGGATCGGTCGTGTTCACCCACTCTCTGGCTTTGGCCAGCGGCGGCTCCCCGGTTTTGGTAGGCTCGAAATCGTCCATTTCGGGAAGTGTGACCGGCAGATGATCTTCCGGAAGCGGTTTGGGCTGGCCGTCCACATGGATCACCGGGAACGGTTCCCCCCAGTAGCGCTGCCGTGAGAAAAGCCAGTCGCGCAGCTTGTAAGTGACCGCATATCTGCCCAGCTCTTTCTTTTCCAGCCAGGTGGTGATCACTTTTTTTGCCTCGGGGACCGGCAGATCATTGATGGAAACCTCATCGTTGGCAGAGTTCACGCAGATACCCTCTTCCGAATCCACGTAGGCCTCCTTCGTGACATCCCCGCCTTTGACCACTTCAACGATCGGCAGATCGTACTTGCGGGCAAATTCCCAGTCCCGCTCGTCATGACCCGGTACGGCCATGATGGCTCCGGTGCCGTAGGACATCATCACATAATCTGCGATCCAGACCGGTATTTCCTCATTGTTGACCGGGTTGACGGCATAGGCACCGGTAAACACGCCGGTCTTGTCCTTGTTGAGGTCGGTCCGGTCCAGGTCGGTCTTCCTGGCAGCCGTCTCACGGTAACCGTCCACGGCCTGTTTCTGTTCCGCCGTGGCGATGCGGTCCACCAGCGGGTGTTCGGGTGCCAGTACCATATAGGTGGCGCCAAAAAGGGTATCGGGACGCGTGGTGAACACTTCGATCGACTCACCGGTGTCCGCCGATCCCGCCTTCAACGGGAACACCACATGGGCCCCTTCCGACTTGCCTATCCAGTTGCGCTGCATCTCCTTGATGGATTCGGGCCAGTCCAGGTCATCCAGGTCCTGAAGCAAACGCTCGGCATACACCGTGATCTTGAGCATCCACTGCCGCATCGGTCGGCGTTCGACGGGAAAACCGCCGACCTCGCTCTTGCCGTCGATCACCTCCTCGTTGGCCAGCACCGTGCCGAGTTCCGGACACCAGTTCACCGGCACGCTCGCCTCATAGGCCAGGCCCTGTTCGTACAGTTTCAGGAAGATCCACTGGGTCCACCGGTAATACGCCGGGTCGGTCGTGTTGACCTCACGGTCCCAGTCATAACTGAATCCAAGCGCCTGCAGCTGCCGGCGGAATCCGTCAACATTGTTGTTCGTGGTCACACCGGGATGGGTCCCGGTTTTGATGGCATACTGCTCCGCAGGAAGTCCGAACGCATCCCACCCGATCGGATGCAGCACGTTGAAACCCTTCATCCGCTTGTAACGGGCCAGGATGTCCGTGGCCGTGTACCCCTCGGGATGACCCACATGCAGGCCGGAACTGCTGGGATAGGGAAACATGTCCAGCACATAGTACTTCTGACGCACACGATCGCTGTCATCGGTACGGAAGGTCTTGTTCTCAAGCCAGTACTGCTGCCATTTCGGTTCGATTTCTGCAGGTCTGTATTCTTTCATGTCGGGCGATCGGTCGGGTTATCACTGACTCTGGTGGATGACGGGTGCGGTCCGCTGCGGTTCCGCTTCCTGGAAATGATGGGAAGGAAACCATTCGGGCCGATTTTAGATGGATGAAGATACAGCTTTTTTTCCGCTAATTGAAGCTGCAGCACGACCTTTCACGTCCCTTTTGGTCACAAATTGCATACCTTTTGGAGTAACCCTGTTATTTTCGATATTGCCGCCAAGGATCGGCTCACGGTTCTGCGAACAGTTCTGCATATCTACGGTTTTCAGGCAGCGGACCGGAGCAGGATGCACATGATGAGGCGGGCAACATCCCATTTTAAACGAAATACGCAAATGGATATGGAACGATTGGATAGCCAGGATGGATTCAAGGGC
>SL_3KL_010_SEDDRAFT_10004520_pt1 | contig 12555 bp, 9 predicted proteins | sample SodLakKL_010_SED_2_FD_10381 | JGI IMG/M metagenome (IMG submission 10381)
TAAAAGCCCCCTGCAGTTTGCCGACGAAATGCACCGCCGGGTCAGGGAAGCTGTAGATCATGGAGCCGTACTGGTAGCATTTCCGGAATACAACAACCTACCCCTGCTTGGGCTGCTGCCCGGGATTGAGAAAATAGAAGAATCTTACCGGCAAAAAGCGGAAAACCCTGGTTCGGCCAGCGCAGATGAAGATAAACAGCAGGAAGATATAAAGCTAACCGATGTTTTCCACTACATGAGCCCGGCTGTAAAGCCGCTGGTTGATACAGTATTCTCCAGCCTGGCTGAAGCATATAAAATTCATATTATGGCCGGAAGCTATACCCTGGCTGATAACGGTTCGGTGGTTAACCGTTCATTTCTCTACGGTCCGTCAGGAAAGATGCTTGGCGATCAGGACAAAGTTCACCTCCTGCCCGTTGAAGAAGAGTGGCAGCTAAAAAGAGGGGATTCGTTTAATAGCTATGATACTTCAATAGGCAGGTTAGCCCTGCCAGTTTGTATGGATGCAACCTACTTTGAAACTTTCCGTATTCTCGAGCAAAAAGAAACCGACATTGTATTACTGCCGATTGCCAACCAGGAAGAGTATAACTACTGGCTGGCCCTGCGCGGAATCTGGCCCAGGGTGCAGGAGAGCCGCCTTTACGGGGTTAAAAGTGCCCTGGTTGGTAGTATCGCCGGTTTAACCTTTAGCGGCAAATCAGGGATCTATGCTCCTCTCGAACTAACCGAGCAAAAAGACGGTGTGCTGGCCGAAGTGAAGCCACATGACCGCGAGGCATTGGCTGTTGCCGATCTCGATCTCGAAGCCCTCCACGAGCTGCGCCGTAATGACCCCTGGCGCGACAAAAACCCGGCCCTGTACAGGCGATACTTCCCGGCAATTTACTTGAATAAATAATTTTAGTCTTTTTCTATATCTGCCACCATACCATCGGTAACCATCTTCAGCTGTTCAAATGAAATCGGCAGCAGGGAATGAGGGGTGCCGGCCGAGGTATATACCACGTCAAACCTCTTCATTGAACTATCCAGGTAAATCGGCACATTCTTATCAATATCAAAAGGGCAGACCCCGCCAACGCGGTAACCGGTGATCTCTTCAACCTCATCTGGCTTGGCAATCTTAGCCCTGCCGCCGCCAAGCAGCTTCTTCACCTTTTTATCGCAGATTTTAATATCACCCGCTGCCACAAACAGACCATACTGCTGCCCGGAACGAAAGAGAATTGACTTGGCAATCTGCCCCAGCTCAACATTTAAAGCCTCTGCCGCTTCAGCCGAAGTTTTGGTTGTCTTCTCATGCTCCCGCGGCACCAGATCAAGATTATAATTTTTCAGATACTTGCGCGCCCTCTCCAGGGCAGGATTCTCAGCCATCACAACCACCCCCAAAAAAAGTGAAAAAGGTGTCAGAGTTAATTTTCACTTTATTAAGTTCTATTTTATCTGCGATATGCACGGACTTCCTTTTCCGGATAACGGGTAAAGACAATTACTCCCACCAGTATAAATACCGCTGAAACCGGTCCGGTCAGCTGAATACCAAGCGGTTCTGCGGCAGTGCTGCCGAAAAACTGCAGCAAAGCACTGGTTATAACCGTAGACAAGCCCATGGCCAATTTCAATATAAAACCCTGTGCCCCAAAATACATTGCTTCACGCCTCTGGCCGGACAGCTTTATCTCAAGGTCGGAAACTTCAGCCACAATCGCATCGGGAACTATAAAGATTACAGCCAGGGGCAGGCCGGCCAGCCCCATTAAAATATAGCCAAAAACCTCCGGGGTTAAACCAAGCATGGGCTGTCCCAGGAAATAAAAGAGGGGCAGTAATACTAAAAAGGCAACGAGGGCGAACATCATTACTGCTTTCAAGCCGATCTTTTTTGAGAGGATATTGACCACGGGGAAGAAAATTAAAGCTACCACGAAAGCTAAACCGAAATATATGGAAGTATCATCCTCGGTGCCACCCAGCAGAATTGTCACATAGAGAGGCAGGTTTAAGGTAATAATATTAAAACCGAGCCAGAAAGTAACATTGCCGATCAGGTAAATCACAAAAGCGTGGTTCTTAAAAGTGGTGCGGATTGCTTCAGTCAGCCCTAAAGTGGCCGGTTTGGCCTCGGCATAATCCCTTTCTTTAATTAACATGGGTAAGTACAACATTATAAGACCGAGAAATGCCATGATCCAGACCATGCCGTGAAAGCTGAACATGCCGATCAAAATACCGGAACCGATTAACGCAATGCCAACTCCAAGCAGCATAAAGATCGCCCGGAAGGTGGCCAGGTCAACCCGGTCTTTTGCCGTGCGCGCCAGTTCCGGCAGCAGGGCCAGATAGGGGCAAACGTAAGCCGTAAAGAGGGTGAAGTAGAGCCCCAGCATAACTGCCAGGAAGACACTGTTTAGTGGTGAGTTTTCGGCTACTGGTGGATAAAAAAGCGCTATAAATACAGCGGCATAAGCGACCCCGCTAAATAGCATGAAAGGCAAGCGACGTCCCATTTTTCCCTGGTGATTATCCGACCAGCGCGCAATTACAGGGTCGGCAACAGCATCGATAGCCCGTCCTAAAAACATGATAATACCGAAAGCAAAGGGAGGCATCAGGGCTTCTACACCTTCAAGAGGGCTGGTGATGTAATAATAAAAGAGCCAGGTAATTAAAACCCTGTCAATCAGGCTGAAGCCACCTGATCCAGTTCCGTAGATAATTTTCCCCCAAAATGGCAGCTGCTTAACCTGGTTCATCCAACTACTCCCCTCCTGCAATCATAATAAGATGAAAAGGTGTCAGAGATAAAATCAACTTATTGCTTTTTCCAAAGCATAAGCAAGAAACCCAGCAGCTGAGGCAAAAGCTGCCCCCGTAGATACCTGCCCGGTCTCCGGATCGATTGTTTCACAGAAAAAACCGTTGTCCATTTCAGCACGTTTAAAAAAGTCTTCAGCCCCGGCATTGCAGGCCAGAAGATCATTACAGGCAGCCAGCGGCCAGGGGTTTTCAGCATGAATGGATCCCGCTTCTTCAAAGTTTTGTCCCTGGTGAAAATGTTTGTTGTTGGAAGAGCGGATCCAGTGGACCGTGTTTGTGAAGACCCTGTCGTCTACCGAGCAGAAACCGTAATGAGCCAGCAGCTGCAAACTTCCAGGTGGATTGTCATAGAGAGAAAAGCGGCCCTTGCCATCAACAGCCCAGGTAAACATTATCCCGAAAGGTCCTTTCACCGTACAATTTTCATAAATGGCCTGCTCCAGTTCCTGGGCCAGGATAGCAAAATCGCTTTTATGCTGCCAGAACTCTTCTGTCTGCAGTTTTCCCAGAAAACGAAAAGCGCACTGCAATAGGGCATTACAATAAGTAAGGTAAGGAAAGTATACCGGGTCATCTGACGGGTCAAGAAAAGTACTGAACAGTCCAGATTCAGGATCAAAACAGGAAAAGGCTTTTTCAGCCAGGATATTAAGCCCATTTTGAAAAGCTGCTTCCTTAAGAATCTCTTTTTCTCCACCCTGGTCAAGGTAATGTTTCAAGGCCAGGAAGTAAGCGGAAAGCTGGTCGAGTTCGAAACCCGGGTAAAGAATCGTACCGTTTATGTAGTGGGCATGGTCTCCGGCATTGTCAATATGCCTGGTGAAAGCAGTTAGGAGCAGCTCTTTGGCCGTATTTTGGTCGGCCATCATAATTCCCGGGAAGCTCCACAACAGGGCATCACGGCTCCAGTAAGCGGCGCTGACATAATAACGTGGGCTGCGGGATGTTACCAGGACCAGTTTATCATTGTCAAGGGCCCTGGCTGTAGCAAAATAATATGAGAAAAACATGTTCCTGTTCATTAAACCGCTTAATTTCAAATTATCTATTTTTCTGCGCCTGCTTTCTAACCAGGTGCTGGTATTTTTTCGCAGGGTTTCACTGCCATGTCTTCGCATATCTACATTGGTTGTGCTGGCCCCGTCTGCTTCAAGATTTACTGTGACATAAAGTGTTGTTTCGAAACTAACTCCCGGTTCGAGCTGCAACTCATGAACTGCAGAGAAACGGGTATTATCACTATCCAGATGCCACTGTGCTTCAGGTTCGGCAGCCATGGCCAGGCCGGCCAATGGTGGGCCTGACAAAGCCTCAAGAACGACACTCCCGGTCCAGCGTTTGTAAGCCATAGTTTTCTTGCCATCAATTGTCCTGCGGTTGAAAATTATATAGTTAAAACTATCCCAACAACCCTGCCAGCCGACCTGTAAGTCCGCCTTTTTTGTGCCGCTGTTCTGCAGCTTCAGCTTGTAATAGAAACCTTTGAAACCGGGTGGAGCGATAATTTCAGCTGTTAAAGTGATACCGCTTTCAGTAGCAAAGGAGAAATGGGGCAGCCAGTCCAGCTTATATTCCCATGCAGAAAAGCCTTTTATATCTATGGTGTCTTCATTAATTTTCAAAAATGGGGTAAAAAGTGGTGAATCTTTGTTTCCGCTGAATTCAAGCAAGCCTTTGTGCTGGTAATGCAGAAAATTGACATTCAAAATACTGCCGTCCCTGTAGATTTCAGGAAGTGATATATACTCATTGCCTGTCAGAAAGCAGTGATCATGGTCTGTTATTTTATCGGGAACAGTAAGTAGAAGCTTGGACTTCGGATCCTGGCTCATCTGATATGGCCTCCCTGGGCAAACAGAATTAACATGTCTTTCTACTCTTCACGCTTATTTCTTTTGTAGTTTCTAATAGTTTCTCTTTAAGCGCGGAAAAACCTTTAACTGTTTAATGATTTTATTTAACTGTAGGGTACGTGAAGGCATAAATACTTGTGGTTGCATCAATAAATTTAAGTATAAGAAGCGGTAAAGCCAAATTAAAACCCTTATAAGCGGTTAATAAATATTTTATGTGTCAGCTCTGAAAAAATGCTCTGAAAAAAGCTCTGAAAAAATAATGAGAATATTGTTAAAAGTAACCATCTGTGGTATAATTCTGCCTATAAATAATATTCTGGCTCCCATAAAAAAAGAGGGGTGATAATTGCAGGCAATGACCAGCTATTGTTTGTTTTCTTTACCGATTTAGCAAGTAAACAAAAATGAAAGAGGAGGTAAAGTGATTGAAAAATCAACTGCTATTTATCGCTGTAATAGTTTTAGCGTTAGCTATGGTTTTTGGAGCAATGGGCTGTGCGCCTGTAGATCAAGAAGAAGAGGTGTCTCCGCCTCCGGATGAAGATGTAGATGAAGATGTAGATGAAGATGAAGAAGTTGTGGAATTTGATGGTGAAATTAAAATTGCCGTTACCGGCCCTATGACCAACATCCAGGGTGAAATGATGTGGTGGGGAGCTGAAATGGCTATGAACGAGATTAATGAAGATGGTGGAGTAACTATTGGTGATGAAACCTACTCTGTCCGCTTAATCCAGGTAGAAACAGATGAAATTATGGATCCGCTCGGTGCCGTATCAGCGGTGGAAAATGTTATTATTTCCGAGGATCCTCACTTCCTGATCGGCGGGTTCCGCACCGAGGCAGTGATGCCTTATACCGACCTGGTTGCACAGGATTACCAGAAAATATTTGTAATTTGCGGTGCTGCTACCAATGAGCTGCTTGAAGGCCGTATTGACGAAGATTACGATACCTGGAAGTACCTTTTCCGGGTAACTCCGATTAAGTCAACCGACCTTGTTACGGTAACTATCCTGATGCTCAATGAGGTGGCGATGGCTGTGCGCGAAGAACTGGGCATTGAGCAGCCCAAGGTTGCCATCCTGGCCGAGGCGCTGGAATGGAACGAAGCCCTGGTTCAAATGGCTCCCCAGATTTTCCCGACCCTTGGTTTGGAATTTGTAGGGACCTTCAGACCTTCTGCTACTGCATCTGATGTTACTACAGAGCTGCGCGGTATCGAGGCTTCCGGTGCCCAAATTATTTATACAATATTTTCCGGTCCGGTAGGCATTCCTTATGGCAGGCAGTGGGGTGAGCTGGAAATACCGGCAGCATCTGTTGGTATTAACGTAGAGGCCCAGAAGTCGGGTTATTACCCGGCAACTGACGGTTTCGGTGATTATGATTACACCCTGATGACTTTTGCCCAAAACACAGAAATAACCCCGGAGACAATTCCATTTATAGAGAAATTTGTCGATTTATACGGGCAGCTGCCCAACTATAATGCCGATACTTACAGCGCTGTTTATATCCTGACCGAGGCTGCTGAGCGGGCAGGCACTCTCGATACAGATGCCGTAATTGTAGAGATGGAGCAAACCGATCGGATCAGTGCTGCCGGGCGCTTCGTATTTGATGAAAACCACGATGTTACCTTTGGCCCCGGTTTCGTAACAGCACTAGGTGTCCAGTGGCAGGATGGCGAGCTCTTGGGAGCAGGTTGGCCCATTGAATGGCAGCCCGATCCAGAAAATGCTCCCGACCTGGTAGTTGGCCATGAAGGTATGGTTCCCTATCAACTTCCACCGCACGTTCTTGAGCAGTGGAGGGAGTAACAGCAGTAACGGTTTGAACTACATTTGGAGGAAATATAGCTGAAGCGGGGAGCCCTTTCAAAAGGGCTCCCCGGGTTGAAACATATATCCCGTTATTTACGAGAGGAATATGCTATGCTAAGTGATATTCTTGTTTATGGATTAATGAACGGTGCAGTTTACGCTATGCTGGCCGTCGGGTTTTCCCTGATTTTCGGGGCGGCCAGGATTATCAACCTTGCTCATACTGCTTTTTTTATGCTGGCGGCATACGCCGTTTTTTATTTTGGCACTTCCATGGCCTTTCATCCTATAATTGCTATTCCGCTGTCGATCGTGATTGTCACCTTGATCGGCGTCTTTGTTTATTATGTGTTTATGGAGCCAATCAGGGAACATGAAACAGCAGTATTGATTATTACCGTGGCAGTAGCCCTGGTTTTTCAGGAGCTCATCCTGATCATCTTCGGCGGGCATTACCGCGGAGTTTCAAGTATTGTATCCGGCTATATCAGCCCGATGGGCATTCGCATATCCTACCAGTACCTGCTGACCATCGGTGTTGTCAGCTTATCGCTGGTAGCAGTCTGGCTTGTGCTGATGAAAACACGCCTTGGCGTAGCGATTCGTTCATCGGCCCAGGATCGTGAAGTTGCAAACCTGATGGGTATGAATGTAGCGCGGATTGCTGCCGCCACGATGGCTATATCAGTCGGGTTGGCTGCAATAGCCGGAGTAATGGTCGCTCCCCTTTACACTCTTGAACCGCACATGTGGCTCGACCCACTGGTACTGGTTTTAGCCATTGTTATTTTGGGCGGCCTGGGCAGTATCAAGGGCAGCTTTATCGGGGCCATGATCCTGGCTTTTATCGAAGTTACCGTTGTTTTCACGATGCCCGGGGGATCCTTTTTGAAAGTGGCGATTGCCCTGGCGATTATGCTGGTCATATTAGTAGTCCGTCCCGAAGGCTTATATGGAGTCTACATGGAAGGGGAGCGATAAATCAATGGCTGTAATAAGAATGTCCATGCGCTACATACGTAATGAAATCTTAGTTCTGCCCACGCGTGTCATTGCCGTGGTTTTTGTCCTTGCGCTGCTGCTGATGCCCCTTCTGACCCAGGATATGTATATCCTGCGCATCCTGGCCATAGCCTCTATTTTTGCAATATTTGCGGCCAGCTGGGATCTCCTGTCCGGTTTTGTCGGCCAGGTCAGCTTTGGTCACGCCCTCTTTTTCGGTGTTGCCGCCTATACGACAGCCTTACTGAACCTGCGCCTCGGGTGGCCTCCCTTTGTGACTATCCCTATTGGAGCTCTCGCTGCCGTTTTGGTAGGTCTCCTGGTAGGCATACCCTGTCTGCGCCTCAAGGGTCCTTACCTGGGCCTGGCGACCCTCGCATTTCCGATTATGCTCATGGGAATTATCTTTGTTTTCCCGGGTTTCTTTGGCGGCGAACTGGGCATATCAGGCATTACCCGCCTGGCAACCTTGCGGATCCATGAGTATTATATAGCAGTAGTTCTCATGCTGGTTCTATGTTATATCATGTGGAAGATTACTGATTCAAAAATCGGGATTATCTTTCATGCTATAAGGGAAGACGAAATTGCTGTTCGTGCTTCCGGTATCAATACCATCAAGTTCAAACTGCTCGCTTTTTGCCTGAGCGGTTTATTTGCCGGTATTGCCGGCGGTCTATACACTCATTTTTTACGGATCGCCGGACCATCAATGCTGGCTGTTTTAATGTCTTTCCAGGCTATTATCTGGACCATCTTCGGCGGCATAGCGACCATCTACGGTGCAGTTGTCGGAGTCTTTATCCTTTTCCCGACTCTTGAAGTCTTAAGGGCGGCTTCCGAATACCGCATGCTGATCTTTGCCCTGATTGTACTTATGGTGCTGCGGGTGATGCCGGAGGGTATTACTACTTTTATCCGCGACAAACTGGAACGCGAATGCCCGCGCTGTAAAGTGCGCAACGCTTTCAACCGGAAAGAATGCCGCGTATGCTATTCTGAGATGCGCTGATCGTCAAAAGAAAATCAGAGCTCAGATCTTTTAGCGCAGAAGTTAGAACCTAGTGCAGAGGTTAGAACCCGTAAGGGTAGAGCACAATTCAGGACACAGGATACAGGAAGCTGCGTCAGCCATTGCAGGGCAGTATTCTTCAGACCTGAAGTATGGCGGGTTTAAGATGGTTTAAAAAAACCGGCTGTTTAATTACCGCATACCGGTGTAAAGTTTTTTCCTGATCTAGCTGTCCGTAAAAATGCCAGGGTATCGAAACCCTGGCATTCATTTTGATGTGTCAGCCTGCTTTCAGACCAGGCTTATTTTTTTAACCTTCAGTACGCTCCTGAAATCGGATACCTGTTTACAACTTCCTCTTCCTAGAGCTACAACCCGAGGTAGGACTGGCGTATTGTTTCATCTTTCAGCAAATCTTCACTGGGTCCCTTGCTGACGATCTTGCCGTGAGAAAGAATGTAATTGTAGTCGGCCATGGTAAAAGTCATGCTGACATCTTGTTCCACCAGTAAAATGGTCATACCCAGGGCCTGAATCTCTTTGATTTTATCAAACACGAGCTGTTTGATCTGAGGAGCCAGGCCAGTTGAAGGTTCATCGATACAAAGCAAAAGCGGCTTGACCATAAGAGAGCGGCCGATCGCCAGCATCTGCTGCTCGCCTCCAGAAAGCGTTCCCGAGATCTGACTGCTGCGCTCCTTAAGGACCGGGAAAATACTATAAACATCATCTAAATTATGATGAAGCTGTTTTTTGTCGCTAATCAGGTAAGCTCCGGCCATCAGGTTTTCAAATACCGACATCTCTGTGAAGGGGCGTCGCCGTTCCGGGCAGTGAATCAGCCCTCTTTTTACAATGTCGTGGGCCGGAAGTTTATCGATCCGTTCACCGTTAAAAGTGATTTCGCCTTCAATCTTTATGTCGCCGTAACGCGTGCCCTTGAGGGTTTCTCTTTCCCAGCGGACCAAACCGGTAATTGTCCGGATGAAAGTAGATTTTCCCGCTCCGTTTGGCCCGACAAGACTGACCAGTTTACCGCTTTCAACAGACATGCTGACATCGTTTAAGATCATTGCTGTGTCATAAGATACAGTCAGATTTTTTACCTCCAGCAGCACCTAGCCCACCTCCTTGCCGATATAAGCCTCAATCACTTCTTCATTATTAATGATCTGATCCGGAGTGCCGACAGCGATTACCTTGCCAAAGTGCATCACTATGACCCGATCGACGATTTTCATCAACTCGTGCAGTTTATGTTCAATAATAATCATTGCCGCACCTTCACTGTGCAGGCGGCCGAAGCGTCCACCCTTGTGCAGACGGCGCACTGATTTAGCCATCAGCTCAGTTTCAGTGGGAGTAAGGCCCCCGAAAGGCTCATCCAAAATCAGCAGTTCCGGTTCGGTGGCAATAGCGCGGGCTACTTCCAACCGTTTCAAATCCCCCTGGGAAAGGCGAGATGCAGGCTCCATGGCCAGGTCGGATATCCCGGCAAATTCCAGGGCATCCATGGCTCTGGCTTCGACCCTTTTGACCCACTCGCCGCGTTTCGACGTGCGCGGGCCGAGGCAGGGAACCATCACATTGGCAATAATCGGCAGCCGCCGGAAGGGGCGGGTAGTCTGAAAAGTACCGGCAATACCTTCTGAAACGACATTCCAGGTGCGCATATTTGTAATATCCTTGCCTCTCAGTCGTATCGAACCGCTGTCCGGCCTTAAAATGCTCATTATCAGGCGCACCAAGGTGGTTTTTCCTGCTCCATTGGGGCCGATCAGGCCGACCATTTCATCACGGGCTACCTGGAAACTAACATCATTGATTGCGGTTAACCCGCCAAAGCTCTTAGTCAGGTTCTCGACTTCAAAAAATGGTTTGTCCAATTCTAGACCTCCTCGTCCATTTCTTCCCGCAGTTCGCGCCGCGATATTTTACCCACATCCGTTTTTGGCAGCTCACCGCGAAAATCGCATACTCTCGGGACTTTATAGTGAGCCAGGGTCTCCTTGCAATAGTTGATGATATCTTCTTCGGAAATTTTGCCGCGGGCTTCAGGATTTAAGACCACATTTGCCTTGATGTAGTGCCCGACCTTTGGATCAGGAACACCGATAACTCCGACAGCCTTTACCTGGGGATGCTTGTAGAGAACTTCTTCAATCTCCCTGGCAAAAACAGAATAACCTTTATACTTAATTAAATCCTTGGTCCGGTCGTAGAAGATAAAATAACCTTCCTCATCCATGCGGATCAGGTCGCCGGTTTTCATGAACTGCTTGCCATCGACATCGAGAAAAATCTTTTTGTTGTCTTCATCCCGGTTCCAGTAGCCCTGCATTATGTTCGGGCCGTGCAGAATCATTTCACCTGTCTCGCCGACCGGTAAAAATTCATTTGTGTCAGGGTCAATTATGGCAGCAGTGACGTTGGGAAGGGGCAGGCCGAATGAACCGGGTTTACTGCTGCCCATCGGGTTGACATGACTTACACCGCTGGTTTCAGTCATCCCGAAACCTTCGGTAATTACACTATTGGTTCGCCTGGTCCACTCTTCAAGTGTAGTTGTGTGGAGGGTGTCAGCTCCGCAGATAATCAATTTTAAGCGTTTCCAGTTAACCCGGTCGGTTTTTTCATACTCCTTGAGGTATTCGAAGAAAGTAGGTACTCCCAGGAAGGTGCTGGCCTGATACTTTTCCATGGAATAAAGAATGTCGTCAATATCGGGAGTAGTAAAAAGAATCATCGTACCGCCGGTAAGCATCGTGTTCAGCATAACTACTACCTGGCCGTAGATATGATAGAAGGGGAGGAAGGCCAGGACCACCTCTTTGCCTTCTTCAAGGATTGGCCAGGATGCCTGCACCTGGCTCTGACAGGCAACCAGGTTGCGGTGAGAGAGCATGACCCCTTTTGGCAGGGCAGTTGTTCCTCCGGTATAGGGAAGTACTGCTAAGTCGACTGCAGGATCTATCTCCACTGTAGGGGGGTTGGGTTCAGTCTTTTTTATCAAATCTTTCAGGCGGTAAAAACCTTCCCTCTCATCAATCTTCGGGGTGGGGACTTCGAGTTCGCTGAAAGCTTTGCGCAGGACACTTCTACCGATCATCCTTCTGATTGTCGGCAGATAATCGCTGATTCCGGTCAAAAAGACCCGATCCATCTTAATCCCCGTCTTGGCAATATTGTCGTAAAGAATATCCTGGCATACCAGGTTACGCGCACCGCTGTCAGTAAGCTGGTGTTTGACTTCGCTGCTGGTGTAGACGGGGCTGATCGGGGTAACGGTGCCGCCCGCTTTTAAGATGGCGAAATAAGATATTACGTATTGAGGGCTGTTCAGCAGATATAGGGCGACCTTGTCTCCCTTTTTAATGCCGAACTTGGACAAGGCGGTGGCAAAGCGATCGACCTCATCTTTTAACTCTTTAAAACTGATTTTTTTGCCATAAAAAATAACCGCCGTGTGATTGGCGTATTTTTGGGCGGCCNCATCAAAAAGGTCATTTAGCGATTTTTCCGGCACTTCTGCCTCGGCAGGCACATCAGGATGGTAGTTCTTCAGCCACGGTTTCGAAAGGTACTGGTTTTTATTGTCCACTATAAATTTAAGCCCTCCTTGTATATATAGTTTAACCGTACAGTAAATTAGTTATTATTATAATAAAAATTGTGTAATTGCACAATATAAAATAATATTACATTTGAAAACCTTCCAATAATTTATAGCAGAAGTCGAATTATTGTTTAGCTGACAGGGAGACAGGCAAGCAGACAGGTTGATTCAATCACTTATCTGTATTGATAAAATTGCAGCTATTGTTTGTGCAAGGTACCTTAACCATTTAAAGCAGTTGCCACTAATATTAAAGTAAATGACTTTCAATACCTTGACGCAATATAAAGAAACCCTTATAATCTTACTTGTTAAGAGCCTAATATGTCGGGATGGCGGAATTGGCAGACGCGCACGGTTGAGGGCCGTGTGGTTAACACCATGGGGGTTCAAGTCCCCCTCCCGACACCAGAAGAA
>SL_3KL_010_SEDDRAFT_10004521_pt1 | contig 12553 bp, 8 predicted proteins | sample SodLakKL_010_SED_2_FD_10381 | JGI IMG/M metagenome (IMG submission 10381)
AACATACCGCTGGAATTTCGGTGATCCCGCAATTCCAGACAGAAACGTAAGAAATCCAAGCAATATTCGATTTAATAATGCAGGCACTTTCACAGTGACCTTTACAGCCACTAACAGTGAAGGGCTTTCTGATTCCGACACCCGGCTCATCACAGTATTGGATCCAAACACCCCTGTTCAACTTCCACAGAACAATTGGAACCTGATTTATGTGAGCAGTGCAGAAGATGATTCACCCGGAGAAAATGCTTTTGATGGCGATCCCAATACCATTTGGCACACCGAATGGAGAGAAAACCAGCCGGAACATCCCCATGAAATTCAAATTGATCTGGGGGAAGTCTATGAACTTGATGGTTTTCGCTACCTTCCCCGTCAAGATGGTTTTCATCATGGAAGGATCAAAGACTATGAATTTTATGTGAGCAACGACACCAACAATTGGGGAGAATCAGTATCATCCGGTACATTTGCCGATTCGGCAACTGAAAAAACGGTTGTTTTTGATTCCACGGCAGTGGGACGCTACATTCGCCTTGTGGCACTAAATGAGGTCAGGGGCAATCATTACACAACAGTGGCGGAAATCAATGTCTTGGGCAGACCCCCTTTGGTTTCTCAGGACGATTGGGAACTGGTTTATGTGAGCAGTGCAGAAAATGACACACCAGGAGAAAATGCTTTTGACGGCAATCCCAATACCATTTGGCACACCGAATGGAGAGAAAACCAGCCGGGGCATCCCCATGAAATTCAGATTGATTTGGGGGCAGCCTATGAACTTAATCGTTTTCACTATCTCCCCCGCCAAGATGGTTTACATCATGGAAGGATCAAAGACTATGAATTTTATGTAAGCAACAACTCCAATAAATGGGAAAACCCGGTGGCTTCCGGAACGTTTGTTGATTCGGCAACCGAAAAAACGGTTATATTCGATTCTCCGGCAGTGGGACGCTACATTCGTCTTGTGGCACTAAATGAGGTCAGGGGCAATGATTACACAACAGTGGCGGAAATCAATGTTGCCGGTCACGCATTTTCCGGTGTTCTTTCTCCCACTGCGTTAATTGATACGCCAACGCAAGATGTTACCATAAATATNGGAGAGTCGGTATTCTTCAGTGGCACCGGTACTGATCCCGATAACCTTGCTTTGAGCTACAATTGGGATTTTGGTGACCCNACCATTCCCANCGCCACGGTCGAANANCCGGGCAATTTGCAATTTAACAATGCGGGCACTTTCACCGTGANCTTNACAGCCACTAACAGTGAAGGCCTTTCTGATTCCGACACTCGCCTCATCACTGTAGTGGATCCAAACGCCCCTGCTCGAATTCCCCAGGGNAATTGGAACCTGATTTATGTGAGCAGTGAAGAAGATGGTTTACCTGGAGAAAATGCTTTTGATGGCGATCCCAATACCATTTGGCACACCGAATGGAAAGACAGTCAGCCGGCACATCCCCATGAAATTCGGATTGATCTGGGAGCAACCTATGAGCTTGAAAGTTTCAGCCACCTTCCCCGCCAGGATGGATCGGATCATGGTAGGATCAAAGATTATGAATTTTATGTGAGCGACAACACCACCGATTGGGGAAGCCCCGTGGCTTTGGGTTCATTTGCCGATTCGGCAACTGAAAAAACCGTTGTATTTGATTCTCCGGCAGTTGGACAATACATTCGCCTTGTAGCTTTAAATGAGGTCCAGGGGCGTTTTTATGCTTCAGTAGCCGAAATCAATGTCGTGGGTATAGCAGCTTCAACGCCCTGACAAAAAATTTGGAAGCTGAATTATTAATAAAAGCCTGGTTATAATGGATTAGGGGGTGATTGGTTGATAAAGTGCGCTCTGTGGCGTAAGGCCGTGGGGGCGCGTTCCAAACCCGCCCCCGTTCCAAATTCCCCAAGTTTTGCATTGTGCCACATATGTTAAATTCTCTCAAAGTTCATTTAATTCATGTAACCAGAGAAAAATTGTATTACCCTCTTTCCCACGCTCTGCATGGGAATGCATACGAAAGCAGCAATAATTGAAGTTGCCTTGGCAGGTTCCAGGCAGACCTTTAGCTCCTGCATTCGCAACTGGTATAGCAGAGCCATGGTTGCGTTTCACTCAGAGCCTGGTTATGAGAAAAAAATGCAAAAGCACAGCTTTTGCACTCCTTTAACAAATCACCCCCAAATCCATTCTAATCAGAAAAATGATATTAAGGGCCAGTCAATAGCTTGAGTCTTTTTCTTGGGAGGATAAAGATTGAAAACAACCATTAGGATAATACTTCACACTTGTTTTTGCATAGTTATTTTGCTATCCTTTTCACTGTTCAAAACTAATGCTTCATATCCTCACGGATTGGGATGGTTGAATCTTTTATTGCTTGATTCACCAGGCAATACCGATCCTGCATACAATGTAGTTTCCCAGGAAAATTGGAGTCTGATTTATGTGAGTAGTGAAGAAACACATAGGAAGAATGGCCAAGCGCTGAACGCTTTTGACAGCAATCCCGATACGATATGGCATACTGAGTATTTCTATAACCAACCACCACATCCCCATGAAATGCAGATTGATTTAGGAGCAATTTACGAATTGCAGAAATTCCTTTATTTACCGCGGCAAGACGGCGGCGATACCGGACGTATTGGAATGTATTCCCTTTATCTCAGCCTGGATGGTATCAACTGGGGATATCCGGCAACAGCGGGAACTTTTCAAAATAATATTCAGGAAAAAGGTTCTTCCTTCAGCAGTAGACCTGCACGATTTTTACGCATAAAAACCCTGAGTTCAATAAAACGTGATCCATTTGCTTCTGCTGCGGAGTTTAATCTGGTGGGAAAATCTTTCTCCGGAAACCTGCCTCCCACCGGTATCATCAGCACCCCCTCGGATAACCTCAAAATTCTCACCGGTAGCCAGGTTAATTTCAGCGGTAAGGGAAATGATCCTGACAATAATCTTCCTTTAACATATTTCTGGAATTTTGGTGATCCCAATATTCCCAATTCCACGGTGGAAACCCCCGGATATGTGCAATTTGACCATCCTGGTACTTACACGGTTACCTTTACCGTAACCGATGGTCTGGGACGTGCTGACGCATTGCCGCCAACCCGTATCATTAAAGTGGTTGACAATTTCGGGGATACTCTCATTGCTCAAACAAACTGGAGCCTGAGGTTTGTCGACAGTGAAGAGCTTGAACAGAAGGATGGCCGGGGGGTAAATGCCTTTGATGGTAATCCCGACACTGCCTGGCATACCGAATATTCCAACAGCCTCCCACCACATCCCCATGAAATCCAGATCGACCTGGGGAAAGCCTATAGTTTGGATACATTGCATTATCTTCCCCGTCAGAATAATTTTTCTGATGGTAATATCAGGGATTATGCTGTTTATGTCAGCGGAAACGGCGTCAACTGGGGATATCCCGTTGCCATGGGTTCGTTTGCCAACAGCGCCTCGCAAAAAACCGTTTTGTTTGCACCCAAAACCGGACGTTTTATAAAACTGGTATCTCTAAGTGAAGTGAACGGTAAAGCATACGCTTCGGCTGCGGAAATCAATGTTGAAGGTGTATGCCATACACCTTATGTTAAGCTGATTCGGCCCATGAACAAACACGTTCAGGGCTCACCAGATTTAAAGGTTAGTGCAGCTGTATGCCTCAATCATGATATTTATCCAGGATACAAAGTAAAATTCACGCTTTCTAACAGCACTGGGATGAAAAAACAAGTCACGTTGAACGGACCTCCTTATGAACATACTTTTACTGGGCTTGACAGCACCGAGCATATGGTGGACGCATTTATAGTTGACCAATCAGGCAATGCAATCAGCGGGGCTGATACCCATGACCGGTCTGTTCAGGTGGGTATTGGTGATCATTACGTGGCCATCGGTGATAGTATTACCCATGGACTAGGTGATGATATTTGGGATGATAATCAATCTCAGGATGGTAGAAATATAGAAGCAGGCTACACCTCTATTCTTAACAATCTGCTGACAGCAAGCCACGGCTACCCCCATAACGTTGCCAATGAAGGAATATCAGGTATAAAATCAGTTGGAGGATTGGCAAAACTTCCTGATGTCATCAAAAGACATCCTGATGCCGATTATTATCTTGTCCTCTATGGTACCAATGATTCATCGGGGACCTTTCCTGTTCCTAGTGGGAAAGGGCTTAACCCTGGGGATTCAGACTATCCGGGGACATTTAAAGACAACATGCAGCAGATTATCGACACCCTTGTATCCGCCGGGAAGGTGCCTTACCTGGCCAAAATTCCATATACACTTGCAGGAACGTCTCGTAATAATAGAATTAAAGATTATAACATAGTTATTGAAGAGCTGATTCTTAAAAATGATATCAACATTATACCACCTGATCTTTACAGTCATTTCGAAAATAACAAGGATCAGCTAATCGATACGTTGCACCCAAACGGCCAGGGCTATCAATCAATAGCCAATCTGTGGCATAACGCGCTTACAGAATAACGTTTTTTTCGAGTAGTCGCCCCCGGAACCGGCCGCCTGCCTAAACTGATAAAGCTGCTTAATATTGGAGTGTAAAAATGCGAAAAGTTTTAATCGGTATCACGTTCCTGTTTTTGACGTCAGTTATGAACCCTCTTACCGTACTGGGTGATGAGGATCATTTGATTAGAAATTGCCTGGAACAGTTTTTTACAGCTCTCAAATCCGGAAATGTTACCGCTATTGAATCGGCCATCGGGGGTGATATTCTGAAAGAAAGCAAAGTTTTGCTTCGAGATAACAAAGAATACGGCAATTTTTTAAGAAAATACTACCATGGCGCCGAGTTTCACATAGATAAAATTCTTCAGGTTCCGGGTGGAGCTGTTGTTGACGTAAGTGTAATTTTCAGCAAGGATGAAATTCAGCGGTTTCAATATTTTCTCAGCAAAGAGAACAAGGATAAAAAAAATGATCCCAAATGGACTATCGTTCGACAAGAAGACTTACTAACCTCTAACAAACCTTGTGGACATAAATAGCAGTGCCTGTCCGAAAACTCCTCTCCCTCTGGGAGGGGTTGGGGGAGGGAAAGGTAACCTCCTGATATTATTCACCCCCACCCCGCCCCTCCCCCAAAGGGAGAGGGAGAAAAAGAGTTTTTGGACAGGCACTGCTAAATATCCAATTACCGTTTATGACAATGAGTTTTAAATTGCTTTCAAGAAAAAAGGGACTTGTATGAAATTCAGCGTTGTTATTCCATGCTTTAACGCAGCAGATACTTTGAAAGATCAATTAAAAGCGCTTTTTCTTCAATGCCAATCACGGGATTGGGAAATCATTATTGCTGATAATGGTTCGACAGATGGTACATTGGAAATCGCAAAAATGTATGGCAGTCTATATCCAAATCTGCGGATTGTGGATGCATCTGACAGACGTGGCCCATCTCATGCCCGTAATATTGGTGCGCGGGTTGCTACCGGCGATGCACTTTTGTTTTGTGACGCCGATGATCAGATCGCTTCTGGATGGGTCGCTGCCATGGAAAAGGCCTTACAAAAGTACGATTTTGTAGCTTCACGCTTTGACAGCAGTTTACTAAGTTCCCCCCGTTCATTGGCAGCAAAGGGAAATAAGCGTCAGCAAAAAGGTCTTATAATTTATAACTATGTCAGCTTTCTTCCCTATGCCGGTTCCAGCGGCCTTGGTGTTAAGCGTTCAATTCATAATGCCGTCGGGGGTTTTAATGAGGACATGACCGCTTGCGAAGACTGCGACTATTGCTGGAAAATCCAACTCTCCGGGACAACTCTTCATTTTGTGCCCGAAGCACTAGTGTTCACCCGGCACAAGGAGCCCGGGTCAGGGTTATGGCGTCAAGCACGCAACTGGGGAATGAACAATGCTTTATTGAACAAAAAGTATAGACCCTTAGGTATGCCGCGAGCCCCTATGAAGACCGGTTTAAAACTTTGGTACCAATTATTTCGTGGTTTTCCCAAAATGATTCGATTTCAAGATTCCCGGGATCGTTGGATATGGAATGCTTCATATCGCTTCGGCCAATTGATCGGCTGTATTAAGTTTCGGGTTCTCGCTCTGTGAACTGGTTAAGTCCCGGGTTTATGGGCACTAACGAAAACGGTCCCCTTGTTGCTCAATTAAATTGGGCACAGATACTAATGGGTTGTCACGATGAAACCATCGTCCCAGATTGCAATATATAAAAATGGAGGCCCCCAGGGGCGTAACTAAAATAACAACACTTTTAGACTTATGAGTAAAATAATCAGCGAATGGTTAGATATTTGTAACAAACCCGAATTAAGGGGCGGTATATGAGAAAGCTGTTAGATAAGCTAAAAAAGTTAAAATATCGAAACGATACTATTCCGTTAGAAAAAACTCCCTTTTATCAAACGTGGGAATACAGAGGAAATCAAAATTTAAAATCAGCAGACTCCCGAGGAGTTGTAAGTAACAGATATAAGTTCTTTTACAATAGAATACCTAAAGTTGCAAACTCCACCATTACAAGTACGCTGGGAGGCATCGAAACCGGACAGAGTTTAACTTCCCCCGAAACCAAAAAATATTTTTCAACACCGTCCCAGATGACTTTAAACCAGATAAAACAGTTTGATAAATATTATAAGTTTACCTTTGTAAGAAATCCATACACGCGTACTTTATCAGCTTATTTAGATAAAGTTATCAGAAAACGCTATCTTTCAAAAGAGGGTAATGTCAAAAACAGTTTTTTTTCTAAAAGAGAGGCACCGCCAACTTTTTCGGAATTCTGTGAATATCTTGAAGCTGAAGGGCTTTACAGCAACGTTCACTGGGCACCGCAAACTGATTTATTGCTTTTACCTTTTGAAGAGTTTGATTTCATAGGAAGATTTGAAAAGCTGACAGTCGATTTAAATTATATCATTGGAAAAATTTTTAATCATAGCCAAATAGTTGAATATAAACATGCAGGTCCTCCAGCCACAAATGCCAATCACTTAGTAGAAAAATACTATAGCGATAAAGAATTTGATATTGTTTATAAACTCTATAAAGATGATTTTGATTTATTCGGTTATTAAAAACTCACTTAAAAGCTGGAAGTGTGTTCCCAAAACCAAATACATACTATAGCTTTTCAGAAAATGATTTTGGCAAGGATAGAGGGAGGAGATTATACTTTTTCGTATATCTCCGACCGATATCGCAGCCAAAAACATTTTCTGAAAAGCTGTAGTATGCCTCAAAATTTTTGAGTTGCTTATGATTATGAAAAGATCAATTCATTTCGTACCTCCTTTTAATCGCATTAAATAAAACCCCACACACAAAAAGGGAGCGAAAGGTCTATATGCGAATAAATTTAATAAAAAAACCACTCATTTTCCCTGTTCTTTTTTTTAGAGCCGTAAGGACAAAAGTTTACACTATATGTAAATATAAAAAAAGATGCCCTAAAATAAGAGAAGTAATATACATCGATCCAAATAAAATCGTCGGGCACCTTACGAAAGCTCGCTGGCAAAAGCTGCGCAGGAGGACAGGATTAAAGGGAAATGTGATTTTAGACGGTAACTGGGATTCTGAGCTTATAGGGTACCTTGAGTTTAAAGAAATGGATATTTATAAAAGCCTGCATATGCGTTGGGTTGAAGGCAAGTCGTGGGAACAAACATGGATATATCAAACTTATAAAGAACAAATTAATAACTCTGAAAAATGCCCTTTTTCTAATCTAAACCAATTGGAATACAGATACAGGGAATTGGATAGAATATTTCACAAAATACAAAATGATGGTAATTTGAGTAACGAGTACAGGCATCTGGTGAGAATAAACATAGACAGAGGAGGCAGACTCATTTGGGGTCCAGGCGGCCGTCATAGAATGAGTATTGCCATCATTCTCGGGCTGCACAAAGTTCCCGCAAAAATAGGATTTGTTCACCCGAATGCTTTAGACGTTCTTGATGAATGTCGAATCCCCAGCCCAAAAGATTCAGCTGAAACTTCGCTTTTCCGTGGTCATTTTCCTTCAAAAAAATGAATTAAGTGAACTTTGGATCGTTCTACTCATAAATTTTCCCAATACACTTTTCCATCACTGCAAACAAAATATTTGTCAATCATTTAAGAATTGACGAATGATAGGGGTCTGGAACTAGTGGAGAAATTTTGATTGACCTTTTGCCCTCATAAGGATGCACTATCTTGTTAAAACCCCTAAAAAAAATCTATCATCTGCTCAATAGAAGAGAACGGATAAAATTTCTGCTTTTGTTCGGGATGATGCTCTTTGCCGCATTTCTGGAAGTACTGGGTATAGGCATGATTCCCGCCTTCATCGTTACCGTATCGGATCCGGAATTTATCTTCAGTTACCCGTTTGTGGGTCAAGTCCTTGAAAAGCTCAACATCAAAACACAGGAATCGCTGGTTCTGTTTGGGGCTGTACTGTTGATGGCCATATACATCGGAAAGAATATTTATATGGGCTTTTTTTTCTATTTCAAAAAAAAATTTATTTTAAATCGTGGGGTTGATCTGCAGTACCGGTTATTTCGGGCTTACATGGGTGCGCCATATACATTTTATATTAGTCGCAATTCGTCCGAGTTATTAAGAAACATGACAGCAGAAGTAAAAGGGATTGTTGAAAGAGTAATGTTACCCTTCATGGAGTTACTTTTAAATGTTGTTATGGCTCTGCTTATTATATCCCTGTTACTTGTAGCAGAGCCGCTTATTTCTCTGGTCACATTGATAATGCTGGGCGGCACCGGATATTTCTTTTTATCGATAACAAGAAGTAAAATATCCAGCTTTGGAAAGGAGGACAGACACCTTCGTAAAATGATGAATATATCTTTCCTTCAGGGCCTTGGCGGGTTTAAAGATGCACGTATTTTAGGCAGAGAAACGATGTTTCTCGATGAGTACAAGCAATTTGCTGTGAGAAGAAAAGTTGCCAATGTCTATCTGTATGTGGTTAAAAAACTCCCTAAACCCATTACGGAAACACTCGCCGTGCTCACTATTCTCATCATCACCCTCATTTTGATTTGGCAGGGGCGCTCCATCTCGTCGATTATTCCGATTTTAGGGCTATTTGGCGCTGCTGCAGTAAAACTAATGCCAATGATTAATGTGATGATCTCCAACATCTCAGAGATAAGATACAACACCCCCTCGGTTTCTGCAGTAGATTATGATCTAAGGTTACTAGAAGGCAATACCTATAAGTTTAAGTCAAAGAACAGGGAAAATCACCAAATATTGCCATTGCAAGACATCATATCCATTCAGAATGTCTCTTATTGTTATCCCAATACCGATGATTATGCCGTAAAAGATGCCTCATTGCAAATACGTTGCGGTGAAGCGGTTGCTTTTGTGGGTGAGTCTGGAGCCGGTAAAACCACCATGGCCGATATTATTTTGGGACTGCTGGAACCGCAAGAAGGTAGCGTTTTTGTAGATGGTAGGAAAATCCAGGAAAATATGCGCGGATGGCAGAAAAATATCGGATATGTCCCCCAAAGTATTTTTTTATTGGATGACACCATCCGCAGAAATATTGCATTCGGTATCCCCGAAAATGAAATCGATGAAGAGAAAATGAAGAAGGCGGTGGAAGCATCACAACTCAAGGATTTGATAGAAAGGCTGCCTCATGGAGAGGAAACTATTGTGGGCGAGCGAGGTGTCAGATTTTCAGGCGGTCAGCGCCAGCGTATTGGAATTGCCCGGGCACTCTATAACAACCCGCAAGTTCTCATTATGGATGAAGCCACCTCCGCACTCGACAATGTCACCGAGAAGTATGTAATCGAGGCGATTGACCAACTTAAAGGAAACCTTACCATCATTATGATTGCCCACCGGCTTACAACCGTGATAAATTGTGACCGGCTCTATATGATGGAAAACGGGAAAATCATAGCAGAGGGAAGTTATGAATCTCTTTTAAAAAGCAGTGCAAGGTTTTGCAAAATGGCATTGAAAAGGTGAGGTTTAGGGCAGACGATTGATTATAAATGCCCGTTATAAGCCGTACCTGTTATTATATAGTTTATTCAATAGGTATGTGAATAATGATTGAGCCATTGAAATTATGAAACAAAAGAACTTTTTCAACAAATTGTGGCCACGTTTTTGGATGTGTATTGCAGGTATTAAAGGATTTCGCAAAATCGGTATGCGTCTCGCGGCCTTGAGTGTAGCTCCTTATAAAGGGCGCATCTATCTTTCTGACAATAATCCATGCGGCTTTATCGAATCCAGTGCGGTTATCCATCATCCTGATTTACGACTCGGTAAATACTGTTTCATTGGAAGTGAGGTGGTCATCTTTGAAAGAAAAGGCGGTGGGTACATACAACTTGATGATCGGGTTCAAATTTACCGCGGCACTGCTTTAGAAACCGGGTTGGGCGGCACGATAAATGTAGGTTTAAATGCAAGCATTCATCCTTTTTGTCACCTATATGCCTATCTGGCACCCATAAATATCGGCCAGGGTGTCATGTTAGCTCCCAACTGTGCATTGTACTCCTATGATCACAGTCTTGCTCCTGACAAACCCATTCGCCTGCAACCCCCTACCACCAAAGGCGGAATCATCATCGGTGACGAGGCCTGGCTTGGATTCGGTACTATTGTGCTCAATGGTGTAACAATCGGCAAAGGGGCCGCTATTGGCGCAGGTTCGGTGGTAACCAGTGATATACCTGACAATGCAATTGCTGTCGGAAATCCTGCACGTGTGGTCAAAATGCGGGGAGTGTAACCTGTTTGTGTAAAAAGACTTGTTCTCAATTGTAGGTGCGAATTCATTCGCACAAGGTGAACCCCGATGTTAACCATAGGCTCTAAAACCTTTTTCCCGGAAATAAAGTTGCTGGATGGTTTTGAAGAATCTTCTGTAAATCCGTGCCGGATTTTAAGTGCGAATGAATTCGCACCTACAGAATATCGGATTTCACACAAACAGGTTACACTCAAATAAATTCAAATCGAAACACAGAAGAAACCTTTGAATGATTGGATATTTTAAATGACTGAAAGAAAAGACCCACTTGTAACAATCGGAATGCCCACCTTCAACCGGGCCGACGGCTATTTACAGCAGGCTCTCGAAAGTGCGGTGAATCAAACCTATCCGAATCTTGAAATCATCGTTTCCGACAACTGTTCAACCGATCAAACGGAAGCCTTGGTAAAAAGCTTTTCGAGTCCGCGAATTAAATATCACAAACACACCAAAAATATCGGAGCGATCAATAATTTTAATTACTGTCTGGAACAGGCTGAAGGCCGATATTTTCTTTTACTTCACGATGATGACATGATTGATCCGGACTTAATTGATAGCTGTATAAAAGCATTGGGAAACCAGATTGAAACCGGAGTAATCATAACTGGAACCCGTATAGTCGACGGTAATGGCAAAGTGATATCGGAAATTCCAAATCGCCTTCAACATTGTTCCACTACAGATTTTTTTCAGGGATGGTTTTCCAGTCAAGTGGCATTATACCTGTGCAGCACTTTATATAACACAAAAAGGCTTAAAGAACTCGGAGGATTCAAGTCTAAAACAAACCTTTTTTTGGATGTTATAGCAACAGCTAAACTGGCGGGATTATATGGAAGAATTGATGTTCATGAGGTTAAGGCCAACTTTCGTCGCCATGAGAGTAATATGGGAGGCAACCCTGATAAAGTAAATGCATGGGCCGAAGACAGTCTTTTCCTTCTGGCAGTAATGTGTGACCTGGTATCGACAAATGAAGAAAAAAAAAGAATCTTTCAAGATGGAAATTTATTTTTGGCAAAAAAAAATTACCGATTGTGTTCGACAATCAAGTCACCGCTGACACGTCTAATATCTTACTGCCGGGCTTACAAAATGTTTGGATATAAGTTTTCGCCTGTTTCTTTTTGGTATCACCAATATGTGATCAGGTATTTAAAATCGGCGACCAATAAAACAAAGCGACTGGTATCTGAATGGTAGTTTTCAATGGCCGCATTTGTTTATTTCCTGTAAGATGGTAACTGGAAAAAATAGAGTTCAGTAATACATAAAGCATTTTTAACCCTTTTGCCGCTACTCTAAATTAACCATGGGCCAATTAAAAGAGCATGTTAAATTATGAGAATTGCTTTTTTTTTAAATTCTTTTCCAGAGACTTCGGAAACTTTCATACTAAACCAGATAACCGGTTTGATCGATCGGGGACATTCAGTAGATATTTACGCATTCAAGCACAATAAATCGGCAATCTCACATTCCAAAATCCATCAGTATAACTTATTAGAGAAAACCCGGTTTTTTGATACCATCCCGCGAACACCTTTGTCCTTCACACTAGCTGCAATGGCCAGGATGCTTCGCTGTTTTCCCTGGTTGCCCATTAGAGTTGCAAATGCCGTTAAAAACTTTAGCATTGGTCAGCAATCCATTCAACTCAGTGCTATACGCGCACTTTTCCTGATAACCAGGAACAATCGATATGATATTAT
>SL_3KL_010_SEDDRAFT_10004522_pt1 | contig 12552 bp, 9 predicted proteins | sample SodLakKL_010_SED_2_FD_10381 | JGI IMG/M metagenome (IMG submission 10381)
TTGATGCCGAGGTCGCCGCGCTCAAACCTGCCTTCGTGTCTGTGCAGGCCATATGCGCCCAGCTCATAGATTGCCGGCACGCGGAAGCTTTTGCCAATGTGCGCCCTGATGATCTGTCGTGCGCCGGGCAGGTAATTCACCCCCAGGGAAAATGCCGTGCCCAGGTAATCTTCTTGAAAGTTTGGGTTAAAAATCGAGTCTCCGTATGCCGGGTCCGGATTCAGGCTTTCTTCCATTTCTGCCTGGTAGTAATCGACGCGCAACCCGCTGTTGATGACCCATTGGGGCGACAGCTCATACTGGTGGATCACTCCGGCGCCGGCAGACGTCCGTTGATAGTCGGGAAGGATGTGGCTGAAGCCATCGGTGGTGTTTTTCTCGTGGCTTGTATTGAGGATTAGGTCGAGCTGATGGCCGTCCATATACCTGAAGGAATAGTTTGCATTCGCCGTGAGATGATGCAGGTCGAACTGCAGCTCCAGGTTGTTTTTTGCCTGGTAATACATCAGGTCTTCATGGCGGTTGCCGGTTCTGTCGGTCAGGATACTGTGCTCGGTGGAGGTGTTCAGCTGGTAGCCCAGGGCAAGCTCCAATTTATTTTCTCCGAAATACCGGTTGGTGAAATGGTTGATGGCGTAATCGGAGACTTTTTGATACGGCAGGTTGATCTCCCTGGTGCTTGCCATGTGCTCTGCCCGCCGCGATTCATGCTGCAGGCCGATATAATCAAAAAATCCGTTTTCTATCGAATGAAACCGCATGTCGAAGTAGGAATTGCCCCAGGGTTTGACGATCCCGGTGATAAGGGATACACCCGTTTCTTCGCCCGCGGTGTTGTGGGCATGGTCGCCCAGTTCCACCTCGTGGGTGGCGTCAGCTGAGCCTGCCGGTGCTGGCAGCAGGAAGACATCGGTGTCGGGAACCCGGAAGTCGCCAAACTGGTTGTGTGAGGCGTTAAGGTGCACATACAAGTCGCCACGCCTTCCGGAAAACCTGGTGGATGCCCCAAGCCACTCCGTGTTCGATTTTCCGGTGAGCGACACATTGGCCGTCCACTGATTGTCTGCGGGGATGGCGGCGGGCAGGATGTTGATCACACCCCCGATGGCGTCCGAGCCATATCTCAATGAAGATGGTCCTTTGATGATCTCCATCTGGCTGATGGCATGCTGGTCAATGCTGATTCCGGTATGCTGACTCCAGTGCTGACCACTTTGCTTGATCCCGTTTTGTGCAAATACCACGCGGTAAAACCCGAGACCTCTGATCATGGGCTTCGACATGCCCGTGCCCGCATCCATGGAATGTACGCCCGGAATCCTTCTGAGGGTGCGCATCAGGCTGCCGGCCTGGTTTCCGGAAAAGAAATCTTCCTGCAGATGCTCGACAGAGATGGAGTTGGCACGCCGGGCAATCTGTCTGCGGCTCTCGGCCACCTGTACTTCCTGCAACAGAAGTTCTGAGGGTTCCATCCTGATGGCCAGCGGCCCAGAAACGTGATCTGGCTCAATCAGCCTGATATAGGTTTCATAACCCATGTAGCTGGCTTTGAGCGTGTATGTTTGTGCAGGCAGTCCGGAAAACTCAAAACGGCCATCCAGGTCGGTAACCATCCCGTGCTCGCCGTCATTGAGTTGCACCGTGGCAGCCGGCAGGGTTTCGCGCTGATCGTTCAAAATCACGCCACTGATGGTGATCGTATCAGCATAAGCCATGAAAGCCGGGACCGTAGAAAGAATAGAAAACAGGAAAACTACAATATATCTGATATTCATGCGACCGGTAAAATAACCCGGAACGAAGGAGGGTTGCCGCGGTTTTTATGACCTTGTAGCAGCACTTTTTCCGTTCCCATTAAAAACTGCAGCAAAGATGGCTATACGTCTAAAACCCTGCAATCCCCAAAAACGGGTATTATCGGTGCTGGTAATCCCCAATTGTGGTTAGGAACCCCCGTGGCACGTAGTGGTTACAAAGGCCTGTTTTAATCCCCGAGGTCCCCTGCGGAACAGACCCCGGCGCTTGTGACCAACGGCCTTAGAGACGCATGGCCGTGCGTCTATACTACGGTGGCGTATATCCACCCCTTGGTGTGTTATCGGGAACGGGGACGAATATCCACCCTGTGCCACGGATGCCATTTACCTGCCAGACTGAATGTCATTCATGGAAACGATGTTTTGGGTGATGGCATAGATGGTGAGACCGGAAAGCGATTTGATGCCGGCTTTGTGGCTGATGTTTTTGCGGTGGCTGATCACGGTGTGCGTGCTGATGTGCAGTTTATCAGCGATTTCCTTGTTCGACAGGCCATGCACCAGCTTAATGAGCACCTGTTTCTCCCTTTCAGACAGTTCTTCTCCGGGTGAGTCATCTGCGCAGATGCAATCTTCCTCTGTCAGCCTGGCGATCGTCCTGCTGATGCTGCCCGGGGTGTCGGTGACCTGTATCCTGGCATCGAAAAGGTTCAGCAGGGTATCGCTAAACACCGAGGCAACAAGAGCTACCCACTGTGCCTTATGGAAGTGTTTCTTTACGGTGCCAAGTGTACCCGGATCTCCCATGATGATGGCAGGATTGACGATGATAACTTCCAGGCAGTTTTTATCGCGGTATTCCTTGAGTTCATCCAGGTTTTCAAAACGGAGGATACGGCCGTGGGGGTTGCCTTTGAGCAAAATGTTGGAAAGCCCCTCATAGATCATGTGGGAGGGTTCGATGATCGCTATGTGGATATTGCATTCAGCCACGGCTCGGAGTTTTCTCAAAATGATCAATCAAGGGTATCAGCAGGTCTTCTTCTATGGCATAATGAATGGTTAGATCGTACTCGAGTTCAAACAGGTTGATTATCAGTCTTCTTCGTAAGGTTTTGTCCTGGTGTAACGGGATGTGTTTCAGCAGGAGCTTTTTCAGTTCCATGATCTTGGTTTCGATATCGGTATGATGGTCACGATAGACCCTGGCTGAATAATCAGCTTTCTGTCGTGATCCGCCGTTTTTAGCCAGCTCGAGAAAGTAAGGGAAAGCTACCTCATCCTCGTATTCGAGGTGGTCGATCACCTCATGAAAATACTCATCAAAAAATTGCTCAATCAACTTGATCTCAGGTGTGTTATTGATCCTGGCAATGTCATCAATGAGCGCCTTGATTTCAGGATACTTTTCTACTTTGTAGTATTGATGACTGTTTTTGAGAAATAAGATTACAGCGGGTATATCTTTGCGCGAAAAGTGCACCCAGTACTGTTCCTGGAACCCATTATACAGATTGGCAATGGCGGTGAAAACATCTTTATTGATGTTGTTTTCATGGCAAACCTGTTCAACACTTTTGTCCTGTACCACAAAGTTGAGTCCGAAATGCTGCATCATCAACATCAGGTAGGGGTTCTCAAAGAGCAGCCCCGAGAGTTTCATGGTGGGTTTGATATAGGTCTTCCGGGTAAGATACATGGGTCCAGATTTGCTCAATAAATTGTAGCTGCAAAGATACAGTTTATTTCAATCTGTCACGGGGCTTAAGCTGACAGGCACATCCTCCTGTGAGGCGTTGATCCAGGTCTTCTCTGACAGGCAGACCGTCGCGTTCCCATTCCACAAAACCACCGGCCATGTGTGCCACCTTGTCAAAACCTTTCGACTGAAGAAATGCTGCCGCCTCCCTGCTTTTCAGTCCCGATGCATCCGCCAGGATAAGATGCCTGTCAGCAGGCAACTTCTTGTATTTTTCTTTCAGTTCCTTATCTGGCAGCAGGAAGATCTCGGGAACATCCGGGATTTTGAAGTCTGACAGCACTTTGTCACGCAGGTCAACATACAGAGCTCCCTGTTCAACAAGTGTTGCACTTTCCTTTGGTGTGAGAGTCCGGATTCCATCTTTAACTGTTCCGGTATGGTAAAATATCTTATCCATAATGTTTCCTTGCTTTTTGCATTTTGATATAACAAACACTTACTTATCGCAAATATACGATAATGGAAGGAGGCTGCCAAAAGGGGGTTATCTGAGGATGAGTAGGATGCCCATGGCCACGACGATTGCAGAGAAGATATATCTCAGGCTTCCTTCTTTGCCTTCGGGACGGAAGCTTACGAGCAGCCGGGGACCGATGAATGCACCCAGTGCGGCCCCTGAACCGAGCCAGAATATCAGGAGAGGATCAACCTCGCCCAGCAGGATGTGGCCGCTGAATCCTGCCATAGCATTGATGAAAACGATCATCACCGATGTGCCAATGACCAGTTTTACCGGAAATTTGAGTATGAGCAGTGCGGCAAGGACAGGTGCTGTGCCGCTGGTGCCGAACAAACCTGCCACGGCACCTGAAATCAGTCCAAAGGACACAATATAGGGTAGTTGCTCCCGCTGAATATCAGAAAATGTATCAGGCACTGTGTACCCGTTGATTCCTTTTTTCCGGGGCATACGCATGGTGAACAGTCCGAGTATCACACAATAGATGCCAAATGTGGTAATGAGTGTTGCCGGATCGATGAGGTTGGATATCCATGCGCCAAGCCATGCTCCGGCTATTCCGGCAGCCCCGAAGCTGAGTCCGACAGGGAGGTTAATATTTTGGCGCCTGTAGTGTTCGAAGGATCCGATAATACCGATCGGGATGACGGCAGCCAGTGAAGTTGCCACTGCCACCCTGGGTTCAACCTGGAATAACAGGATCAGGGCCGGGGGAAAAAAAAACGCCCCATTGCCCCCAATCATCGTAGCCAGCAGCCCTACGACAAAACCCAGAAACGGTAACCACATGTAATGAAGCTCAATGGCCGACTCGTATATCATCTCAACATGAATTTAGTTTCCCTTCAGCACCCAATAGATTCTTTTTGCATTGGATCGCATTTCCGGAATCCGAAGCTGTATGGCATTATGTTCCAGGGCAGCCAGTATGGCCCAGCTAATCATGAAACAGTAAAAATGGACATGGAATCCGAACGAAAAAAGCACAAAAAAGAATAAGCCATGTATGTATACGCCAATTTTCCAGGAATACCGGTGAAAGTTCGGGAGCCGGCCAAACTTCAGCAATGCCAGCAGGTAGGTGTCCTGATCTCCAACAGAGTCAAGCCTGGCACCGAATTCGGTCTGCATGTCAAACATTCGGGCGATCAAACCGTAAAGTACTTCGGTAACAAGACTGATGATCAGAAATATGGCAAACAGGTCAGACTGTCCGCTGATGATAAACCAGAGGATCAGTGGAAACACAAGAATCCGGTAAAAAGAAAGGATATTGGGAATGGTAAATACTTCTTTTTTGTTCATTATTGCCGGTTTTGTGGACCATTGTGCGGAAAAAGTATTCGGATACCTGCGCACAAAGATAGCAACTTGACAAAAAAACAAGAAAATCTTCTGATTAACCATGCAAACTATTTTTTCTAATGAACCTGGTATTGAGAGAAGTGGCCACCCCGGAAGAGACGAACAGAACAGGCAAATTCGGCAGCTTTGGGCCAATTATGAGAAGCCTCTGCATAAACGTATCAGATGCTATGTCCGAAGGTTACTTGCAGGCAGAAGCGATATGGTCGCGGGATGATCTGTCTAGGGCACTGTCAGCTCGCCAATGGCTTTCAGGTACATGGTTTCCCGCACATTGACTGATGCCCTGGCTTCAATCTGATTACTATATGCGGACTGCCACTGCGCCTGTGCTTCCAGCAGGTCGGTAAGTGTTTCTTTTCCCTCATTGAATTTATCCTGGCTTGTTTCCAGGTTTTCTTCGGCCTGTTCCAGTGCCTGCCTCGTGAGCTCCAGCCTGGTTAGTGCATCTTCCAGCATGAAGCGTTCACTGGCCATTTCCAGCTGAAGCAATTTTGCGGCATCTGCTTTTTCCAGCTGAGCGACCTCTTTATCGATTCTCGCCATGTCCAGGGCATGTCTTTTTTCACCCCAGTTGAAGATGGGAATTCTTACCAGGGCCATGGCCGACAAGCTGGTGTTCTCACTTGTTTTGCCACCTATCTCAATCCCACCCAGGTAATTATAGCCAGCCCTGAGGCCTACTTCCGGAAACATGGCAGCCCTTACCTTCCGTTCACGCTGCTCACTGAGCTCAATGGCTTTTTCCAGCATCTGGTATTCAGGTCTTTTGGCGATTCGCTGGTCATACTGTTCCAGGGGCATGATATCTTCCCGGGAGATCTTTCCCAAAATACGGCACAGGTCCATCCGGGCAAGCTCTTTTCCGCTTCGTGCCATTTGCAGGGCCAGGGTTGCCTCATTTCGCTCCACCTTAACCTTGAGCAGATCATTTCGCGTGACCATGCCTGCTTCCTTGCTGTCACTAACTGTCTCCACAAGCTCTTCCAGGAGGTCAAGGTATTTTTCCGCAGCTTTCTCCTTTTCCAACGTTGATACATACTGATAATAGGCAGCATCAGCCAGGGCAATAACCTCAGTCGTATTCAGTTCAATATCCAGCGATGCCAGGGAAGTGCCGGTACTAGCCATTTGCCGTGCAATCCGGACCCTTCCGCCGGCATATATCACCTGGTCCATCTCAATCCCTGCCATGGTAACCCCTTCCAGTCCGACGCTCAGGTCAATATCCGGGACGACCTCGTGGATAATATCCGGCAATCCACTTTCCATGCCGATGAGGAAAAGGGGGTCAAGCATAAAGCCCAGCTCATCCGGAGAATAGAAGTATAGTCCGGCGGCTGATAATCCGGGCANTTGCGCAGCCCGGGCAATATCTTCACGCAGGAATGCCTGATCGAGCCTCGCTTTGGATATTTTCAGCTGCTTTGAATAGTCCAGGGCTATTTCGCGGGTTTTTTCCCTGTCGAGCCGGATATCTTCTGTGCCGGCATACGTGTTCAGCGCACACAAAAGGCATGCGAAAAAAAAGGCTGGTATACGAAATTTACACATACTCATACGTTCAAAGCTTACTTGTGATTCCTGCAGGATGGTCATGAATTCTTTTCATTCCTTCCTGCCCTTTTGATCAATTGCGCCTCCGACACGATGTCGTTGTCGTTCTGTTGTTTGCCGCCACCATTGTTTTCGCTGGCATGATCCTCATCGTCTTCCATGGTGTCGTTGCTGTACCCCTCATCCATGCCTTTGGAGAAATTCACCTGAAAAAACACGGCATAGAGCACAGGCATGATCATCAGTGTAATGACGGAACCCAGGAGAAGGCCGGACATCATGGTGACGGCCATGGAGCCAAACATGTCGTCGGGGATCAACGGGATCATCCCCAGGATGGTGGTAAGTGACGCCATCATTACGGGGCGGAGGCGTGATGATGAAGCGTCCAGCAGTGCCTGATGCTTTTTCTTTCCATCATCTATCTGGATGGCTACCTCCCTGAGGAGGACGACGCCATTTTTTATCATCATACCCATAAGGCCCAGTGCCCCGACAATAGCTACAAAGCCGAACTCTCTGCCGGTGATGAGCATGCCCGGGACGATCCCGACGAATGCCAGCGGAAGACTGAGTATGATGATCAGTGGGTTTCGGTAATCCCTGAACATGGCGATCAGGATCGCGATCATCAATACCACGGCCAGCGGCAAATACATAAAGAGGTATTCCTGGGATTCGCTGCTGGCCTTGTACTCACCATACCATTTTGTATTGTATCCTGGTGGCAGCTCGATAGCCTGGATCTCTTCCAGCATGGCTTTTCTGACGGCGTCGGCTGTTTTTCCTGCGATGGGGTTGCTTTGTGCTTTCATTGCCCGCTGCCCGTTGTATCTGCGTACAACGGGTTCTTCCCAGTCGATCATCACTTCGTCGATTGCCTGGCGCATAGGTACTGCACCGACTGTTGCCCTCAGGATATCGGCCGGATCTTTGATGCCGGCCATGATCGCATGCAGCAGTTCCGGGTCAGCTGCCGGTGTTGCAGGCATCATCGGGAATACCGGCGCAGTCTCAAGGTCCCTGATCCGCGAGCCGTCCCATTCTGTCTGACGAAGTATGATAGGTATTGCTCTTCTCCCTTCGTAAAGGTTTCCGATAGGAAGCCCGTCGGTAGAGGCAAGCATGGCCATGGCAACATCAGAGCGGGACAGCCCTGCTGCCCGTGCATTCATTTGATTGTATCCGGCTACCAGTGACTTTGTGGCGGGCTCCCAGTCATCAGTAACAAGGACGGCAGTGGGCTCATTCTCCATGATCTCTCTTGCCTGTGCCGTGAGTTGACGTAAGGTGCCGGGGTCGGGTCCGGTAAACATCACTTCAATGGGAAACTCCATATACATGAAGTTGTATTTCTGCACACGGGCATAAGCTTGCGGGTAATGCCGCAGCAGGTGATCCTGGATCTCAGGTGCTTTTCTCTGCAGTGCATTAAAATTCGTAAACTCTATGATCAGCTCGCCGTAGCTCATTGATGGTGTGGCAATGAACCGTACCAGGTTATAGCGTGTTGGAGTGCCGCCCAGACTGGCGGTCACTTTGACCACATCATCCATCCCAAGAAGGTATTCTTCTATTTCTTTGATATCGGCATCTACCTTTTCTATCCGTGTACCCGCCGGCATCCGGTATTCGATATATAGCTGGCTGTAGCTCATGTCCGGAAAGAAGGTTTGCGGCACATAGCGGAACATGAAAATGCTGATCCCCAGCAGGGTCAATGCAGCTATCACGGCAAGGCTTTTGTGCCAGAGCAGGTATCCCAGCAAGTTTCGATGCAATCTGTAAACGCGTCCGGAGTATGGCTTCTTTTTGTTGTCCCTGTTGAACTGTGAGGGTTTGAACTGGAAGCTTGCCATCACAGGCGCCTGTGTGAGGGCGAGGATCCAGCTTAGGAGCAGTGACACGGCCAGAACGATAAACAGGTCTCTCACATACTCGCCGGCAGTATCGGGTGACATAAAGATGGGGAGGAAGGCCAGGATGGCTATCAGTGTTGCGCCCAACAGGGGGATTGCAGTTTTCCTGACAGGGTTGAACAGGGCTTTCTCCTTTTTTACTCCTTTTTCAAGATCGGTGATAATGCCATCTACAATGACCACGGCATTGTCAACCAGCATGCCCATCGCTATGATGAAGGATCCGAGGGATACCCGTTGCAGTGTTCCGTCGAACAGGTTGAGGATCGCCAGTGTGCCAAGAATGGTAAGCAGGAGGCCGCTTCCGATAATAAAACCGCTGCGCCATCCCATTGCCAGCATGAGGATCACAATGACAATAAGCACAGATTGCAGCAGGTTGAACATAAAGGTGGCAATGGCGTCGCTTACCTTATCCGGTTGAAAGAATACCTTGCTGAAGTCGATTCCTGCTGGGATGCGTTTGTTCTTTAGTTCGGCGAGTCTTTCATCTACCCGGTCGCCCAGCTCGATCACGTTGCCGCCGCTTTCCATGGCAATGGAGATGCCGAGTGCCGGCATTTTGTTGTGTCGCATGGCTTCCCGGTAGGGCTCTTCCAGGCCACGTTCCAGCGTGGCAATATCCGACAGGCGTATCTGGTCACCTTCATGCCCGTGGATGACCAGGTTTTTAATGTCCTCCATGCTTTGGAAGGCATCACCGATGCGGACGGGTATACGTTCATCGCCGGTTTCAAAATAGCCTGCGTACACTGTTTCATTCTGATCGTTTAGTGTCATCAGCACTTCCGCCGGGTGTACCCCAAGCCCTGCCATGTGCGCCTGATCGAGCTTGATATAGATAGCAGGCTTCCGGTTGCCGTACATCTCCACTCTTTTTACATCTTCAATCTGCTCAAGCTCTTGTTTGACAAGCCTTCCGTAATCGTACATCTCTTCATGGGAGAAGCCGTCAGACGTCATCGCATAAAACAGGCCATATACATCACCGAAATCGTCCACGACTATTGGCCTGAGGGCACCTGCAGGCAAGTCAGGGATGGTGCTTTCTACTTTGCGCCGCAGGATATCCCATTTTTGTTCCACGTCTTCCTTGCTTACCGTAGGATGCAGTTCTACTACGATCTCAGAATAATCGGCTTCAGACCGGCTCTCAATTTTGTTTAGCCCACCCATGGTCAGGATGGCTTTTTCCAGCACATCGGTGACCTCAAGTTCAACCTCATGTGCGGAGGCGCCGGGGTATGCGGTAACAACGAGGGCTTGCTTAATCACGATCTCCGGATCCTCAAGCTTGCTCATCGCCATAAAGGAGAATAATCCACCCACAGTCAGGACCAGCAGGAAGAAATAAAACAGGGCTTTGTTTTTAAAGGCAAGGTCAGTCATACAATGCTGTCTTATAGCAGGTCTCCTACATTGGTGTCTGCCGGTTCTTCACGTGGGCTCACCGTTTGTCCTTCGTACAGGCTGTGCACGCCCGACCTCACCAGGATGTCATCCTGTATGAGGTCAGCCCGCACCGTTGCTTCTCCTGAGTTTCCAATCCTGATGATCTCCACCGGAACAGGGTGCACCGTCTGATCGTCAGGGCTGACACGCCAGACCCTGGCTTGCTCCCCGTCATAAAAGATCGCTGTGGATGGGATGTTGAAAAATGCATTAGTATCGCGCCGGTAGGTAATGTTCACTTCTACACGCATACCGGGAAGGAAATTGTGACTGGGATCCCTTTTCATGTCGAAATATGCCGGATACATCCCACTCAGCCCCGGCACCTTACCTATGTTGCGCAACACAAGGGGAAACTCTGTGTCAGGGTATAATCGTGTGGTGAACAGGAAGCTGACAAAATCATCTTTCCGCATCAGGTCCCTGTCTGGCAGATGCGCTAATACTTCCAGCTCCTGGTGGCTGCTAAGTGACATCACTGGCATTCCCGCATCGGTGATTTCAGACCTGTCAAAGAAGATCTGGCTTATCTGGCCCTTGAATGGAGCTTTTAGCCTTGTGTCATTCAGCGCATCCTGATGGGCCCGGTATTTGGCTGTGATCTGTTGCAGTCCTGTCACAACCTTGTCGTATTCGCTGGTGGACACCCTGCCACGTTCGTAAAGGGAGATGATGCGCTCCGCTTCAGCCTTAATACCCTCATATTCGGCTTTCGTAGCTTCCAGTTGGGTTTCATAATCGCGCGGGTCGAGCCGGGCCAGCAACTGTCCTTCCCTAACCTCATCGCCCTCCCTGACATAAACCTCCATGACCGGCCCGGGTACGCGAAATGAGAGATTAACGTCTGATGAGGCCTGTATTATGGAGGGATAGCTTTTGGTGAGATAGGGTTCGTGAGCTTCCGGGGATGTGACCTGAACCGGGGTCGATCTCTCCTCCCGGTAGGTTTCCTCCCTGCAGGATGAAACGAAAATCACGATCAAAATAAAAACAAGCTGAAATGCATCTGTCCTGTACATATTAGAATGATTATATCTTGATATATACCATCATACATGATGGGGGTATTTGTTTTTTAAAGATACAACATTCTTCCGTTTTACAAGGCAGGAAGCCATGATTGGTTAATGAATCAGGGCTCTAATCATTAAAGATTGGAGCCCTGATCATGCGTATGATTCATTACAAGTATTTGTGTGACAGTTTATTCACAGTTTCAAGGGATTCGGGATGTGATGTTTTCCTGCCAACGTGAGGTATTTAATATTTTTTCCTGTTGGCAAAGGCCACCAGCGAGAGCATGACCGGTACTTCCACCAGCACACCAACCACGGTCACCAGGGCCGCAGGTGATTGTAGTCCGAAAAGGGCAATGGCCACAGCCACGGCCAGCTCAAAGAAGTTGCTGGCACCGATCATCGCGGCTGGTGCGCAAACGGCGTGGGGTAATTTTAGTTTCTTCCCACCATACCATGCCAGGAAGAAAATGAAATAAGTCTGAATTACCAGGGGAACAGCGGCCAGCAAAATAATCAGCGGGTTATTCAGGATATTTTGCCCCTGGAAAGCAAACAAAAGAACCAAAGTAATCAGCAGAGCCACAATACTGACAGGCTTGAGCCGTGGCAGGAAGGATTTCTTAAACCACTCCTTTCCTCTTGAGCGAAGCAGTATACGCTGGGTAATCACCCCGGCCACAAGAGGCACCACCACAAAAATGCCCACGCTGGCGGCCAGGGTTCCGTAGGGAATGACCACATCGGTAATGCCCAGCAGGAGCCCCACAATGGGTATAAAAGCCACAAGAATGATCAGGTCATTGACAGATACCTGCACCAGAGTATAATTTGGGTCTCCGTCTGTCAGGTAAGACCACACAAACACCATTGCCGTACAGGGGGCAGCCCCCAAAATAATAGCTCCGGCAATATATTCCCCAGCCAGTTCCGGTTCTATCCATGCACCATATAATTTTGAGAAAAAGATCCATGCAAAGAATGCCATGGTAAATGGTTTGATGGCCCAGTTAATGATCAGCGTCCACACCACTCCTTTTGGCTTTTTGCCGATCTTTTTAATGCTGGAAAAATCCACCTGCAGCATCATGGGGTAGATCATCAGCCAGATCAGAATGGCCACAGGTATATTCACCCGGGCAATTTCCAGGCTGGATATCACCTCGATCCGGTCACCGGCAAAATGCCCGATGACAATGCCGGCCAGGATACCAAGGGCCACCCAGACGGTGAGGTATTTTTCAAACAGCCCAATGGTTTTCTT
>SL_3KL_010_SEDDRAFT_10004523_pt1 | contig 12552 bp, 3 predicted proteins | sample SodLakKL_010_SED_2_FD_10381 | JGI IMG/M metagenome (IMG submission 10381)
CCATAGAGGTGCCAGACGATGCAATACACAATCCGCACAACAGACCCAACTGGAATTTTCACAGCGTTTGGGTGGACGGCGAAACGATTATGCTTGGAACCGGCTTACCAGGAATCCCCATACAAATCGTACGGTCAACGAACCATGGCGAGGACTGGGAGTCAGTTCTTCCCGAAGGAGTGGATCAGCCTGCAGCAAACCTTGGTGCCTATTTATCTGACTTTGCTTTTGCTGACGATGGCCTTACTGGTTATGCCAGTTATTGGATGCTTTTCAATAACGGAGTGGCAAAAACTACTGACGGGGGAGCAACATGGAAAAAAATAGAGGAACTTGAAGAATTTACCCCCTTCCCTAATCCGGAAATTGAATATACATCGACAGAGATATATTTCCGTCAGGGTATCGATACCTCTTCAGATGGACAAACCGTTATTACCAGCGGTTCATTCGGACAAATTCTGGCATCGACCGATGGAGGGGACACCTGGGAAGAAATATTTGGTGGGCCCCATTACGGCGATCGCTATTTTAGGTCGGTAGCATTCATGGGTGTTGCCATATCCCCAGACGAAGAGAAATGGATATCAACCGGCAGCAGAGGACTAATTGTCGGAGCCTCCGATTTTGAGATTGCCAGTGCCACAATATTTAATGGCGAAGAACGGCCAAGGATTTTTATTGATATGGCTTTTCTCGACGAAAACAAGGGCATAGCAGTCGGCAGCCAGGAAGCACAAAAATACTTTGGATCAGGAGCTGGATACTATGTCTTTTACGATGGATTGTATTTTACCACCGAAGATGGCGGCGACACCTGGCAGGAAACAGATGGCCCGGGGAAAGAAAACCATGAATGGTTCGATGTAGCCACCAATGGCGAAAACCAGATATGGACTGCTGGGGTAAGATACGAATACCACTACAACGAAGACGACGAACTGGTTGTAGTTCGCCATGCTGTCATCAGCCACAGCGATGATGGCGGAGACACATGGGAAGAACAAATAGCTATACCCGGTAGAAACATCACTGCCATAACCCTATGGGACGAAGATCACATCTACGCCGCCACCGACGGAAACACCTTCCTGCGGTCACTCAATGGGGAAGATTGGGAAAGCCTGGAATTACCGGAGGAGATTGTCAGCGGAAACCATATACGATCCATTGAACTGATTTCCCCACGAATCCTTTTTGCCGGCGGTGGAGGCAACGATGCCTTTATCTACCAAAGCACAGATGCCGGAGAAAACTGGGAGCAGGTAAGCCTGCAAACGGCAGGAAGCGGTGCTATTAACCATGTTAGCTTCGTCGATGCCAAACACGGTATTGCAGGAGGACGGTGGGGAACGTTTATGAATTACAGAAACCTACTGTACACATCCGATTACGGCGAGAGCTGGGACTTGCTGACCAGCGACGGGCCATGGCAAGACTACCTCCAGGTATACTATATAGCCATGCTTGATAGTGCCACGGCATTTGCATACGGGCACAATGGAGGGATCATTGAGATCGAAGACGGAGAAAGTTTTTCGCCAACCAGGCCCTTTTTTACTGAAGAAGCACTGCTGGGAGGTGTCTTTAACGGGACTCAACAACTGTTTCTCAGCGGCACGGGCGGCACCATTGCAGCCTATACAAGCGACGACCCGCCGCCATCAGCACCCGCCAGGTTTGCCAACACATTCCCCATAGACGGTGAAGACATTTTTATTCCCTGGGACAGCGACGCGGTGTTTACATGGGAAGAAGCCGTTGACCACGACGGCGGACCCGTTACCTATGTCATGATCCTGGAAGACGAGCACGGTGATGAAGAGATCTTCCGCTCGCCCGAGCTGGACCAAAACCACTTCGCTGCCAATACCGAAAACTTCCCCAGCTTACCACCAAAATTGTACAGGTGGAGAGTCAAAGCATTCAATCAAAACGGACTCTATAGCACTTCTTACCCAACAAAGGCATTTGTTGACGTTGACGACTTTATCAACGACCAGAACGACATCGTTGCATTCTCTTTCGAACAGGACGCGGAACCGGCCGAAATCGACACCGATAACCACACCGTCAACGCTTATGTCATATACGGTTCCGACATCTCGAACCTGACCCCGGAGATCGAAGTATCGCACAACGCAACCATCGACCCCCCAAGCGGCGAAGCACAAGACTTCTCCGATCCGGTCACCTACACAGTAACGGCCCAAAACGAAGATGAGCAGGAGTGGCTGGTAACCGTGCATATCGCAGACCCCATAGACTATATTAGCTTCCAGGAATACCTGACATTCGATTACAACATGACTCCCATCTCCCAGCTCCCGGTGCTCGACTTCAACAGCATCATCACGAACCAGGGGCACAGGGATATGACACAGGTAACACTGAAGGTCTCGGCAAACCATGAAGTGATTGGAACAAGCGAACCCGTCGATCAACTCCCCATGGGAGAATCAGCTACACTCGCCCTTGACCAGCCACACCAGATCACAGAACCCGACGACTACCACTTCCTCTACGAAATAGCCATCGGCAACCAAAACCCAAACCTGGTCGACCATACCATCGAACAACAGGTGATGGTGACCGACTCGGTATATGCAACCGATACCGGAGAGTTCTCCAACAGCCTCGGAAGCAACGCAGGACCTATCTCGCTGGCGAACATCTACGAAGTGATCAACCAAGACTTCCTTACCAGTATATCTATCGGCTGGGGAACCAACCTGCCGTCATTTCCTTTAAACTTCTCATTCAGCATTCACCGAGTAAACAAAGAGACCTTAACCTCTGAAGAAGAGATTTTTTCATCACCAACACTTCAGCGGTTTCCTACAGATGCGCTGAGTATTGTAAGTTATGGTTTCCCAAAAATAGAGCTTGATCCGGGATATTATGCTATTGTCTTAAACCAGCTTACATCAGAACATATTCGGTTGGCCTTCTCCGATGTCCCAGGAGGATTCTTCTACCTGTTTGAACCTGCAAAAAACGGATCGTTCCAGATGATAGACGATGAAACATTCGGGTTCGTTATGCTAAGGGCAAACTTCGCCAAACAGGATCTCAGCGACGATGCAAGCCTCCAGGACCTTACCGTCGACGGGCAAACAATAGACGGGTTCAACCCCGATGTTACCGACTATATATATACATTGCCAGAGGGAACACAACAACCCCCGGTGGTAGATGCCGTGCAAAACGACCCCAACGCGTCTATCGATATACATACAGCAGAGGATATCAATTCGCCGCACGAAGAAGACCGGACAACAACAGTGGACGTAACAGCTGAAGACGGGACAACAACCCGGCAATACAGCGTACTGTTCGAAATAACCACTGACATCACAGAAACATTACCTGCAGAATTTACCTTATACCCAAATCCGGCAAAAAATAACATGTTTGTGGAAACAGACCTTAAAGGAGAACTGTACGTAACCATTACCGCCATCGATGGCAGAATAATCTGGCACGAGGTGCCGCTCAAAAATCCATTCGATATCTCCTCACTTGAACAGGGAGTCTATATCGTAACTCTGGAAAGCGACAACCAACGGATCAGCACGATGCTCTCTGTGGTTAGATAATAGGACTCATAGTTTATCCTGCGTAGGGATAATCGGGATAATGTTGTAATAACAATTAAAGTTTTTAGTAAATACTCATGAAACCTCCATGCCAAAGGATTGACAAACAGGGAAATGATTCTCTGATGTAGGTTTGGCTTCGCCGAGCTCGCGAAGTGCTCGGTTCATCTAACCGAAATATAAAATCATAAACACATGAAAAACGTATCAACTATGTCAAAAGCACTGCTACCCCTAATTCCTTTTCTTGTTTTCTTAGCCACCCTGGAAACAACAAATGCCTATACCGTGTGGGATATGGCTAAAGTACAACAGGCACCCGGAGTCGAATTATCTGATTACCAGGAACGCGTGAAAACACATCAGAATCGTGATACAGCTGTATCAGTTACGGATGATATTATAATAGAAGACACCTCGATGTCTCACACCATGGACCAGGAAGACCCCCTTTTGGCTACAGAATATGCAGACCGCAACAGATCAGCCAACGCGGACTATGCATTCAGGCATCCAACGGGCCATAACTTGCTCCTTAATGATATCGTATTCAAAAACGACACCGACATCTATACAGTCGGACGCATTGGCACAGTTTATTTCTCTAACGACCGCGGTAACTCATGGGAGTTTATCGAAACACCATTCAATATCCAATTGCACGCAATTGATGTGTACCAGGAACGCATTATTGTGGTTGGCAATGAAGGCCTTATTGCCACGTCCGACGATGCAGGTCAAAATTGGGCAATAAAGGATAGCGGAACAGAAGTGAATTTGCGGGATATATTTGTTACAGATAACGGAGACATGTATATCTCGGGGAACTCCAAAACATTGCTTTATTCAGAAGACCTGGGCCAGACATGGGAGACCATAGAGGTGCCAGACGACGCAATACACAATCCGCACGACAGGCCAAACTGGAATTTCCAAAGTATCTGGGTAGAAGGCGACATTATTATGCTTGGAACCGGTCTTGCCGGCATTCCTATACAAGTTGTCCGCTCTGCAGATCACGGAGAGAACTGGGAGTCCATACTCCCTGAAGGAATAGACCTTCCGGGTGAAATTATTGGGGCATATTTAACGGATTTCTCCTTTGCTGAGGATGGATTGACCGGATATGCCAGCTACTGGATGTCGGGTAATAGCGGAGTGGCAAAAACAACCGACGGTGGAGCCTCCTGGACAAAAATGTATTCATTAGATAACTTCACCCCCTTCCCCAACCCCGACATTGACCACTATTCGACAGCGGTGATGTTCCGCTGGTCAGTAGGCACTTCTGCTGACGGTAATACAATAATTACAACGGGCAGCTTCGGACAAGTAATCGTTACTGTCGACGGAGGAGAATCCTGGCAGGAGATCCTAGGCGGACCCCATTATGGTGACCGCGATTGGCGGACGACTATCCTACGTGCATCCGCTATCAGTCCGGACGGAAAATCCTGGATAGCTGCGGGGCATAGAGGACTGATACTGGGAGCATCCAACTTTGATGTTGACAATGCAACGTTTTTCAATGGGGAGGAAAAACTCCGGAATTTTTATGATATATCTTTCAGAGATGAAGACCATGGAATAGCAGTTGGTGATCTGGAATTGCACAAATACTATGGTCAGGGCTATTATCATTATAATATCCACCACGATGGCCTCTTTTTTACCACAGATGACGGGGGCGAAACCTGGTCCGAAACCCCAGGGCCAGGGAAGGAAGGATACACCTGGACAACGGTTCAAGCCGAAGGAGCAAATAGCATTTGGGTTGGAGGCGTAAAATATGATTATGATTACGACGATGACGATGACATGCTCATCACAGCAAATGCCCTGATCAGCCATAGCGATGACGGTGGGGACATATGGAAAGAACAGACCCTGATCCCCGGACGCCGGATTACAGCCTTAACAAGCTGGGACGAAGACCATATCTACGCCGCCACCGACGGAAACACCTTCCTGCGGTCACTCAATGGGGAAGATTGGGAAAGCCTGGAATTACCGGAGGAGATTGTCAGCGGGAACCATATACGATCCATTGAACTGGTTGCCCCACGGACCCTATTTGTCGGCGGTGGAGGCAACGATGCCTTTATCTACCAAAGCACAGATGCCGGAGAAAATTGGGAGCTGGTAAGCCTGCAGGCGACAGGTAGTGGTGCCATACAATACGTTGCTTTCGTTGACGGCAAACACGGTTTTGCCGGAGGACGATGGGGAACGTTTGGGAATTTACGCAACCTGCTATACACGTCTGATTACGGCGAAAACTGGGAGGTAATGACTGCCACCGGAGAGTTTCAGAATTACCTTGCAGTACACTATATTGCCACGATCGACAGCACCACTGCCTTTGCATATGGGAATAACGGGGCCATCATGAACATTCAGAACGGCCACCAATTCGAGCATATCATACCCCAATTTACCGGGCAAACATTAACTGGCGGACATCAGCACGGGACTCAACAACTGTTTCTCAGCGGCACGGGCGGCACCATTGCAGCCTATACAAGCGACGACCCGCCGCCATCAGCACCCGCCAGGTTTGCCAACACATTCCCCATAGACGGTGAAGACATTTTTATTCCCTGGGACAGCGACGCGGTGTTTACATGGGAAGAAGCCGTTGACCACGACGGCGGACCCGTTACCTATGTCATGATCCTGGAAGACGAGCACGGTGATGAAGAGATCTTCCGCTCGCCCGAGCTGGACCAAAACCACTTCGCTGCCAATACCGAAAACTTCCCCAGCTTACCACCAAAATTGTACAGGTGGAGAGTCAAAGCATTCAATCAAAACGGACTCTATAGCACTTCTTACCCAACAAAGGCATTTGTTGACGTTGACGACTTTATCAACGACCAGAACGACATCGTTGCATTCTCTTTCGAACAGGACGCGGAACCGGCCGAAATCGACACCGATAACCACACCGTCAACGCTTATGTCATATACGGTTCCGACATCTCGAACCTGACCCCGGAGATCGAAGTATCGCACAACGCAACCATCGACCCCCCAAGCGGCGAAGCACAAGACTTCTCCGATCCGGTCACCTACACAGTAACGGCCCAAAACGAAGATGAGCAGGAGTGGCTGGTAACCGTGCATATCGCAGACCCCATAGATTATATTATCATAGAGGATTACCAGCAGTTTGATTATATGATGATGCCCTTTTCCCAGTTGCGGGTCTTGGATTTTGAGACCGATATAGTCAACGAGGGACATCGTGATGTTACACAAGTTGTTTTAAGTGTTAAGATCAATGATGCTTTAGCCGGGCAGAGTTCGGCAATAGAAGATTTGCCAATGGGATCTGAAGCGACCCTTTATTTGGATCCGGCTTATGAGCTGACCGAGGCGGGGAAATATGACTTTCATTATGAGATAGGCATAGGAGAGGAAGACCCCAACCTTGTCGGGAACACTGCAGAGGCCTTTGTGGAGCTGACCGACTCTGTATATGCCACGGACCCGGGAATATTTTCCAACAGTTTGGGTAGCAATGTCGGACCGATTTCCCTTGCCAACATTTACCAGGTAATCCATAAGGACAACCTAACAAGTATTTCCATTGGCTGGGGGGCTAATCTGCCAGCTTCTCCATTGAATTTCACATTCAGCATACACAGAGTAAACAAAGAGACCTTAACATCGGAGGAGGAGGTTTTTTCATCACCAACACTTCAGCGTTTTCCCGAACAAGCCACAAGCATTGTAAGTTATGGTTTCCCAAAAATAGAGCTTGATCCGGGATATTATGCTATTGTTTTAAACCAGATTACATCAGAACATATTCGGCTGGCTTTTTCAGATGTTCCGGAAGGTTATTTTTACATTTATGATTCGGAAGAAGGAAGTTTTGAGCGAATAGATGATGAGACGTTTGGGTTTGTTATGCTGCGAGCCAATTTTGGGGATTATGAGTTAAGTTCAGATGCCAGTTTATCCGACTTGCAGGTCGAAGGAGAGACCATAGAGGGTTTTGACCCCACGGTTTTTGAATACACTTATACCTTAACAGAGGATGTAGTGGAGACGCCAGAAATAACCGCAAAGGCAAACGATGAGGGAGCCCATGTTGAAATAACTCCTGCATCGGATGTAACCTCTGCAGACGAGGAAGACCGAACCACTGTTGTTGAGGTAACCGCAGAGGATGGAGAAACTAATCTGGTTTACCGTGTTTTGTTTGAGAGCACCACCTCCATTGAGGAGTTATCAGCCATGGGCCTTAAAGTATATCCAAACCCTGCACGTGATTATATTCACATAACTTTGGAGAAAACTGGCAAGAAAGTTTTACAGGTGACTTCGCTTAAAGGGGAGGTATACATGACATTGAAGATTGAACGGAACAGTTACCACATGGATGTTTCGATGCTGCCTGCAGGATTATACCTTCTAAGTGTAGTATATGAGGGTCAGGTATTTTCGGAAACTTTTTCAGTGGTCAGGTAAGGGAAGTTGGTTTTATTCTGAATAAATTAAAGGCAGTTCAGAAGTTTGCATTAATGGGTAACCCTGCCGTTTTTGAAAAAATTTAATGCCTTCAAGTTAACTAATTAATTGATAATTAAACAAGTTGTCATGTTTTCAAGAAAGATTATTTTTTCATTTATCATTGGAATGTTGTTTTGTTTAATAACAGAACAGTTATTTAGTCAGCCAAAGATAACCCCGGCTTTAAAGGAAGCTATTGCAGAAAAGGGAGCGGATGAATACATATACATAAATATTCGTTTGGCTGAGCAGTATGACAGCCAGGAGTTACACCAAAAAAGCTCCCTTATATCAGACCCTGGTGAGCGCAGAGCGTTGGTTATTGAGGAATTAAAAGAATTTAATTCCCGAAAACAGTATGACCTGATTTCTTTTCTCCAAAATAAAGAAAGAGAGGAAAAAGTTAAAAAGGTTCATTCTTTTTGGTTGATTAATCTTATTAGCTGTCATGTAAAACCTGAAGTGATTGATGAGTTGCTTTCTTTTAGAGAAATTGACCAAATTGATATAAACATAGAGCGTTTGGTTATTCCGGAAGAATTTGAAAGTACTAATATTGAAAATAGTAGCTCCAGTGATGCGTCATGGAATATGACCCTTGTTAATGCTCCTCAAGCCTGGGAAAAAGGGTTTTCCGCCAAGGAAGTAGTAGTCGCTATTCTCGATACAGGAGTAAATTATAATCACAAGGATCTTGAGGGAAATATGTGGGAACACCCCGATTATCCAAACCATGGTTATAATGTTTATCACGACAATCATAACACAATGGATTATGGAGGGCATGGTACTCATGTAGCAGGCCTCACTGCAGGGAATGGAACATCAGGGTTAAAAACCGGCGTGGCCCCTGATGCAACCATAATGGCCGTTCAGGTACTAAGTTCCATTGGCAGTGGCTGGGAGCCTGAAGTTTGGGCTGGAATTGAGTTTGCAGTTGAAAATGGTGCCCATGTTTTGAACCTTTCTTTATCTTGGAGGGTTAGTTGGGATCCAGACTTTGCGATGTGGCGTTCACTAATGGACAATGCACTGGCTGCGGGTGTCATTTCTGCAGTGGCTTCAGGTAATTCAGGTACATTAAATACTCCATTACTCGAAGTTGGAGTCCCTGGAAGTGTCCCGCCCCCATGGCTGCACCCTGATCAAACCTTAAAAGGAGGATTATCATCCGTTGTATCGGTCGGCTCAACAACATATAATGATCAGTTGTCATCATTTTCAAGTAAGGGGCCATCATCATGGGGGGATGTGGATCCATATAACGACTACCCATACGATCCTGAAATGGGTCTTATCAGACCTGATATTGTTGCTCCCGGATCGGGAGTTACCAGCCTCACACACGATGATAATAGCGGATATACAGAAAAGAGTGGTACTTCTATGTCATCACCAACTGTTGCAGGAGCAATGGCACTTATTCTTGCCAAAAACCCCTACTTAACACCTGCGCAGGTGAATCAAATTCTAGAGGAATCAGCCCACCCTTTATCAGAAAATAAATCTAACATGTATGGTAGCGGGCGACTTGATGCCCTTGCAGCTATTAAGGCTACCCCTTTTCTTGGAGTTAGCCAGGTAGAGGTTGACGACAGTCAGGGTAATAATGACGGAAAAATTAACCCTGGAGAGCTAATCAAGCTAAATGTAGTCCTTGAGAATACCACAGACGAGACCTTTGAAAATGTTTTATTGAGCCTGGATATTCCATCTGTTTATAGTCATCTCTTAGACAGTATTGTTCCTGTGGGCACTATTGGACCCGGAGAAACAATTGAACTTGAAGAAGCTTTTCCCTTTGAGGTTTCTGACACCATACCAGGGGGATACATGCTCGACTTAGATTTTACAGTTTTTTCTGAAGATACCCCCGGGTTAAAATGGTCTCGCAAAATTAAAAAGCAAGCATATGCTCCCAACCTTCAGGTTGTGTCATATCAGGTTGATGACTCAGAGACAGGAAACAGCAACGGGCGTTTAGACCCCGGTGAATTACTGCAGGTGCAGGTTGAGATTGAGAATAAAGGGCAACTGGCATCAGAAATAAAAGAAATTAACTTTAAAAGTTTACATCCTGTTATCCATGTTAAAAACGATCGTATAATAACCGCTCCCCTGCATCCGGGAGAGGTTCTCCAGGTGGAGTTTGATATATTGGTACATGAAAATGTTCCCCAGGGATTTATAACGTCGTTAAAATTGGGTTTAATGTCAGGAGCCTATCGCTTACAAGAGCTTTATCCGGAAAAAATTGGAATGGTTAAAGAAGATTGGGAGACAGGGGGATTTGAACAATTTGCATGGAAAAAGGGGGGAGATGCAGATTGGCATGTAACAGAGGATGAGTCTTTTGAGGGGACTTATTCTGCAAGAAGTGGTGATATAACCCACGAGGAACAAACAACACTGTCCCTGGAGTATGAAGTAATGACGACAGATACCATTGCCTTTTATCGAAAGGTTTCTTCAGAGAACAACCGTGACTGGCTTGAGTTCTACATTGACGGGGAGCTGGCAGATCGTTGGTCAGGCTTCCGGGACTGGACCAGGGTTACTTTTCCTGTAGAAAGTGGCACAAGAGAATTCAAATGGGTTTACAAAAAAGATCCTTCTACTTCAATTGGTCAGGATTGTGCCTGGATTGACCATATAGAGCTCCCTGCCAAAGCGAAAACTACAGTTGTTGCAGGCTTTGACTCGGGACTTTGTGGCACGGAACCAGCTGAGGTAAAGCTAGATGGCTTTGCTACCAGGTATGACTTTGTTGAGTGGAGCACCCAAGGAGATGGAACGTTTTCATCAAATGAAGAGCTTAACCCCATTTACTACCCAGGTGATCAGGATATTTACCAGGGTCAGGTTGAGTTTAACCTTGAGGTTTCTTATGAGGATGAACCTGCTGTTAGTGATGGTTTCTTGCTTGAATTTCTTCCCGAACCAGAAGTTAGTTTAGGCCCGGATACAATCCTATGTGACGACCAGACGCTTTTGCTTGATGCAGGAGAGGAGCATTATGCCTATGTTTGGTTTGATGGCTCAATGGGACAAACATACCTGGTGGATCCGGCGAATTTTGATGCGTCCAGTGCGGATATATGGGTGATTGTTTACAATGAGCAAGGCTGTTTGGACTCCGACACGATTAATGTGATATTTGATGAATGTGTTGGGCTTTCCTACACGGAGGTTAATGAGGCTTTCAGGGTATATCCCAATCCAGCTCAGGATAATGTTAGGATTGCTTTCCGATATGAGGATTCTGCTCCAGCAAAAATAGCTTTGTATAATATAAGTGGACAAAAAGTCAGGGAGAAAAATACAGGTCCAGCGAAGGGATTGGTTGAGGTTAACTTTGATCTATCAGGTCTCAGGCCTGGAATTTATATAATAAAAGTTGAAACCTCACAATTTTCTTCAGGTAAACAGTTAATTATACAGTAAAAGCGTTTTTAATTGACTGGCTATCATTTTCAACCTGTATCCTTAAACATGCTGATAGCCCATTATCTTATAATCATCATATGGATAACTAAAGCTTTGCACAAACTACCTATAACCAACATTATCCTGGCTTGAACAAAACATCCTCTACCCCTGTTTTTTGAATATAACAAAAACAGATAATACTATGACAAAACTCAAAGAAAGTGATAAGGCACCCGATTTTAAAGGAAAAGACCAGGATGGCAATCTCATCTCACTGGATGATTTCAAAGGCCATAAGCTTGTGCTGTACTTCTACCCGAAAGACAGCACCCCAGGCTGCACCTCGCAGGCATGCAATCTCCGCGACAATTACGATTTCCTGCTTAAGAACGGCTATAAAGTGTTGGGGGTAAGTGCTGACAGTGAAAAGTCACACAAAAAATTCATAGAAAAGAACAACCTGCCATTCCCGCTCATTTCAGACACCGACAAAGAGATTCTGAAGGCGTACGACGTGTGGGGGCCGAAAAAATTCATGGGAAAAGAGTTTTTAGGCATCAAACGAACCACTTTTGTTATAGATGAAGAAGGCAAAATTGAAGAAATAATTGACAAAGTGAAGACAAAAGAACATACGGATCAAATTATAAAAATATAGTTATCTGTGTAAATAAAAACATTTGTTAATCTCATGACCGCAAAGCCAAACCTTTGCGGTTTTTTTGTTGTAAAATGTTATATTTGCTGACAATCAAAAGCATGTTACACATTAAAAGAAATGACGATGACGAAGCAGGTACTAAACAGTTTGGAGCCTAAGGTCTTGTGGAAATATTTTGAGGAAATATGTGCCATTCCACACCCTTCCAAAAAAGAAGAAGAGATAGTTGAATACATAAAAAATGTGGGTAAGAGGCTTGACCTTGAAACAAAGACCGACAAGGTGGGCAATGTGGTAATCCGGAAGCCTGCCACTCCTGGAATGGCCGACAAAAAGACCGTG
>SL_3KL_010_SEDDRAFT_10004525_pt1 | contig 12551 bp, 7 predicted proteins | sample SodLakKL_010_SED_2_FD_10381 | JGI IMG/M metagenome (IMG submission 10381)
TCGGCATCGACACCTGGGAACTGATCGCGCTGGCCAACCGCCACCCGCGCGTGAACATCCTGCAGCCCGGCCCCGGCGTGGGCGGACACTGCATCGCAGTGGATCCCTGGTTCATCGTCGACTCCGCCCCCGAGCAGAGCCGCCTGATCCACACCGCCCGGCAGGTAAACCAGGCCAAGCCCGAATACGTGGTGGCGCGCGTCCAGGCCCGCGCCAAGCGTATACACGAGCCCACCATCGCCTGTTTCGGTCTCACCTACAAGGCCGATATCGATGACCTGCGTGAGAGTCCGGCGCTCGAGATTACCCAGGCACTGGCGCGCGGCCGCACCGGACGTGTGCTCGCCGTCGAACCCCACGTCGAGGGCCTGCCAAAGGCACTGGTGGAGGCTGGCGTGGAACACGTCAGTATCGAGCAGGCGCTGGCCGAGGCCGACATCCTGGTCGGCCTTGTCGCGCACCGGGCCTTCCGGAAGTTGCCGCCTGGCGCGTTGCAGGAGAAGATCGTGATCGACACGTGTGGCATCTGGCGTTAACGCATAATTCACGGCTTCATTTTCAAAAACCGGCAACAACCCATTTCGCACCGGAGGCCATCTCTGGGCGCGTATGTCATTGTATTCTTNAAGGAGTACCCCATGCCCAAAAACTTCCAACCGCTCGTGACCATTGGAATGCCGACGTATAATCGTGCGGATGGTTATCTCCCCATTGCCTTGGCAAGCGCGCTCCAGCAGGACTATCCGAATCTGGAGATCATCGTGTCAGACAATGCCTCCACGGATGGGACCCAGGAACTGATCAAGTCGAAAGCTGATCCTAGAATTCGCTATTTCCGTCACGAGGAAAGCATTGGCGGTACAAACAATTTCAATTTCTGTGTGGAGCAGGCCAATGGGGATTATTTTTTGCTCCTTCATGACGATGATCAGATTGATCCGAATTTCGTCAGCTCGTGTGTGTCGGCATTGAACGGAAGCCTCGATGTGGGTGTGGTAAGAACCGGAATTCGAATCATTGATGGCGAAGGAAACGTTATCAGGGAATCGAAAAATCTTGCTGATGGTCTCTCATTTGAAGAGTTTTTGCGCGCCTGGTTTAACGGCAAGACTGCGCATTACATTCCAAATACCTTGTTTAACACCAAAGGCCTTAAAGCACTCGGTGGCTTTCACTCGAAGCGCTATCTGTTCCAGGACGGTGTTGCCCTGGTGCGCCTGGCGGCGCAGATGGGCAGGGTAGATGTGGAAGAAATCAGGGCGAGTTTTAGACGTCATGGAGAAAACTTTGGGGCCCACCCTAGCAGGGCTCGAGCTTGGGCAGAGGACTGTTTGTATCTGCGAGATGTCGTTATGGAGGTCGTGGCAGAGAGCAGCCGAAACGCGGTATATCGGGACGCGACAAGATTTCTTTGCAGAAAGGCCTATCGGCAGGCATCAGCGGTACCATCGATTTTTGCGAGATCAACCATGTATGCACAAATCTACGCCATGTTTGGGTACCAGCAACTGCCCCCGCCAATGCAGCTGCGGACTTGGGCGCATGGCGTTCGGAAGCGCGTAAAAGCGGTGGTGGGGTAGTGGCAATCACGGTTGAATACGCCATCAACGTTGGCAGCCTTGACCGAATTGCCAGCCGCCCGCTGTTACCCGCCGAGCAGAGGCCGACTGGGGAACATTATCCCTTGGTGGAGCTCAATAAGTTCCTAAGGTAGGCGGCCTGGCCGGTGTATCGCGAATTGTGCACGCGAATGGTCGTCTCCTTTGAGGAGATGGCCTGAAATTGTTCAAAGAACGCATCTGGCGCCAGGTGTTCGTCATAATAGCGACAGACATTGGCTCTGAGTTCGGCAATCTGCGACTTGGGCAGGCTCAGCGCCAAATCGATTTTGTCCTGCAATTGCTTTTTGCTCGTGAACGAAAAGCAGGTTTTCATGTCTTCTAGCGGTGGATCGAATAGGGCGGCGTAGTTAAGGATCGGAATTGCACCTACGGACATGGCTTCGATGACGTTGTGAGAGTGGGGTATCCGCCAACCCGGTGGATTGATGAAGAAATCACTGCGGGACGCGAATTGAAGCATCTCGCGCTGACTTAGAGGATGTTTTTCGACGACATCGCTGGTCTGACGGGTCAGGGCAAGCACGATCCGGTGTGGCCTTTTAAGAAATTCGCTTATTTGGGTATCTGCGGTGATACACTCGACGGCGCCCTCAAAATGAGTAAGCACCGTGCTGATGATCTCGTGCCTGTTCATGTAAGGCCAGAGAAACTCGTGGGAATACGCACCGGCGGCCACCGTGCCCGCAAAGAAGACGCGAATATTCCGCTCGTTACCGCGAAGCGCAATCGCCTCGAGGTAGAGGCCCGACTCATACATGCTGGGGTGCATGAAATAAGGCATAAAAAGGGTTTCATGCCCTGTGGATGCTTCAAAGAAGGGGCCGTAGTAGTCGTAGTCCAGTAGGATCTTCGAGCGCCACTCTGGACCGCCCGGGAGGTCATCGTGTGAGTGGTCGTGAATGAGTGTCTTACGGTCGCCGTCACGATAGATGTCGGTAACTGAAACCATTCCGATGCCCATGCGCAACATCTGTTTGTGTTTTGGTCTGTAGGCGCAGGGCGTTTGAACCTCAAACGAATACCCTCGATGAGCGAAGGCTGCCATCAGGTAAGCGCCGAACCGGTAATGATCACGGAGGCTGAGCGCGATGATTTTATGTCTCGGTGTGAGTTTGTATCTCGCTGACAGGACCAGACGTTCCGCGAAACGTCTGGTCCTGTCCGTGATCTGGTGGTAAGCAGAGGTGAGCACAGGATTTTCCGGATCTCGCACAGGTCAGGGTTCTCGGGCCCTAAAGAAGCCGCGAGCTCTTACAACGTGGGTGCCACTAAAATACAGCTTGCTTTGCGTATGCTAGCAGATTACGCGATGACCGTGGCACTGAAGGATCTGGCGAGCAGACAACTGGTTGCAGCGGAGGTTGAAGCGGTGGCGGCCCTGCCGCGTGGGTCACACAGGCAGTACACAGCCGGATGGTAGTCCGAGGTACGATGCAGTATCAGCCTCTGACGGAGGTGCCGGTAGGCACGACAATGCTGGTGCACGCAGTGATGACCGATTGACCGGAAGCGATTTCGTAGAACGCTGTTGGGGCTATATCTGGCGACTCACGCCGTTGCGCCGATAGGCGAGAACTGCGCAGCCAATCGCGGCCCAGATCAGGGGCTATGTCCCTGCCAGGCAGTCACGGCGGATGCATCGGGAATTCAAGAAACTCACGGGAGGCTCAGGGGACAATGTTTCAGAGTTGTGGGTCCTCCGCCTGTTGCGTGGGTCATCTTGGGATTGATGGGTCTGCAAAACGCGATTACTCTCCTAACCATATCCTTCTGGCGGTGGCTGTTTGAAAGCTGAACACATCGTAAGGCTTGACCATCGAATACCCGTCATTCCGCATCCGAGACTCTCTGTGGAGAGCGGGCTTGGTATACGGGATGATGGGATTGCGACTCGCGACAAGGCCTCGTGCTGGGCTAAAGCGCCCGACCTCTACAGTGCGGCTTGAGTGTATGAACGTGAACCAGTTGAAAGCGCCGTTACGGTACGCTCGAAAGAGAAGTGCCAGATTCTTCGCAGAAATTTCGCGTCTTGTGTGGCAGACAGTGAGCAGGCATTCGGGACGTATGGTTGCACCGGTGCTATCGTATGAAATGCCGAATTCAGTGCTCAGGAAAGCAGGCTTGGAGGCGTAACTCTTTGCGGGTAAAAGAAAACGGATTTCTACGTGCAGCGGGGTTGCTTGGATTCCGGAAACTGATCGGCTCGTAACCATTAACATGCATAATTCTGTTTTGAATGGTTTTGCACTCGATACTTTGGGCGGGTCCGCGATGCCTGCAAATCTATCACACTTGTGGGAGCTCGATTCCAGAGAATCCATGGGATTGCACCGCACTGAGAATATCGCGTTCTCGGGCTCTTTGGGATTGATGGCGCTATCAAACACCGGAACAGGGGTGGTCCAGTTTTTCGACATAGACACGGTCGCGAAAGACCGACCAGTCAGGGGTATCAAACCTGTGTTTACCTTAGGCGGCTTTCCGGACAGCTCTCTTCATGGGGTCTCATTTGATGCTCAGGGCCAGCTTTGCTGCGTGACGACCGTGGCTCCCGGCAGCATCAATGTGTACAAGGTCAGGCGTACAACCGATTCTGAAATCCAGGTTTCCCTGCTTCACCGTCTTTCCAATGCCCGGAAACCATTGAGGCCGAAGGATGTGTGCTTTTCGCCCTGCGGGCACTGGTTAGCTATTGGTTACACGATGCGCATCGGAACGCAGGTTGGCCGCGCCGCAGGTTTGATCTCCATTCACGCGAGGGATAGGGTTGCGGAAAAGATTCTCGAAGATGCGATCGACGTGTTCCGCTGGGCGAACAGTGTCGAAACATTGGTTTGGAGTCGCGACGGAATTGTTTATGCGACAGATCAATTGAGCGATCAAATTACAGCGCACCAAGTGGATCTGAAAACTGGTGTTTTTGTCCGACATAGCATCTTCTCTGGAGGCAAGGCGGGCGGCCTGTCAATGCCGCATGGACTTTGCCTTTCACCGGATGACCGGTTCTTGATAGCAACCAACTACGGCACGGACTCGATCTCGGTTTTCGAGTTGAAACGGGACTAGTGGACTAGTGTGGTCAGTAGATCAAACTCTATCAAGACGAGCGTAGGCCTTCGCCTTGTGTAATCATGCATGGTTGAATAACAATTTCCGGTTTATACAGGAATCGCGCCAGATTGAGCGCTAGCCGTAATTTGAAGCGTCGCATCATGCCGAGGCAACCTTGAGACGGGGAGAGTGCATGCCGAGCAATGTGTCTGTGATCATTCCTGTATATAATGCCGCTGCCTTTGTGCGGCAAGCGGTTTACTCTGCCCTTTCTGCTCGAGGCGTATGGGAGGTGCTGTTGATTGAGGATGGATCGGCAGACGGTTCTATGGCTGTGTGCGAGGCGCTGGAAAGGGAAAACGATCGAGTCTGGCTTTTTCAGCATCTTGGCGGCCGCAATCTTGGTGCGGGGATGTCTCGGAATGTCGGTATCGAGAAGGCGCGCTGTCTCTTTATAGCTTTTCTAGATGCAGATGATTACTACTTACCCCATCGGTTTGAACGTGCTCTTTTATTGCTCGAATCGAACCCTGCGGTCGATGGTGTTTATGAAGCTGTGGGAACGCAATTCGACAATGAGGAAATGAGGACTTGGTGGAGTGAGACGCGGCCCGGGAACTTGACCACACTATCTGGACCTGTGGCGCCGACGGACCTGTTGAGTACCCTCTGTGGCTTTGGGCCCCAATCGGGCTGGTTCCATACAAATGGAATCACCGTCCGCAGGTCTTTGTTTGCAAGAACCGGCCCATTCCCAAGTGAGCTTCGAATGAGTCAGGACTCAGCTATGTGGCTGAAAATGGCGGCGGTAGGGAGCCTAGTCGCCGGCTCGTTGACGGAGCCTGTGGCTGTACGAAGGCTTCATGGTCAAAATCGCATCTTCCTGAATCAGGGGGAGCAACATGAGAATTGCAACAGGCTCGCAAGTTATCATGTGCTTGCGTGGGCATCCAAGGCGCACCTGGATGCTCGTGTCATCCGGCCTCTGCTTGGAAATTACTTACGGTTCGCGCGAAAGGATCGGATGCAACGAAGGGGCTCTAAGCGATGCAGCCTACGAGACCTGCCTGAGCTTTTGCGTTTAGGGTTTCGCATACCGCAAGCATTCAAAGACGAGCGATATCGGAGACAGCTACTAGGATGTCTTGGGGCAGACGCTTTGCGCCACGGAGTTGGTGTGTTGAGGCGTAAGCTATCTAGGGGTCCCTGAAGAATGCGTAACGCGCTCAAGCAATAGCCAGCGCATTGGCGTACGAGAAGAACGTCATGGTGGCTATCCGGTTAGGTCGGCGTAGGGTGTTCGAGGGCCTGATCGGAAGCATGAGGGTCGATTGCCTGATGGGAACGAGTGGTGGAAGGGTGCTGCGGGTGAAGCGATGGATGTGATCCTGTGCGCGATTGGTGAAAGCCTGCGCGTGCCGCCGGAGGCGGCCATGGCTTTTTGTGGCCTTGATTCGGACGTGCCCTGGAACGGTTCCGGTGGCTCGCGCTCTTCCGGCCGTATCGAGCCCGCGGCGGCTTGGTGTAGGCCCTCTCGCTGTTCGGCCGATAAGGGTTCCGGTCGGGAATACCGATTCTTCAGGTCCGAGGAATTGAGGTCACGGATAATCTGGAATTTACATGGCGAATAAAAGAAGTCGAGCTGCTGATCCCATAAGAGATATCCCGCGCTATCTCCAGATATTTCGCTCGTTCATAGGGGTTCGTGTGTATCTGGTCTTTGTTTTGGCGGCACTTGCGGCGCTTGCCGAGGGGCTGGGGATCGTGATGATTCTGCCCTTGCTGGCAGCAATCGATGGGATGGGTAGCGACACGAGCACGGGTCTTGGCGCACGCCTGGTTGATGCAATGCACTGGCTGGGCTTAGGTGATTCGGTCCTCGCAATCCTCATCATGATCGCAGGGTTCTTTCTCCTGAAGGGCCTCTTTCTCTTTCTCGCCTACGGATACGCCACCTACCTTCAGGGTCAATTGCTCCGGGAAATCAAGGAGCGTTTGTACGATGCATACTCCCGGATGCGTCTCCAGTACTATGTCACCCGGGATACTGGTCATTTCATTAATGTAATCAATAAACAGATACATGGATTTCTGATCACTTTCGATGCGATGATACACCTTGGAAAGGCCCTGATCATGGTCCTCCTCTATTTCGGCATCGCTCTCGCGGTGGCATGGAAATTTGGTGTAATGGCGATCATCATGGGGTTCATTTTGTTTGCGGCTTTCCGGCACCTTAATATTTATATCCGCGACCTGTCCCGGAAAAACTCAGCGGAATCCGGTGTGCTATCCAGGCTGCTCATTCAGTCGCTGCAGTCCTTCAAGTATCTGGCTGCGACCGGACAGGGTGATAGCTTGCGGCAGCAGACGCTGGCCTCGATCAAGCGTGTGCGTGGACAACTTGTGCGCATGGGCCTCGCCAAGGCGTTCACCAAAGCCGTTCGGGAACCCGTTGCAGTGATCTCTATTCTTGTGATCGTAATCGTGCAGATCTACTGGCTGAATCAAGCGCTGGGCCCCATTCTCGTATCCATCCTGCTCTTCTACCGTGGCCTGAACGGCGTTATGGATCTGCAGAACCGGTGGCAGGCTGCATTGTCTAACATGGGCTCGGTGGAGATGGTGCAGGATGAATTTGCTGTGCAGGCCAAAGAGCGCGAACCTGACGGTCACCGTGTCATCGGGCCGTTGACCCGCGGAATCGAACTGCGAGAGGTCTTCTTCTCATACGACGAACATCAAGAAGACGTGCTTTCTGGGATCTCGCTCGTGATCCCGGCGCGAACATCTGTTGCCCTGGTCGGCGAATCGGGATCCGGGAAATCCACGCTGGCCGATTTGCTCACGTTAATGCTCAGACCGCGAGCGGGGCAGGTACTGATCGATGGCGTGCCTGCGGAGACCGTCCGGCTGTCGTCATGGCGGCAGCAGATCGGGTTTGTTTCACAGGAGACGGTAGTATTCGATGATACCATCGCGAATAACATCAGCCTCTGGCAGGGGGATGTTGAAAAGGATGCATCGTTGTTCGATCGCGTTCGGGAGGCTGCTAGGCAGGCGCATGTAGCGCATGTCATCGAATCGCTTCCGCAAGGATATAACACGATGGTGGGCGAGCGGGGCGTGCGGCTATCCGGGGGGCAACGCCAGCGGTTGTTCCTCGCGCGCGAGCTCTTTAAACGGCCAAATCTGCTCATCCTGGACGAGGCGACCAGTGCCCTTGACTCGGAATCCGAGAACGCAATTCAGCGGAGCATCGAAGCGCTCCATGGGAAAGTCACCGTCGTCCTTATCGCTCACCGGCTGGCCACCATTCGTAACGTCGACAAAGTTGTTTTGATTGAACAGGGAAGAGTGGCGGAAGAGGGCCGGTTCGATTTTCTCCGCGACGATGATAGAACACGATTCTCCCGATTGGTGGCAATGCAGAAACTCTGATAGCGTTGGCTGAGCAATGCGCCGGTATGGTGGGGAGTGCTTGATCCTGTTTTTATCGAAGAGCGACCAATATGCGTTTTGGGAATGCAGCGTAATGAGGGGCGGACGCATGCTCACGATTGGGGTAGACGTGTTATGAGGCTTGTAGGGGGTTGCATTTTCAGGGCTAGGCGATTTTTGCTCGTCCTGGCGTTGCTTGCGACACTCACAGGATGCGGTGGCGGATCCGAAAAGGGCACCGAGCCGACGGCCAATGAACCGCCGAAGATAGCAACGGTAACTGACCAGACCGTGGTGACGCCAAACGAGCTTATCGTCGAGATCGGTGCTACGGATCCGGATGGACCGCCTCCTTTGACTCTATTCGCCGCTGGTCTGCCGTCGGGAGCTAGCTTTCTCGACAACCAGAACGGTACCGGTATTTTTCACTGGAGGCCTACCAAAGAGGACGCCGCCGCGGGTCCGGTTGTCGTGACCTTTAACGCGGTAGACGGGGCGGGGGCCGTGGCCAGCGAGACGATGTCTGTCACGGTGGTGGTGGGAAACCACCCACCGGTGTTTTTGCCTGTGCCGGATCTGACGGTAGTGGCGCAGGAAGAGTTGAGCTTCGAAATTAAAGCCTCGGACCCGGACGGACCGCCGCCGCTGACGCTNTCGGTCGCTGGGCTGCCTGATGGCGCGNAATTTGTGGACCATTCGGATGGGACCGGGACCTTCAACTGGGAGCCTACCAATCTGGACACGGTCTCCAGCCCATTTCGTGTAACCTTTACCGCTACTGATGGCAAAAGTGCCACAGCCACGAAAGTCGTTTCGATTACGGTCGAGCCCAACAGACCCCCGACACTGTCACCGCTGGACGATCTTTGGGTACCCGTGGGTGAGCCATTCAGTTTCGAGGTTTCCGCCACTGACCCGGACGGTCCGCCTCCCCTCAAGATCAGCGCTTCCGGCTTGCCGCCCGGGGCAATCTTCTCTGACAATCAAGATGGGACCGGGAATTTCAGTTGGACGCCCACCGTTGATGACATATCCAGCAGCCCGCACAGCGTCAAGTTCACCGCGACCGACGGCAACGAACCGGGGCTGACCGACGAGGCGACCATTGATCTGCACCTTTCGCTCACTGAAGACTTCGACCATGCCGCTGAGAATTGGGGGTTTGTCGACGACATTCCCACCCGGCCAGGGTCATGGAGCGTTATCGGCGGTGAGTTGCGACAAGTCAACAATGTCGAGCGGCGACAAGTGTCTTTCGATGGTAGCTTCCATTTGGGGACCTTCGCCTATCTGCTAACCGGTATGACACTTACAGATTACCGAGTTAGTGTGGACGTCGTCTCGCGAGCTCCGGAGAGAGCGAATGACGTCGGTGTGATGTTTCGGTATCAGGACGCTGGCAACTATTACCGGCTGTCGGCAAATGGCGCCTACGGCTTCGTGAGGCTCGAGAAGAAGGTCGCTGGGGTGTTCTCGCCACTTGCGGTTAACGGCCGAGGCGCGATTCATGGGCAACCGATGCACATCGCGGTCGAGACAAATGGCACGTGGATTCAGGTCTGGATCAACAACGAGCCTGTCTTTGCAGTGGAGGACAATGAACTGTCGGTTGGCACCGTCGCCCTTTACACTCAGGATGAGGCGTCGTTCGATAATGTGGTGATTACCGGGCCCGCCGTGGACCCGTCCCTCACCATTTCCACTCCGCTTGCATATTCGGTGAACGCGTCTGGTCCGGTCGTGGCCAGGGGTATCGCTCCGAAGGTGCCCGCAGGAGCCGAAGTGCAGTTCCTGCTGGGAAGCCTTCCGCCGGAGACCGACGATGATCCGCCTTTCGAAGTGGCTTATACATCAGTGCCCCCCGGGGATTACACCCTGGAGGCCATCCTCCGTGATCAAGACGGTCGGGAGCTGGCTCGTGATACGAACGAACAGGTGGGCGTGGGTGGGGAGTACTTGGTTGCACTTGGAGATAGCATCACGAATGGTGTTGGTGACGGATTCTCACGAGACAACCGATCCCTGAATGGTCGGCTGCTGGCGATCCAGGGCTACCAGGCCACTCTTGTCGATCTCCTCGATCAATCTCTACAGCGGCCCACAATCGTGTACAACGCTGGATTCAGCAGCGATCGCTCTTTCCATGCAGTTTACCGCCGAGTCGACTCGGTGCTTGAGCGGCACCCGGGTAGCAATCGCACCCTGGTCATGTTGGGCACGAACGACGCCGGTTCGGCGATCCCAAGCGGAAGTGGCTGCTCCGGAAGCGGATGTGAAGGAACCTTTAAAGGCAACATGACTACGCTTGTGGAGAAGCTGCAAGCCGCAGGTAAGACCGTGCACGTGGCCCTCATACCGCCAGTATTTGGCAATAGCTTTTTCGACGACCCATCGCCGGACCCGCTTACCCTTACCCTCAACCAGAGGATCCAGGAATACAATGACGTTATTAGGAATGAGCTTAAGGATATCCACCAAGGGCCGGATTTCTTTTCGTTTTTCCTGACTGGATCGACGAACCGGGTCAGCCTCTTCAGTGACCCTCTGCACCCTAACGCTCTTGGCCACCGGATGATCGCACACCTTTGGCACAATTCGCTCAACCCATTGTCGTCAGTTCCGCTCCCATTCAAGCTTGAGGAGCTTAATGGATCGACTGTTCCGCCCTATTTGAAGCAAAATCTTCTTGAGGTTGGAAATCGTTTTTATGTTGACCGAATTTATACTCTGACGAATATCCCCGACACGCTGGCTGATGGCGTTTGGGTGAGCACCGCAAACGATGAACGCGATGACACAAGCGCAGAAGCCGTAAGTTTCAAGGTTGCGCAATCCGTTCGCGTGCATATCGGGTACGACGCTGCGGCAAACCGCCTCCCGACCTGGATGTCTGAGTTTACGCGTACGGGCCTCACGATTAACACGACTAATCCGCAGGCACGCACATTGAGCGTGTATCGCCGCGACTATCCGGCCGGGACCATCCGTCTCGGCGGAAACATGGCTGCGGGCGCAGAAGGGGCTCGCGCGAACTACGTTGTGATAGTCCAGCCACAATAGAAGTGAGAAGAAGGATGATCAATAAAAGCCTCGGTGAAGAAAGTTACGGTGGGCGACGCCATGGGGGAACCCAGCGTCCCCGGGCGCCACGCAAGATCGACTCGTTTCTACAGGGCGGGCCTCGCCTTGGCGGCACGACAAGTTATCGCATTGGCAGGGTTGTTGTAGCCGTGCTGCTCCTCTTTGTGGTCGTCGTTCCCATGCCCGCGGTTGCTGGAGGGGCTGAATACGAGGCAAAACAGACCCTGCTCCGCTATTTTGACGCAGTAAGGCAGGGCGATACGGGCACGATGCGATCGCTGATCGGGGGGCGTCTTTTGGAAGAACGGGAACTCCTGCTGGGGAACCCGACGTATGCAGGGTACCTCGCAGCCACATTTGCAAATGCCGATTTTTCCGTAGGTCGTGTTGAGATGTTGGGGCGATCTGGAATCCTGGTAGAAGCCTTTATAATGCATGGGCCGAATGACATCGTGGTAAGACACTATGTACTAAAAGCGACTGGGGGAGAAAACAAGGATTCAACACGGCTCCTTATCTACGACGAGAACGAGCCTTATGCTCCATAATGTTTTTGATCGCCCGTTGCGGGATACGTTTAGATAAGATGGTCAGAGTGTTGAGCGTTCGCCGTGCAGTCGGTAAACGGACTTCTGAACCTCATAGTACCGGGGCCCGATATTTACCCATCCGCGCCAGGTGCCGCGCGTACGCCGCCACTGTATTGCGCTGCTCGAGCCTTCGACACGACTCCGAGTAAATATTAGTGGGCGAGGCTTGCGCACGACCTGTGAAGCAAGTTCGAGACAGCGAAGAAGCCAGTGCCGTCGTGCCGCGCCATCTGGAAGAGGTGGTTTTCCGGCTAGAGCGGCTTCATAAAGTTCCATGACAGGAGCGGTGTGGTTTGCCGTCTCGACCATATTCAGGAAGTATTCCCATTGCAGCCGCTTCTGTGGGATTTCGTGTTTGAACCGGAGCGCATCATCAAAATGGATTCGGTAACCGAGAAGGCGGATGGCGTAACATAGCTCTCGATCCTCGCTGCTCGCCAGCGAGTTTCCTTTTCGGCCTGTCAATTGACTGTTAAAGCCCCGCCTCTCCAGTTCCATCCAAGCGGACTTCCGCAGGACAAGGCCCGCTCCATATACGTAACCTTTTGTCTCGGAGATGTCGCCTGTGTTTGCGCCTTGGCGTCCCAGGGCATACCAACGTGCGTACCGCGGGAACCACACAGGGGGCTCGCCTTCAATTGCCGGATCGCCAACCCCACCGACTACGGCCACTGTAGGATTGGCCGCCATCGCGTGAAACGCTTTATCAACGTAGTCGTCAGCGAGCCAGTTGTCGTCGTCGCAAAACAGTACCACCTCGTGTGCC
>SL_3KL_010_SEDDRAFT_10004526_pt1 | contig 12551 bp, 12 predicted proteins | sample SodLakKL_010_SED_2_FD_10381 | JGI IMG/M metagenome (IMG submission 10381)
CTTACATGAACCAAACCCAAGATGAACTCAGCGAAGCTTAACGTAAAACGCAGACAATTTGGTAATTTGTAATCGGTAAACGGTGATGAGTAGTGAGGGTGAAAAATCACAACCGAGCCTAAGGTGAGCTCTGCGAAGCTAAAGCAACCCACCAATCCACACTTTTCAGAGCATTTTTTTTATCAATTTTACTAAAGTTTTAATTAAATAAAACTGAATATTAAAAAAAGCCTGCTCCACGGCACATTCTGGAGTTTTATTAAAAACAGCGGGCAGCAAGGGATTTCCCTGGTTGTTTTTTTGGTGCTGGCCAGATTGTTGACGCCTGAAGCTTTTGGCTTAATTGCTATGGCTAAAGCCTTTATTGGGGTGTTGGATCAATTCAGCGATTTAGGCTTCAGCTCAGCGATTATTCAAAAGAAGGAAATCAAAGAAGAGCATCTAAGCAGTGCATTTTGGTTTAATTTTATAACCAGTATTTTCATAGCTGCTTTCTTTTATTTTACGAGTACCTGGATTGCAAATCTATACAATGAACCTGAACTCGTTATTGTTACTAAAATTCTTTCACTAACGTTCATAATTAGCGGGTTAAAACGAGTACAATATGCCCTTTTAATAAAACGCCTGAAGTTCAAGCAGCTTGCAGTTTATGGGCTCATTTCAGGTACAATAGCAGGTGGAGTTGGTATAACAATGGCTTTACTGGATTTTGGTGTTTACAGCTTGCTAGCTTACCAACTGGTATTGTCCTTTTCTCAACTTATAATTTTCTGGTCTTTGGCTTCATGGAAACCAAAACTGATTTTTTCGTTAGAAAAGTTTAAAGAATTATGGGGGTTTGGATTGAATGTGACCAGTTGGAGGTTTTTCTCAAATGCATCCCGAAGAGGATTCGACTATCTGGTTGGTTACTTTTTTGGTGCAACCGGATTAGGATATTTTACCATTGCATTTAAGCTAATTGATTCGCTTAATACCATTTTTACCAAAACTATCTGGAAAGTTTTGTTTCCTGTTTTCTCAACTATACAGGATGACTTCAAATTACTTAACAAATACTATTTGCGTATTAACAGTTTGATTGCCGGGTTTATTATCCCGGTTTATCTTTGGATTGGCATTAATGCAGAATTTCTTGTAACAAGTCTTTTTGGTGAGCAGTGGTTGCAATCTTCGTTGCTTTTATCCGTTATCGTTTTTTCTGGGATGGCGAAAGCTGTTGCTGGTGTAGCTCGACAGTTTTTAATGTCAACAGGTAATGTTAAAGTAGTAAGCTTTACATCGTTCTTAACCTTTATCCTTATTGTAACAAGCATCATTTTGTTAAGAAACTCAACATACCTGTCCATTGCCGTGGCCTATACATCAATAAATATCTTAATAATGGGCATTATTTTAACCAAAACCACACACAAATTGCAATCGTATCTGTTGAGAACTATAAAAAGTTTTGGTTTTTCACTTATTGCTGTTGTTATTGTTCTTGCCACATTCTGGCTCATAAAAGCAATACGACCTGAAGAATTATTTATAGCTGTTTTCACGGTAATAGCATTAGCTATTTCAACCATTCCAATCATATGGAAGGAGTTTAAAAGAATGACAGTTGTTGCAAGAAGATGAAAAGCACAAAACTTTACATAGAGTTTGTGGGTATAAGCGGAAGTGGCAAAACTACCCTGTCTAATACATTGTTTAAAAAATTGCAGAAACAATACAGAGTAATAGAATTACCTTACGAGGACAAGTTATCCGGGGCCAATTTTGTATATAAGGGATTCATTCTTTGGGGATATTATCTGTTAAAACCCAAATCCTTTCTCGATTGTATAAATCTTTATTTCTCCGGCAAGTATGGTTACAAAGGCAGCTTTTATACCCTATTAAGAAGAAAGTTCAGAACAGAAAAATTTTTTAATACAAAAAAAACAGACATAGTTTTAAATAATGAAGGATCTCTTCAGTTATACCGCTCAAAAGGTGATAGGATAACCAAAACCCATTCAATCCCAAAATATCATAGTGCTCTTGTGGCTGAAGCTCATGGTTATCACCCCGTATTGCTAAATGTTATAGTAGATATTGAAACTGCTGTTAAGCGCTGTAATACCAGCAGAACTTCTAAAATAAAACCTGAAAAGTGGTCGTTGTTTCAATATCCTAAAGACGAACAATATGAGTATTTGAAAAACTGGAATAATAGCAAAAATATCGTTGTAAAAAAAATTGAATCGTTTGGAATACAGGTTATACTAATTGACAGTACACTTTCCATCGAAAACTGTATTTCTGAGATTTTAAACCACCTGAAGTTACCTGAATTATAATGCTGACACTTTCTATAATCGCTTTTGTTGCATCTGTATTGTACCTTTTTTATTGCATGATAAAGGGATTAAAACTTGATGTAATTGGTATGTTTATCGTGTTCAATGTGGTAACTGCCTTAAGTATCCAACACTTTCCTGAGGGAGCAACGCATACAGGCTATTTTCGTATTCCTTTAACTATTCTGGTGGTAGTTTATTTTCTTTTACATGGACTTTATTTCAAAAGGTTTTCGATTATCATTATAACTTCTTTATATTTCATTTTGCTCTCATTTGTCAATACTACCAATATTATTGTCTCGGTCAGAACGTCTTTAGGACTTGTAGTAAGTTTATTTATGTTTCCTATTGCTTTTAAATACATAAACACACATGAACGTTTTTTATATGTAATTAGATATTTAACTTTTTCGGTTATGTTAATTGTTTTGCACTATGCCTGGGCAAATATTTATGGTATTGGCAGATCACCTTATTTACCGGACTTTTTCTTTACGGGAGGTGCATCAATAGGCCCTGTTAGTGCTTTGGTGTTTTTTCTTTTGATCATGCCGTTAGTGGGAACTTTAAAGGGCAAATTTGATGCAAAATACATTATTCTTACCCTTGCCTCTTTGATTATTATCCTTTTACTATTCAGAAGGGGTGCAGTATTTGGACTTGCACTGGGTTTTTTAACTTACACGCTGATAACAATCAGGCAAAAAAAGACTTACATAATTGCAAGTATATCTGCCATATTTTTAATCATCGTTTTTGCTTTTTTCGGAAATGAAATAAGACAGGTATATGAAGCACGGGACACTGAAGCTTTTATTGAAGGCACAGCCGGTAGAACAATGGAAGTCGGATGGGTAATGGATAGTTTCAAGGAAAAAGGATTGATTTCAGTAATCAAGGGGGTAGAAGCTTTTAACTCCGGGGCATATTTCCTGCGTGATCACAATATAAACCGAAGCTTACATACAGATTATATGGTTCTTCTTCATGGCACAGGTATTATTGGAGTTCTTTTAATGATAGGAGTGTATTCTCTGTTTTTCAGGAAATTTAAAAAAACGAATGTCACAGTTTTTAGTACATATTATTCCATTCTCTTTGCTTCGTTGATTATGTCATACTCTGGTCTCTTTTTGGGCATAACCTCGTATTCCCTTATGATGATTTTGCTTGGAGGGCTTAACAGGATTAGTTATAACCCTTTGATCGATTTGCAAAACGGTATAAATAAATCCGAAAATCAAGACTAATTCATACTTAGTGAATATTCAGAAGAATTTACTACTTGTTTCCCCCTCAGGAAAGATAGGCGGAAAGGCCTCTTTTACCCAAAGGTTACTGGATGTTTATAATAAGCACAATGTGAAATATAATCATATAGATTTGGTAAGGGCCAATAGTAACAATAGGTTCATCAGAGTTTTAGAGCATACGCTAAGTTTTTTCAGATATAAGCTAAGGCTGATAGGAATTCTTACTACCAGAAACATAGATATTGTTCAAATACACACCTCAACCTATTTTGATTTTTATGATTTATCCTTATTTCTTATTATCTCAAAATGTTTCAGGAAGAAAGTGTTTTTGAGGTACGGGGGAGGATCTTTCCCTGAGTTTTACAAAAAAGCGCTAGGTATCCAAAAACAATACATAAAATGGGTTTTGAAATCTGCAGATACACTAATTGTTCAATCTGAATACTGGAAGGGTGTTTTCAAAAACATTGGAATAAGTGAAGAAAGGATGTTTGTCCTACCCAACTTTGTAAATCAAAAACAATTTGAACCCAGGGAAAAAGATTTTTTAACACCCGAATTGCAAATACTCTTTATACCTGCAACATCATTGAAGGGCAAAGGCTTTTTTGATGTAAAAGATTCCATTGTAAGAATTGCTGAATCAAATCCCCGTGTCACATTTCATGTTGTGGGACCAAAGGTTGATAAATACATTGCTAGAAACAACATTGAAACTTATAAGACAGTATTCGGTACCGAAAAAATTGCCCTTTTCAATAAATGTCATATTTTCCTATTACCAACTCGGGCAGAAGGATTTCCCAACGCTTTAATTGAAGCCATGGCCGCCGGGTTGGCAGTAATTACAACCCATATCCCATCCATAGAATGTCTTGTGGAGCACAACACCCACTGTATGCTTATACCACCTGAAAATGAAACAGAATTTGAAACAACCTTAAGAACCTTAATTGAAAATAGAGAAAAAATACAACAATTGGGAATAGCTGCAAAAAAATGGGTAACAAACAATTACTCTGAAGACATAGCTTCTTCGTTATTACAGAAACTTTATAATTAGAAATATTAGTTACAAAATATGGGCAAATCCAAGAACAGTATTATCAATTCAATTTATTTTCGCGCACCTCTCATTGTAAAAAACCTGTTTGCAACATTTTACGGGTTCAATCACAGTAATAAAAGAAATCATAAGCGGTATGGAAAATATTATAAAAGCATACATGAGAGTCAGTTTTGGTCAGAAGAAAAAATTAAGGCTGTTCAATTAAGAGAGTTAAAAGAATTTCTGATTTTCGCTAATAAAAACTCACCCTATTACAAAGAGATTTTTAACAAACATGGATTTAAGCCTGAAAATCTGCAACATCTGGATGATTTAAAGGTTTTGCCCCCACTTAACAAGGAAGAAGTGAGGTTAAATGCCGACCTGATCAATTGCTCAAACTATTTAAAAAATGCAACCAAAACCAAAACCAGTGGAAGCACAGGCAAACCCCTACAGCTTGCTGTATCCCTCGAAGCATTACAAAAGGCACATGCCTATCAGCAGTTATTGTATTCGTGGTATGGATTAGGTTATAAAAGCAGGATGGCTAAATGCGCAGGGCAAACTGTTGCCCACTTAAACCAGAAAAAGCCACCCTTCTGGGTCCAGGACTATTATAACAATAGCCTATACCTGTCATCCTACCATCTCTCTGAGAATAATATGACTCACTATATTAAGAAGTTGTCATCATTCAATCCTGACATCATTGAAGGGTACCCATCATCCATTTATTTGCTGGCTATTGCCCAAAAAAAGCTTAATGGTAATATCAAACCCAGGTTTATCAGGACAGGCTCAGAAACCCTGCTGGATTATCAACGACAAACTATTGAAGAATCTTTTCAGTGTAAAGTACATAATTTCTATGGCAGCGGTGAAAGGTGTGTAATTGGTTTGGAATGTTCTGAAGGTAATATACATATACAACCTTTATTTGGGTACACTGAATATATAAATGATAAAGGAGAGCCGGCAAAACCGGGAGAATCAGCAAAGGTGCTGGCTACAGGTTTTAGCAATTACGCATTCCCTCTGATAAGATATGAAATTGGAGATGTTATTAAACTTCAGGATTACCAGAGATGTAAATGTGGCAGAGGGGGAACTCTGGCAAGTGAAATCATAGGACGCACAGATGATTATATTTTAACATCAGACAACAGGATGATTACCAGAAACCTGCCCAAATTATTTCATTTTGATAATGGGGTTGTAAATGCACAAATAATCCAAAATGACATCAAAACAGTAATAATAAAAATACAAGCAAACAATTCATTTACAGAAACATCGAAAATAAATATAATTAAACACGCAAAAAAAATACTAGGCAGTGAAATGAATGTAGTTATTGAAATGGTCGATGAAATAAAAAAAGAAGATAGCGGAAAGTACAAATTTATTATTTCTAATATTGGTAATAATTATTTGGAAAACAATTATACGCATAAAGCTTAATATATATTTGCTTGATTTTTAAATAATTCTTATGGAGAAACGGCAATTTTATATTGCAACATTAGAAGAATTAAAATCCATTTTTCACAAAATTAGGCTTTTATAATTTTAATCCCTGCAACCATATGAAACTAAAACGTAACATTCTCGGTTTATTTATATCAAAAGCCAGACTGGAGAACTTATCAAAGTTTTATTTAATAAGAGTGGTGTATAAAAGACTAATGAGGTTAAATGGGATTCTTAATATAACTATAATATTGAAAAACTCGGAGTACATCAATAGCCCCCCTCCTGAACCCAACAACATAAAGCTTGTTGACAAAATTGAAGAATTAAAGAATTACAAATTACCTAATCGACTATGTGATCTTTTAACACATAACTACTTTTCAAAATCTTCCAAACTTTTTATCATATCAGAAAAAGAAGAAATAATTGCTTACTCTTGGTTACATTCTAATTTTGAACCTGATGGAGACCTTAGCCTACTTAACATTTCTAATTATTATGCTGTAGGGCCAACTTTTGTTAATACTTCATTTAGAAATAAAGGACTTAGTAAGAATTTATTTCATTCGATCTGCAATTATGCAAATCGTGAGAAAAGATTACCATTATACATAGGTGTTCAATTTGATAATATTCCTATAATAAAAGCAAGATTAAACACTGGCTATAAATTAAAAAATATTATTATTCGTTTAAAAAACCATCAAAACATAATTTTATAATGTCATCTGTTACTATAAAAAAAATTAACGACAAGATATTTTGGGATGATTTTATTTTCAACTCAGAAAACGGAACAGTATTTCATCAATATGACTGGTTGGCTGCAGCAGCTAATCACAGCGGCATGAAGCTCACTCTCCTTGTTGTCTCAAAAGGAGATAAACCCGTGTGTGTTTTGCCTCTCTTTAAGGGGAAAAAGGCTGGCATAAGGGTGTTATTATCTCCTCCTAACTCTTGTGGTATTCCATTTTTAGGGCCTGCTTTTAACCTTCCATCTAGTAATAGGTATAATGCTGAACGCACGTTTCTTGAAATCATTGAAGAGATTGTAAAATTCGCCAAACAAGAAATTGGTTACGATTTTTTTAGGATCATCAACACACCAAATATCAATGACATAAGGCCTTATAAGTGGCTCGGATTTTCTGTAAACACTTCATATACCTACAGGTTTGAGCTAAAAGATGACAGTCAGAAAATCCATGATGAATTTCATCGTACAACCAGAAATGTTTTGCAGAAGGCTCAAAAGGACTCATCTTTGGAAATTACAAATGAAAATAAAAACAGCGAAGAAATTCTAAAAATGTTAAGAGAGCGCTACCGGATGCAAGGAAAAAAATTTAAAATAAGCAGTGATTATTTCAGGCAATTAATGGATTCATCAATAAATGAAAATATAGAAGTTATTGCGGTATTGAGTGATAAACAATTTGCTGCAGGAGATATCGCACTGGTTTTTAAAAAAGATGCTTTTGCCTGGCTTGGTACAGTTAATCGCGACATAAAAACAAACGGCATTGGAGAACTGGTTCTATGGGAAAAGATCAAAGATCTGTCCAGCAGGGGTATAAACACATATGACATTGTAGGAGCCAATACTCCTCATATTTGTAAGCACAAATCAAAATATGGTGCAGACCTGATTACTTATTATGATGTCTTTGACACATCATTCAAAGGTAAGGTTGCATTAAAACTCTTAAAATTATGGGGAAAGAAGATATCATAGAGAAGTCATTCAGAAATGTAATTCAGTATTTAATCAAGTCAGATTATTCTGGTTTCGATCCTTATGATGGTGCAAACTCCCAATTAACTTTAATAAATAACAATAAGTATGGTAGATTTATATCAACTTACCTTAACAAGTTTTCGCCTTTTAATTTAAGGTATCTGTTTAAAATTCCTGTTTCTAAACAAAATCAGGCACTTGCTTTTATTGGAAGAGCAATGATTAAGGATTATAAAACATACAAAGAACAAATAAAATATATAGCAGATTGTTTAGCACAAGATACATTGATTAAATCATATGGTTATCACTGCTGGGACGCACACGGTATCCCTCTTCAGGTAAGGTTTGCCTATAAACCTGTTGGCAAGACAGATATAGTTGGTAATGATGCAATCGGTCGCTTCTTTTTTGAGCTATATAAAGCAGACCCAAAAGAACAATACAAAGAATTTTTTATTAGTGTTTGCGAGCTGTTTCAAAGTCAACTAAAAACAAATTGGAATCAAAAGCATTTTTATCGGTATACTCCTCATACATTAAAACATAATTGGTGTTACAATGCATCCGCAATAGGGGCATCATATGTTGAAATGGTTTCTAAGAGTTTTCTTCCAGATTACGATAAAACGTTTACATCACAATGTTTGAAAGATATAATTGAACATCAAAAACCGGAAGGACATTGGTATTACAGCCTTAATCTTGACACCGGTTATGAAAAACCGCAGGTGGATTTTCACCAGGGTTTTGTTCTGGATGCAATATTGGATCACATGCTATTGTATGGTCTTGAAGAACCGTTTCTAAGCTCCTATAAAAAAGGACTTGAATTCTATTACCAAAAACAATTTTTGCCCAACGGCCAGGGTATTTACCGCTACCCGCGCAAATGGCCGGTAAACATACATAACCAGGCACAGGGCATCATCACCTTTACCCGCGCAGCAGCAGCCGGCATCGGCGAAGAATACCACCAATTCGCCCGCACAATTGCACAATGGACCATCCAAAACATGCAGGACAAGGATGGGCATTTTTATTTTCTCAAATATCCGCTTTTTACCAATAAAATTCCCTACATCCGCTGGAGTGATGCGGCGATGGCGTATGCGTTGGCGGTGCTACTTGAATACGAGAAAAAACTCCAACACCAAAATGCTTAAAGTTTCATTGACACACGATGTTGATCGGACAGTAAAAACCTATCAATATTTTACGCATACGCTGCGTGCAATAAAAAAGGGTGCTCTGCGAAAAGCTATTTACCACATGACCTCATGGAGTAAGCGCAACCAGGTGTATTGGAACTTTGAAGATATCATGGAAATTGAGGATAGTTTCGGCATACGCTCCTCCTTCTTTTTTTTGATTGAGAGCTTCCCTTTTCGACTTTGGCAACCTAAAAGCTGGAAGTTATCCCTGGGTCGTTATAAAATAGATGAACCTCGTATTGCAGAAGTAATTAAAAAACTGGATGAAGGTGGTTGGGAAGTTGGACTTCACGGTTCATGGGCATCATATAATAACCTTGAGTTGCTAATAAAAGAAAAAACAAAGCTTGATGATATTTTAGGGAAAGGAGTAATAGGCATCCGTCAGCACTATTTAAATATGCACGGGGATACCTGGTTGCTGCAAAAACAGGCAGGTTTTTTATATGACTCTACCTGGGGTTATACAACAAGGGTTGGCTTTAAAGACAATAAGGTTAAGCCTTTTGCTCCATTTAATGATAATTTCATTGTCTATCCAATGGCTATAATGGACTCATGCTATATGGGTTCAAACGAAAGAAAAAAACTTTTGATTGATTTAATCGAGGAAACCATTAAAAATAATGCCATCCTGGTTATTAACTGGCATAGCAATAACTATAACACAAAGGATTACCCTGGTTACAGAGATGCCTATATTGATATAATTAAAACGTGTATCAGTTATAGTGCTGTTTTCAACACATTGTCGGGTTTTTATTACAATAAATAGCATAAAGCTCTTCAAATTATTATTTTGAAAGTATTAGGACCAAATCAAATAAATCTTGATAAGTGGGAGTCCCTCCTTTTAAAAAGTTCCTATTCAAGCCCTTTCCAAACGCCTGACTTTTATAGATTTTGTAAGCAATCTAAGTATTTATCATGTGATGTATTTGCGATTGAGAACAATGAAGGGAATTATGTGGCTGTTTGTCTTGCAACCATTCAAAAAGAAAAGGGACTAAAATCTTACTTTTCCAGAAGAGCAATCATTTATGGGGGCCCCATTATAGCAGAAAATTTTTCGCAAGAAGCTTTTGGGCTGCTTTTAAATGTAATTGAATCAAAACTTAAAAAGAAGGTTATTTATATAGAGGTAAGAAATTACCATAATTACAGTGCTTTTAGAAATGAATATGACAAAAAAGAATGGCTGTACCAGCCTTATCTTAACATTAAGGTTTCTTTTGCTTTTTCAAATGCTTTAGAGATTTTAAGCAGTTTTAAGTATAACAGAAGAAGGGAAGTTAAACTGAGCATAAAATCTGGCTTAGCATATGGCAGTACAGATTCCCCGGATGATATTGGTGAGGTATACAACATTTTACACAAACTTTATACTCAAGAGGTTGGATTACCTTTACCACCATTAAAATACTTTGAAGATCTCCGGGAAACAGGATTACTAAAAGCATTTGTTGTAAAAGATAATGAAAAAACCGTAGGCGGTTCGTTTTGCCTGGTGCTTAATAATCAGGCAATTTATACTTACTATTATTGCGGGCTTCGTGATTACAAACCAAAAACGTATCCTACCCATCTTGCCGTTCTGGCTGCAATGGAATATGGAGTAAACAACAATCTTAAATACCTTGATTTTATGGGCGCAGGGCTTGCCAACAAAGATTATGGAGTACGCAAATATAAAAAAGAATTTGGGGGTAATGTTGTTGAGGAAGGAAGATTTTTGAAGATTACCAATAAACCACTTTATAAACTTGGTGTTCTGGCAATGAAAATTTTAAAGAAAAAGGATTAAAGAATGGCATACGGCAAGAAAAAAAGAAAAAATATATTTACCCAAATTAAATTCAGGTTTGCGCGATTACTCGTTTCAAATTTCCCTCTAAACAGCGTAAGAGTCTGGGGTCTCAAACTCTTAGGATTTAAGGTAGGCGAGAATGTTTATGTTGGAAGTGGTTTAATGCTTACAATGTTTAACAGCAAATCAGCCTGTGAACTGATTATCGGCGACAGAGTTGCAATTGCTCCCAGGGTTACTTTGATCCTTGCCAGTGATGCAAACTGGTCGCGGTTGAACGAGATAATTCCACCTATAGAAGGAAAGATTGAACTTAAAAATGACTGTTGGCTTGGAGCAGGAGTCTTTATAATGCCCAATGTTACAATTGGAGAAATGTCTGTGGTTGCAACAGGCTCTGTAGTAACAAAAGATGTTTCGCCTTACACTGTAGTAGCAGGTGTACCTGCAACAAAAATAAAAACCTTACAATCCAATACTCAAGAATAAGCCCATTATATGAGAATCATTTTTGCTCTGGGACATCCAGCTCACTTTCATCTTTTTAAAAATGTTATTTCTAAATTAGATGAAAAGGGAGCCGTTACAAAAATATTAATCACGGATAAGGACATTCTTAAGAGGCTACTTCACGAGCACGGCTATTCTTATACAGTTATAGCGCCAAGAAAAAACCGCGAAACTATCTTATATAAAGCCATAAAAATTTTTAAATCTACATTCTCATTATATAAAATTGTAAAGAGTTTTAAGCCCACTTTAATGATTGGGAGCTTAACGCAACCATCATATATTTCTGCAATAACAGGGATTCCCTATATCTTTACCGGGGAAGATGATATTTCCTACACCTTCTTGCAATGTGCAGTAACTTATCCTTTTGTATCACATATTCTGGCACCATTACCTACTAAAGTCGGTATTTTTAAATACAAAAAAGTTCCCTATTCCGGTTATCAGAAGCTTTCTTACCTCCATCCTAATTTTTTTAAACCTTCTGATGAAGTATTAGAGTCAAAAGGTATAACAAAACCTTTTTACCTTATCAGACTTGTAAATCTGAATGCATATCATGATGTGAACATCAAAGGTTTATCAGGTAATATTCTGGATAGTATCATTAAAAAACTTGAGAAAAAAGGAAGAGTTTTTATCACATCTGAAAAAACCCTGGGTGTGAATTACCAGAAGTATGAACTCCCAATTCAGGCAAAAGATATTCATCACCTTTTGTATTACGCAGATATTTATATTGGTGACAGTCAAAGCATGGCAGTTGAAGCAGCAATGCTGGGGACTCCTTCAATAAGATTTAACGATTTTGTTGGAAAAATCAGCGTTCTGGATGAATTAGAGAAAAAGTATCAATTGACCGTTGGCATAAAAACGAATGAACCAGAAAAGCTTTTGGAGAAAGTCAATGAGATACTCCTTAACCCTGAGTTAAAAAATGAATACGAAGAGAAACGGACCAGAATGCTGCAAGATAAAATTAATGTAACTGACTTCTTCCTCTGGTTCATCGAAAACTACCCCTCCAGCGCCCGCATCCTGAAGGAGAACCCCGATTATCAGTATAACTTCAGATAGACGGCTGCGCCAGCATCCTTGTAGGCAACAACATTGAGCGCATCCGCCAGGAATACCGCCACACCCTTTCACAAAAACGCAAACCCCGG
>SL_3KL_010_SEDDRAFT_10004527_pt1 | contig 12549 bp, 14 predicted proteins | sample SodLakKL_010_SED_2_FD_10381 | JGI IMG/M metagenome (IMG submission 10381)
CATGTTGTGGAGAGGGGAATAGTGAAACTGTACCGCCTATTATTGCTAACGTTCTCCCAAATCTAGGGGAGTCATACCATTCACATGTGTATTCTCCATCAGGTATACAACTAACAAAGGGTTCATTATTCTTCCATGGGCGTTCCACTGTATAACATGAAAATTCTTTATAGCTTAAATGCCCGAACGTCCCCTGAGGTGCATAACAAAAACGTTCAATAGTAATAACATCTTGACGTTTATTACTTGATTCTATTACACTGTCCATATCTTTTTTAAACATATTAAGTATCTTACACATATATAATTTGAAACGATTACAATTATTTATCAAGATAGTCTGCGATGGAAGCCAAATATGATTTTAGATATAATTAAACACCCTGACGATTTCTTAAGAACAGAATGTATCCCGGTTAAAGATATTACAAAGAAGATTAAAAAACTTTGTAAAGACATGGTGAAGACGATGAATGCTAATGATGGTGCGGGGATATCTGCCCCTCAGATCGGTTCCGATTTACGCATCATTATATGGAAAGATTTCTATAGTAATGAAGATACTATTATGATAAACCCAAAGGTTGTAGAATGGTCTCCCCAACTTAAAAAGGGTACAGAGGGCTGTCTGTCTATGCCAAATAAATTATGTTATAATATTCCTAGGCACACAGTCGTAACAGTAGAATATATGAATATTAAGGGTAAGTATCATAGAGTTATTCTAGATGGTATTAATGCTAGAATAGTCCAGCATGAACTGGATCATCTTGATGGGAAGCTGATCACCGATTTTTAATCTGATATTTGATATAGCCCGCGTTCCATATCCTATCATAGCCCGCTTTGTTCATCATAGCTATCTCAGTTAATTTCTCATCATATACTTCTGGGAGTCGCTTCTCTATCATGCTTTTTCTATAACCCCATCTATGTTTTCTTTTCCCATCTACTATATAAGTATAATTAGGGGGTAATATCTTAACTTTTCTAAACCCCAAAGCATCATATAATTTACCCGAAGACCACCTAAGGTCTGCAAACGAGAAAACCTTTATTACTCCGGGATACAGTTTAAAGAATTTGGTAAGCAGTTTAGACGCTATACCAATAACTCTATATTCTTGTAAAACTGCAAATCTGGACAGTTCCATAACCTCGTTATTAGATATATTAGACTTATCATAGCCCATTTGTTTTCTTGGCTCAGTGAAAGTCATAACCGCAACTAATTCATTACCGTGGTAAGCTCCCAAATTTACTTGGGAGATTGCCGTTCCTTGGATATGGTTAATATTCAAGAATGTGTTTTTTGTTACGTTATCTATTTTCTCTATGGTACAATTTCTCGCGTATACTCTTTCTTTTTGTGATTCTCCGAGAAAATGTAGTATTTTATTCTGTACAAGTTTCTGGTTAAATATCCACTCATCCTCAAATATTATTAATGTTTCAATTCCTTCCTTTTCAAAATATTTCTGCATTTTTTGAAAGTAATTTTTGGACTGTAATGGAATCTCACTACATCTATAGAACTCTGCATAGTATATCCCTTTTCTTTTTTCCTTAGAATATAGTGTTAAGCTGAATCTGCCGCCAAAATCTTTATACTTGTTGAGGGTAATTGAAGATATACCTTTTATACTCGAAACAAAATCCGAACTGGTGGCATCAATATATGGATAAATTATTTCTGGTACATCTTGTAAAGATATGTTTTTCTTTCTACTATTTTCTTTCCATTCTACCATTCTCAAATTTCTATAATTGCCACACTTTTCTGGAGGTACACCCCATTCAAAACAATTCTTAATAGATGCAATGTGGTCTAAATGGTATCCCTCTATTCCAGATCGAGTTCTTTCTAAATTTTGTGGATTTATAATATCTTTATATTTGTTATATGATACTCTGGTATGCTTGTATACTTTACTCTTATAAGATTCCCATGCATTCTTGGTTGATATAGATATTATGTGTCTTTCTTCGTTTAAACGTCTACACCTTTCGGCCTTTTTTATGTTGTTGCACTTAGGACAATTACTTAATTCGTTTTTTAAGTTGTCCCATCTAGCATGAAACGTGTGGCCGCACACTCTGTTCCGAACTTTTACTCGTGATTCTTTGGTAAGTCTAATCAATTCTTCTTTTTTTGGATGTAAGATTTCAAATTTTTTCTCTACAATAGTAATGTTATCTGTTCTACTATCTGAATAACGGTGTACGTTAGTACACTGTCTACATCCGGGTATTTTATGTTTTTTATAGTTGGCTACTTTGCCTTTCACCCCTGCGGAGAATACATTACCACACAATAAACATTCTATATACTGTCTCACATTAGCTGAAAGGTTTCTATCGTAGGGACGTAATTTAATCTCATTAACGAGATAATAATAATAATCGTTATTCATCAGGTATCCATATCGTCTATAACATCAAGTATACTAGTATATAGTGAAAGTTGCAAGCATTGTTAATCTGTAGTGTTACCTTGGTAAGAACAAAAAAGCCCCGCAGTGCGGGGCTTTTAGAGCTAAGTCACAACCTAAACTTAGATAAAGTCTAAGTTACTAACATTAAGCTTACCGTAATAGTCGGCTGAATTTCCGAGAGATGTTCTCTCATCAGTCAACGCAACCTTACCATAACGAGTCATTAGGCTCATAACTGGCTGGAATGTTACTGGGTGAACGATCACACCGCTAGACATCAACGGAATGTATGGTGCATACCAGTATCCTGTGTCAGTTTCACCATTGCCACCCTTGTATCCTACTAGGATTTGGTCTTGACCGGGGTCTTGACCCAAGAATCCAGAAGGTCTGGTAGCGTTAGCAGAAACTGCATTGTTCCATAGATAGCTGTAAACCTTGATCTGGCCGTTAAGAGTACCAGCTAGCTGAGTGTTGTTAGGACCCTTGAAGGAACCTTCAACAGCAGGGGCGAATACTGCTTTAGCAGCAGACTGTAGAACAGAAACGATCATTGGTGAAACAACGATGAAGTTTCCTGCACCACGACGGGTCTTACGAGCAATCTCGTTAGCAACTTCGTTAATACGAACGCCAAGGTTAGCAAAACGGTCACCGACGAATGCTGGGGCGTAACCACCACCACCACCAGTCTGATTGAAATCAAAAGTTCTAACTGTACCAGCAAGAGCTAGCAAGTCAGTGATGATTTCAGCATCGATTTCCTGAACGATTTCAGCAGAAAGTGCTTTGGTTAGTTCAGACTCTACATCTAGACCATGCTGAGAGTTCATGTCCTGCATAGCTTCGATTGTCCAACCAGCTTGTAGCTTACGAGTTCCAGCTTCAACAGCTTGGTTGATGATTTCTAGAGTCATCTTACGACCGCCAGAACCTTCCAAGAATGATCCAGATCCACCGAAGAGTGATCCACCTACAGGGTAACCATAAGTATCCCCAAAGTTAACTTCACCTTCATCATAAGTCCGTGAATCACGTTCTGATTCCCATCCAGTACCCTGACCAGTTGCCTGATCAATGTCACCTTCAAGGGCATTGGGGTTAGCAATACCGGAGGCACCCGGAAGCTGATCAGCACCAGTGCTACCTGAGTAGAACTGACGGAGCAGTTTTTCGTTACCGAAAGCTTCATCATTTTCCTCAATGTCGAAACCACCAAATGGTGAACGATCAGGATCATGATCCATAGCTTCTGCATACTTGTATCTCAAGGTATAAATTAGAGATACTGGGCCACTCATAGGCTGAACACCTACAATCTCTGAAGCAATTGTGCCCGGAATGATACGGCGTATCATTGGTAATAGAGTCTTACGGAAGTTCGCAACATCATGCGCCTGAACTGCACCTGCAGCGGCTGACTCTTTCATGATGTAATTTCTCTGGTTTTCTAGAAGCGGTGCTACGATGCTTCTCTTGTCGGACTGTAATCCGTCGAGAAGGACTTCTTTAGCTTCGCCCCAGTTTTCCATAATTTGGTTAATATCCATAGTTATCTCCTTTTAGGTTATCCAAATTCAACTTTAGTTAGCGAGTCCACTTAGTCGTCTAAGTGTTTGAAGAGTCGCTTCATCCAATTTCTTTTGAGGTTCTGGGTCATCTGAAAAATCTTCTGCAAGCTTTTCCTTATCTCCAGTAGCAACCTTTACTTGTAATCCATCGTCTGAACCTTCATCTTCAGTGTTTTCGGCAAGTACCTTTTCATCCTTCTCCGAATCTGTTGTAGAAGCAGTGGAAGACTCATGCAACACTCTGCTAATGTATCTCTCATAAGCTTCATCAAGCTTTTCAGTAGCTACATTTTGTAGAATTGCTTCCATCACTTCTTTAGCGTGACCACTCAATGATTCGAGAACCTCGTCCATTTTCTGGTCACGTTCAATTCCTTCTATGCGTTCTTGCGCTTCACGCAATTCGCTCTGTACTCTTTCACGTTCTTCACGCAGTTCGGCTAGCTGCTGTTCAAGATCGCCTTCTTCTGTAAACAGTCTGCGATATTCCTCGCCTACAACTTCGAGTACGCGTCTACCATGTTCTTCCTTACGGACTTCTTCGATAGACTCTTTTAATTCCTCAACTTCAGAGGCCAAGCGCATTTCGACATATGCATCCAATGCTTCAAGCACTTTCGACATATCTTCCTTAACGGTTTCAGCCATCTTCTGACGTTCTTCGACTAGCTTCTGCGCGTATTCCGCTTCCAAGTCACGATATCTTTCGATATCTTCTCTTAGCTCGGCCAGTTCGTCTTCAATTCGTTCGTCTAGCTTGGTATCAATAGCATCAATGAGGGCTTCCTTATCTGACGCATACTTCTCAGCAAGACTAGTCTTTACTTCGGTTTCAATTTCTTCTCGCTGAGTTTCTTCCAACTCTTTGAGTTTCTTATTGAACGCTTCCTTTAATTCAGTCTTGGTGTCCTCGTTTAAAAGGTCACTTTCAACCAGCTTCTGAAGTAACTCATCCATGTGTTTTATCTCCTAATTAAAAAATTCTTAAGAAAACTTATTTGTTTTCACGTATTTTATTTATTGTTATCTAATATACCTTTTTAATTGGGGTTTCAAAAAATTACAACCCCTTGATTTTATTAAAGTTTTTTATTTATAACTTTTTTAAGTTTTTTATGTTATTGACTTATATGACTGAAAATGATATTGTTTTTGCAAAAGAGGAATGAAATAATGAGCAGCATATACAAAGATATAGAAAATAAGTACATAGTTAAAAGCACAGCGCACACTGAGCCTAAAATGAAAAGGAATTTACAGCCTGAAATTGAGAAGATTAAATCCATTAACAAGTCGCTAATGGAGTTGGGGTATATTTCTAAAGAGGAGATTGAGAGATTGAGAATAGAATTGAATAAATTATCTAATAATCTAGAGTATTTCTAGTATCCACCGGTATTCTTAAACCATTGCCCCTTAAGAGAAAAATTGAAATTAGACGCAGTGTGCTTTTTTAGATTACCCTCACCACATTCACATTTATGTAATCCTTCTGACTCATCGAAGGACATTATTTTTTCTACTGACTTATCGCACTTATCGCAGGTAAACTCAAAAATTGGCATGATTCAATCTCCAGATTTTACTAATCTTGCCCGGTGTCCGTTTGTAAACATTGTGATCCAATAATCTAATGCTATTCCACGGGGTGCCCATTTTATAGCCATGCCATTATGTAATTGCCTACGATGTTGATCATTATAGTAAGTATCATAATCACGATAGATGTGTTTCTGTAGTAGCATTCTACCTACATTATCAGACACTTCTAGATAGTCACCGTCTTCAATCTCTCTATGGTTTTTGTTTGTTAATTCTGGATTTAGGATAACCCAATTGAAACTGGTATTATGTTCCTCAGTATCTTCTAGCTCTGGGCGCATTACAGTTAATCCGAAAAATTCATTTTCATTATTCATAAAGAGTTATTAGGGTTTCTATGACGATATTTATGTACTACTTTTTTAAGTGATATATGTACCGAGCCTTACCACAGTCATATATTCTGTAAATTTTATGGTTTAAACAATTTTCATGCTCTGAGTACTCAGGATTATAATTAGGTAATATCTTTTTCAACTTCTCATGTCTGAAATTAAATTTATGAAATCGTTCATTCTTATAGACATATGAATAATCTGGGGATAGCATCTTATCCTTTTTAAACCCTGTCCTTTCGTAGAGGGTTCCACTACTCCAGCGTAAATCAGCAAAGGTGATGATCGCCGAAAAATCATAATGTTTTTCAAGGTAGGATATAATCTTAGACAAAGCTCCCGGCAATCTGACAGAGGTGGAGAACCTGTTCAATATAACATTTTTTCCATCCTTCTTGAACCCCGCACATGCTACTAACTTACCTTCATAGAACAATGCAATATTAATTGAACTGGGTCCATCGCCTTGAATATGTGTATCATTAAAAAAATTCTTTTTAGTCTGTGAGTCAATCTCAACAATAGTACATTTACGAGTATGAATTCTCGAAGTATGATTCACACCTATAAGATATTTAAGGGTGCCTAACACTATATTCTCTCTATTGAGAAACTCATCCTCAAAAATAGTTACCAGCCTGTATCCTAATTCATTACAGAAATCCAGTTTGCACCTATGGTAATGCATGTCTTTATGTAGTTCATTATGCCAATAAAGGCCACAATATTCTATAGCTAGTTTTTTCTCAGGAATAACTATATCTAATTCAAACGGATTTATTAACTCCCTATCATTTTCTTTGATCTCCACATATTCCGCTAAAGTGTTAGCAATCTTTTGTTGTAAATAGCTACCAGAATAGTTATGACTGGGAGTTAACCCTAGTCTATACATTGCTTTGTTAACAGTTGTATTGTTAACCCCCAACAAATCTGCAATCTCTGTACACGTGCGATTTTCTTTGTGATTCATTTTTTGCAGCCACTCAAGGTCATTAAGCTTGTCTAAACTATCATCAGATAAATGCTGTTGAAAGTGAAAGTTTGTACCAAATTTACCTCTATTACTTTTTTTAATCTTTTCAACATCCTTGAAAGGATTATCTACTCCATATTTGCGCAGGTTTGTTATTTTGGATTTGTCTAAGCGGCTAAGATCTTTATAATTTTCTCCATACATTGAGACATTATGCTTATGATTGTTAACTTCAGCAACATGAGTTTTGTTACTGTTAAAGCATTTAATTGAGCAAAACTCTGCATAGTCGCAATATTTGTTAAACCAATTTACAGGGTTGTCACAGTTCTTATTGTCACACGTTGGAATAGAATAATTATCATTTCTAACGTGCCACAACCTTCTTGATGTAGTAACATTATCAGGTAGAAAACTAGTTACTTCCACTAGACGCGAGTAAGCGTCAGGATATTTAATTCTGACGTTAGATGTACTCCGCTTGGGTGGATACTCTTCTACGAGTTTTTGTAAATCAGTTAGCATGCCGTAAATTATGCCAGCTTACCGGACCTTAGGCAATTGCTTTAGGATTTGTTAAAAACGTTGTTTACAAAGGAAAGAATTTCTTTCTTAAAGTATTTTTGTGCAGTCGCATCTTCTCTCACAGATTCTGCTAGCGATAACACTCGGTTTCCTTCTTTGCTGTTTTGCAAGCTTTCATAAACCGGTTTCGGAAATGCTCCGGGTGCTGAAGGTGTAGCCACTAAATCTGCGGTTAGAAATACAAACCCGCTAACCATTCCATCACCTTCATTGACCTGACCAGCACCCCGACTAGATATACCATACCTGACACCTGATCTACCTAGCTCTTCTGCAATAAGACCCATGGGTGTCTTTAATAGTTTAGCTTTGCCAAACACATTACTACCGTTCATGTATAGCTCTGTAATAGCATGTGAAATGCGATCCATATTAATGGTGAGGGTTTGTGGATGATCGAGTTCCCCAAAAATTCCTCCATTCTCCTTAATAACACTACATGCATGATTAACAGCGTTAGTCATTTCAGAAATCGGATAAATTCTCTTATTACGATTTTGAACATCGGCTTGCATGAAGATTCCGCTCAACCACATCGTTTGCGCTGCCGAAGCTTCGCAAACGATGTTAGCAGTAGAGGGTGAAATACTCTCAATAAGTGGTTGCATTTGCATATCAGTAACCCTTACTTATTTTTGCCAGTGCCGGTGCTCTTGGGATCATCGTGGCCATGATCATGTTTCTTAGGATTTTCCATACGGTCATCTTTATGTTTCTTCTTCTTAAGATCATGAGTTTTGTCGGGTGGATTGCTTCCAGATGATGTGCTCTTTTTAGCACTAGGAACTACTCCACTCTGATCGTCATGCCCATGATCATGGCCTTTAGGGGTCTCCATACGGTCATCTTTATGGAGTTTATCCTTTAAACTATGCTTCTTATCTTCTGGGTGGGAGCCATTTGAACCTGATGATTTCTTTTCTTTCAAGCCGCTTGGATCATCATGGCCGTGATCGTGCTTTTTTGGCTTTTCCATGCGATCATCTTTATGTTTTGAGCCACGGGGATCATGCTTCTTATAATCACCCTCTTCACCATCACCATCAGTGCTTTTAACCACAATGCGGTCAGCGGCCTTAGATACGCGCTCACCCCTACCATCTGGTAGATTCTTAACGGCCTTGCGTAAACGCTCTTGACGATTATCACCTTCATTCAAGCCATTCAGATAGCGGTGTAAACTTTCAGTATCATCAAAGGATTTTGTATCCCCTTCAACGTCTGTAAACTCAACAACTGTATCATCAGTGTCAATGTTAACGGTTCCTACTTTCTTACCAGAAACAAAAACATCGTTGTTTTTGATTTGAACCTCACCAACTTCGGTAAGGGCTTCTTCGTTGATGTAACCCATCTTTTCCCGAACTTTAGAAAGTGTTAGTACCTTACCGGATTCCAGTATGACATCTTCATTTTCGTTGGCGATTGCATCAATAAATTCAGCTATTTGTTCTCTATTCATTTTAATTTTCCTTGAATCTGTATATATTTAGTCAGAAGCGGTTACGTATTGTAAATATTTCGTGAGGTTAGCAGCTCTTTGCTTTTCTCTTTTCTTTCTAGAGTCCTCTTTCTTATCTTTATCATCCTCGTCTTCAATATCTTCACCCGAATCAGTTTCTGGTTTAATAACCATATTACTTTCTAAAGAAGATACATCCAACACCCGGAAACCGTGGCGATGCTCAGTTAGCTGTTCTAAAAATAATTTATTCACCTGAACCTCCATCACCTGAGTCAACCCCGTATACCCCCTTCTTCAACCTTGGGAGTGTCTTTTTTTTGGGTACTTTATTATCGTACACATTAAGAATTTTAATACCGGAAGCACCATCATAGGATCGTGCTTCTACAATATCTAAAAGGTTCTTAATCTTCATCACTTTCCGAATCTGCTGGTTTGACTTTCTTACCGCCGGGAGCATGATCCGGTACTTTTACCTTATCGTTCGTCTTGCGGTACTGATGTCCACGCCACAGTTTTGGTGATCTAAACAGTGGGGTGTTACCCTTTATTGGGGCAACGTTTATATCATCGCCGTCAGATGCGAGGATTACACCCTTCTGACCAGTCTCTTTATTTACAACTACCGTTCCTCGGTTAGTGGGTCTCCACTCTTCATTCAGTGCATCATCTGGGTTAAGATAGCCCACCTGCTCTTCCAACGATTCGATTACAGTATTGCAATCTTCGAAATCCTTTTGGGCCAGCCTTTCTGCGCACTGAGTGAAATCCTTTTCAGTGCATGTGTCCATACCTGTAGACTCTGCAAGAGTGTTTAGGAATTTTCTCTCTGACTTCTTATCTTCACACATGTTGAACATCTCTCTAAGATGTTTTCCAATCTGTACGCTATCTTGATGTCTTGCATGTGCTTCATATACTAGTTCTGCACTTTTAGCAGTGAAAAAATCACTCCACAGTTTGTCAGTGTCCTCTGAAAACCCTTGACCCTTGGCGTGATCGTCCAAAAAGCTCTGAAAGGCGTCATCTAAAATCTCGGATGTATCTCTATTCATTATATTTTCTCCTAATGTAGTATTATTTATACGTTGATACTGATGTATTTAAAAAATTAACTTTCTTCCGGTTCTGGTGGGGTTTCTGTTTCGTCGGGTGCCTCTGTTTCTTCACCCCCTTCGCCCGTTTCAGCATCGTCCATGCCTTCAGTGTCTTCATCTTCATCACCACCTAAATCGCCCGGAGGTCCTCCGCCCATCTCTCCACCGACGCCACCTAATCCACCTTCAAATCCACCAGCTTCAGCTTCTTCAGGGTTGTATAGTTTAGGTAGATCTTCTTTACCGCCGTCAACATCCATACCCTTTTCCTCTCTCAGCATTCTTTCATTTTCTATCATTTCTTCATGGGTGAGCTGTAGATATTTCTTCAACACAAAACGCTTAGATAGATTATTGTCACCGCTGATATTGCCGTAAGTTCCAATAAGGGCAGCATCCAACTCTTGCTGTCGGAACTTCTTGAAGTTGCTAGGTGCAGGAAGTTTCACCTTGTATAACGATGGGTCTATATTGATTCCATTTTCATAAACAAAGCGTTTAAATTCTTCATCCATAACACTTTCAACATAGGTTTGAAGGCGTTCTATATATAAAGTAAATTTAATTTCTTGCATCAATGCAATACCCACCTTGGCATCATTAAAAGTGCCAAGACCACCATCACCGGCTAAAGTATTGATATAACTTTCAGGAATTTTAAGACCTCTCCATATCTTTCTAAAGAAAATATGAAGGTCATCAAGGTTTCCTAGATTCTGCCCACCGGGTAGAGTTTCAATTCTGCTTCCAGCCGAGTTAGGACGAACAGCCATAAAGAAATCTTCTTGCATAGACTGCGGGTTGTAAATTGCGTCTACTTGACTCTTACCACCAAACTGTGAAGGAATTCTTTTTTGTCTAAAATCATTTTTAACTTTTTCTAGAAGTCCCGAAACTTGATGGGGGTGAATCCTACCGACATCAATATAAAACACGCGCCTCTCTGGTGCTCTTTGAATTCTATAGATTACAATGGCATCCTCTAACAGTTCTTTCTGTTTAAAGGGTTTGTAGATTGCTCTAAGAATGGATAAACCGAATGGAGCTTCCTCTGAAACTTCATCCCATAATGAAAAGCGCACTACATCAGAGGCTTTGTATGGCTGAATGTTGGCATCACCCACATTACCTGATACATTTGCATACACATTAGTTCCGAAACTTGAATGAGTATGATCAAAATCTGTCTTTATGTTCCAACCCTTGATATCAAAGATATCATCTCTGGATACGATAGCACCTTCCACATTCTTAGAGTGTATGAAAAGCCATTTACCATGTTTATTCTTTGAACGTAGATAAAACATGTCTCCATATTTTATTAAACCTCTACACAAATTGAACAGCCTAGGAGTATCGAGTTTTTGTATAGCTATAAAGGTTTTCAAAGCTGCCTTCAAAGTCATAGCTTTACTTGAAGGTATTTCTTGATTGGGGAACGGGGTTAATTGTAGATCTAGTGGAAGTTCACTCTTTGGGTTGTTACCTGTCATTTCCTCAGCTATCAGATCTAAGGCGAGTGCGATATCTGGATCATTATCCATGACATCATACTCACGATACCGATTCTTTCTAGCAGCCGATCCTTGTACTAAACGGTTATACCATGACATACGACCATATAAGCCCGTGGAGCCTATACTGTCCTGACCGTCCAAAACCTGAGCATCTCTACTTCTGGGCGTAACTATCTTGAAATATTTTTTTATAGCCATGTTATATGTTTTTTCTCATTCATTTATTTATTCCCGGACAGACTAACTGATGTCAGGATAGCCCGATATGCTCGCCAATATTCTCAGAAGGTGTTGATAATTCTCTCATGACCCCACTTATAGTAGATAGTTTATGCCACCAATAGTCTTCACCTGCTGCCGCCATCTTTTTCTGCTGCTCGTTATACATTTTTTCATCTATGTTGGCAGATTTATCAGTATTCTCTTCTATCTCAACCATCGCATAAAGTAATTTCTCTAATAATTCCGTATGTTCCCCTCTCGTATCATGTTTACTTATGGCTTTATAAATTGCCTCTAACTCCTTGGCATTTTGGAATGTACCCAACAATTCTCCCCCTTCCATATCACTAATGGATCCAATCATCTGCGACATAGCTCTTTTCGACATGCCATAATGCTTAGCGGCTTCATCCCTATCATATGCTTTCCCTAAACTTTCTTCCTTATGTCGCTCATACATATCTAACATGTCAAATAGGTGGCGGCGCTGTTCAAATCCTTCATGCGAACCAAAGTATGCACCCTGTATTTCTGCCATTTGATGGCGTATTTCTGCCGCTGCAGCTTCCTCTTTACGTACCATACCGGGTGAAGCGTGTTCCCTCCAGATTTCTGTTCCTAATATCCCCTCACGCTTTTCTAACTGTTCTTGCAGCTCTTCCAATCTGGCTCTATCTGTTGGCGTAAGATCAGCGGTTTGCACCTCTCCCATAACTCTTCTCCCCACCTCCCCACGTGATGGAT